>Ga0007804_1000932_pt1 | contig 10425 bp, 11 predicted proteins | sample CryBogCBE25Aug07_FD_60367 | JGI IMG/M metagenome (GOLD analysis project Ga0007804, IMG submission 60367) | Freshwater microbial communities from Crystal Bog, Wisconsin, USA - CBE25Aug07 | ecosystem: Environmental > Aquatic > Freshwater > Lake | place: Crystal Bog, Wisconsin, USA | collected... | reverse complement strand
AACACGGTCAGAACACGAGAGAGTGGGCTCACGGACAAAGGTTAGGGAGAAGGATGTTCATAATTATAACTTTACATAACGAACATTATCGGCGGTCTAAGTATCGTCGCCGAGATGACCCAACCGTAGCCTCGCAACGTGTCCGCACCCATTCTTTTTGACCTCGACGGAACCATTATCGATTCAGGGCCCGGGATCATCCACTCCCTGCTGACGGCTCTTGACGTCATGGGCATCTCTCGCCCTGACGAATCCGAATGGTCGTCAATGGTCGGCCCACCTCTGTGGGAGATGTTCTCGCGCTTTGGACTCGAGGGCGACGACATCGAACGAGCCATCGTCGCGTATCGCACTGAGTACCGCGCGGTGGGTATGTACGACTTCACCGTGTATGACGGCATGGCAGAGGCTCTGCGCGAACTGCAAGGTCGCGGAGAACGCCTCGCCATCGCGACGGCGAAGCTCGATCAATTCGCCATTGCGATGCTTACCCACGCGGGCCTCGAGGACTGCTTCGAAGTCATTGCCGGCGTTGATCCCGAGGGGACTCGCCGCACCAAGGTTGCCGTGATGCGTCACTGTTTTGAAGAGCTCGCCTGGAGCGACCACCGCAATGCCGTGATGATCGGTGACCGCTCACACGACGGTGAGGGTGCGGCCGAACTCGGCACTCCCTTTGTCGGGGTCTCCTGGGGTTACGGCGGGCGAGAGGAGTTGGCGTCAGCCGGCGCCTCGGTCATCGTGGACTCCCCTGGACAACTCGTGGGACATCTTCTCCCCCGTGGCTGATATTCCGACGTGGCGAGTGATCTGGGCGGGCAACCTGTACCACGGCGTTGATCAAGTCATCGTGTCGGCCTGGGACGCGGACGAAGCCTTGTCCGTGGCGGCCGAGATGTTTCCCGATCGCTGGCGACCGCGCATTGCGCTGCCTGTCGGCGCGATGCTTCCCTCAGACGCGTTTGATCGAGACCTACACTCCCCCACATGAATTCTCTTTTTGACGTCAGCGGAAAAGTGGTCCTGGTCACCGGTGGCTCACGCGGAATCGGTGAAATGATCGCTCGTGGCTTCGTTGAGGCGGGCGCCAAGGTGTACATCTCGTCACGTAAGGCCGACGTCTGCGAGCAGTTGGCCGCGGAATTGTCGACGTCCGGAGAGTGCATCGCGATCGCCGCGAACTTGTCGCTGGAGTCTGAGTGCCAACGTTTGGCCGCCGAGATTGCGGCGCGTGAAGACCACCTCGACGTACTCGTCAACAATGCGGGGGCGACCTGGGGTGCGCCGATGGCGGAGTACGACGAAGCGGCCTTTGAACGGGTGCTGGCCCTCAACGTCAAGGGTGTTTTTCACCTCACCAAGTTCTTGCGCCCGCTGCTCGAGGCCGCCGGTACCGCCGACAATCCCGCTCGCGTTATCAATATCGGCTCGATTGACGGCATCCACGTGCCGATCATGGAGAGCTACGCCTACTCCGCGTCCAAGGCGGCCGTGCATCAATTGACGCGTCACCTCGCACGTTTCCTCGCGCCCGCGGTGACCGTGAACGCCATCGCGCCCGGGCCGTTTGAATCGAAGATGATGGCGGCAACTTTGGACGCCTTCGGCGACGCCATCGCCGCTGGTGCACCCATGAAGCGCATCGGACGGCCGTCTGACATGGCCGGAACAGCGATTTTCCTCGCGTCCCCCGCAGCCAGCTACATCACGGGAGCCATCATTCCCGTTGATGGTGGCATCGCGACGATCGGCTAATTAACCAATACCGAGCGTGGCGATCACGGTCAGGTGCTGCGAGCCACGAACGAGGTCCACCCGCACCTTGTTGCCCGGACGGTGACTCTGCATGAAGGCGGTGACCTGGTCGGCGTTGGTGATGCTGCGCCCGTTCATCGCGACGATGACGTCCCCACTTCGAATTCCGGCATTGTCCGCTGAGCCACCCGTCACCACCTGAAGCACGAGTGCGCCACTGGTCACGCTGAGGTTGTCTGACTGAGCCACACTGGGGTCCACCGTCATGATTTCGACTCCCAGTCGCGCCTTGTGCGACGTGATGATGCCGCCCTTCATGAGCAGTGGGATTTCGATCTCGAGGCGACTCGCCGGAATGGCGAATCCAATGTTTTGCGCGGATGAACCGTCGGGCAAGCTGCCCGCGACGGCAGTGTTCATGCCGATGACGTGACCAAGGGCATCGAGCAGCGGCCCACCGGAGTTTCCGGGGTTAATGGCGGCGTCAGTTTGGATCATGTTGCTGAGCGTTTCGCTCGACGTCGCGGACGAATCAGAGGCCGTCACGGTGCGTCCGAGAGCCGAGACGATGCCCTGCGTCACCGTGGGGGTGCCCGCGGCGAGTCCCAAGGCGTTACCAATCGCCACCACGGCATCGCCGACCACCAGAGTCGTCGAATTTCCGAACGTCACACTGGGCAGGCCCGACACGTTCCCAATTTTGATAAGGGCGATGTCGTTCGCGGGATCGGTGCCAATCAGCGTGGCGGCGAGAGGCTTGAGTCCCCCGGTGCGAGTCACGGTGATCTCGCCACCAGTAATCGCGGCGGAGATGACGTGGTTGTTGGTGAGCACCAATCCGTCGGCCGAAATGATCATGCCGGTACCTTGGTCTTCGCTGCCGCCCGCCTTCACGTCGATAGAAACGACTGACGGACTGACCTTGGTCACGAGCTGAGGAATGGTGGCACCGGACGGCAGGAGTGCACCGGAGTGCCCCGCGTTGGACGTCTGAATCGATACCGAGTTCGATGTCCGCCCCTGATGCCCGGCGACGTAACCAGCGGCCGCGCCGATGATCGCTGCCACGAGAGCAGACACGATGAGTGGCGAGCCCTTGCGGGCCGGCGCCGCCGTCGGCGCGATCCAGTCGTCGAGAGCCGGAGGGGTGACGGGTGTCACCGGCTCAATCGGCGTCACGGGGTGCGGAATGTCCGACGTGGGGATCTGGTCGCTCATGGTGCTCAGACTAAACACCGAACCTTAAGGAGATGATGAGAATTGATGAAATTTCGCGACAGCGAGGTTCCGCTAGATTACGAGGGCTATGTCGCGACGAATCGATATCGAAATCACCTCCCTCTCCGGATCAACCGCCACGTGGCGTGCCGCAGGGGCCAAGCTGCCGAAGGGATCGCTGGATGCCTCGGCCTTGGGTGTTGATGTCACCGTGGGCCAGGTTTACCGCGCCGAAATCGAGCAGACCATGGACAGCTCCGAGGTGGTCTCACTGGCCGCCCCGAAGACAGCGTCGCCGCTGGACCCTCGTAACGAGCGTCTGACCCTCATCGCTAAGGAAGACAAGGGTCCGGATGTCACCGTGACCTATGCGCCCAAGGGCAAGGGTCGCCCGCGTGGCGACCGCGACGACCGTCCGCGTGGCGACCGTCCCGACCGTCCCCGCACGCCTCGTCCTGAAGGTGCCAGCGACCGTCCCCGCGCGCCGCGTGGAGAGGGATCTGACAAAAAGGGTCCTCGTCGCGAAGGTCGTCCGGAGCGCGGTAAGCGTCCTGAGGGCCTCCCCCAGATCACGACACACCGCAATGCCCTTCTCGCCACCTTGTCGGCCGAAAACATTGTCATTGCCGAGCAGCTCCTTCGTGGAGGCTTGCCGGCCGTTCGCTCCGCGGTTGAAGAGCAGAACAAGAACGCCGTCGCTCAGGGTCGCCCGACCATTAACGCCGAGTCGATTCTGACCGCCGCTGAAGCCATCTTGGGCTCAGTGAACCTGGCGGCGTGGAAGGACCGCGCCGCAGCTGCGATTTCGCTGGGCCGCGAGGTTCGTTTGCGCGACCTTCGCCAAGTGGTGACCTCAAGCCGCACGGTGATCTTGGACGACGAGGGCAAGGCGCAGGTTAAGGAACTCAAGGATGTGCTTACCGCTCGTATTGAGCACCTGGTGACCAACTGGCGCAGCGCGCTGGAAAAGGCCATCGAGTCGAAGAATGCCGATGAGGCCTTGCGTTTGACCGCAACCGCCCCTGACTCGTCAGCGAAGCTCTCCAGCGAACTGGCGGCGCAGATTTCCGAGCTGGCTTCGCAGGCTCTCTCGGCAGAAGCCGCTGCGGGCGCGTGGATCGCCACTTTGGAACTCGCCGTGGACTCCCCCGTGCGTCGCTCGATCAAGCCCGCCGGTATTCCCGATGACGAGGCCGCCAAGACAGCCGCCGTGAAGAATGCGGGCGCCATTCCGGCGATCGCAACTTTGCTCGGTATGAAGGTCCCGCCACCGCCGCCGGCACGTCCGGCCGCGCGTCGTCGTCCGACTACTTCTCGCCCATCGCGATAAAGCGGGCGGTCAAACCGGCCGACTCGCCCAGTGATTTAATCGACCGCTCCCCCGGAAGGGCTAAGAGCAGCGCGTCGGGATAGTCCTCATTGACCTCATGCCATAGCTGCGTTCCGCGGCCGTGGCGACGCTGCTCGTTGGCAACATAGATCAACGCGAATTGCGGGCCCTCGCCGACCACGACAGCAAACGCATCGCCATCTCCGTACCAGCGGTTATCCGGAGCATCCAAGAACTCAATGGAGTTCGCCCCCGCTTGTGCCGCGACAAATTCGCACAGCTCCACTCCCCCGCGGAGATCGCGCACCGCTGCGACGGCCTCTAACCACCGAGGGTGTTGGCTCACGCGACACCGAGGGCGTCGAGGACTGACCGACGGCCGCGCGTGGCGCTCTCATAGGCGGCAACCTGCTGGCGTAGGGACTCGTCAGCACCTTCGAGAAACTCGACTACTTCGCTTCCCGAAAGGGTGTCGTAGTCGGGCCAGGGCGCGGTCACGGGCTCTGGCGCCGGCTCCGGCTCCGGCGTAGACGAGGTGCTGGGGACATTCTCTGAGCGCAGCGGCTCTGTCGACTGCCACAAAGCGCGAAGTTTTTGCGAACCGACGAGCAAGGTGAGTTGTCCGATGGCCTTAGCCTGACGCAGTTCCTTTGACAATTTGTCATTGTGCGGAACATGCTGCTCCGCCAACTTCTCTAACGCCCGAGCAATTCGCCCGACATTATGCAGAGCAGAACCGATGGGGTCGTTAGACACAGTCTCGGCACAGGCTCTTGGGTCGATCAGCTAACTGGCTGGTCTTCTTGAGCAGGCGGCAGCTCGAGCAGCGAAATTCATCGTCTTGCTTTGGCAGCACCGAGTCAGTGGTCTCGCCCTTTTCTTCGGGCTCGACAGGCACATCTTCGTCGTCGTCGGTGTCTGACTGCAACAACATCGTCTTTGCCATGACTTCGTCGAGTGCTAACTCAACGTCTTGGTCAATGGTCAGGTCGTCTTCATCATCGATGGCGACCGGGGCAACCTCTGACACTTCGTCAGATTCATCATCGTCACCCTCGGGGGCCGACTCTTCGTCAGCGACCTCATCGAGGTCATCGCTCTCTTCTTCTAGCTCGTCGGTGGCCTCAAAGCCGTCGGCAAGATCTTCTTCATCAAAGACATCGTCGGAATCAGTATTTTTTGTCATGGCATATCCTCAATTGCGAGGGCACTATACCCCCACACGGTAGATGGTGGAGCGTCAGCCCACTTCGTTGGTTAGTTGCGAGCGTCGTTGGCGTGCCGTTTCAGCCGCCCGTTCGGCTGCCAGGCGCTCAAGATCGACGTCGCTGGTATCAACATGGGTCATTGATCCGGCGATGCGTTCGTGGCCTGCGACCTCGCGAATTTGCCGATGCAGCTCGTGCGCGATGCGACGGTAACTGGGGTGACCCTGGGGCCCCGAACGTAGTTCGATGAGGTGCATGGCCTCGCGCGCGTTCATGTGCAGCACGTAGCGAATTCGAAAGGCCAAACTGACGGCGTACTGAGCCTGGAGCGGGAATTCGTCATACAGCAGCTCGTACAGGGCTGCCGACCGATCGAGGCACTCCTGGAAACGTTCAGCTAGTCCCGCATCGACGATGGGCTCGGGAATGTCTGCACCTAAGTTCGGCGTGAGCGGCTGCCACTCGACCGTCAACATGCGGTGGCGCTGAAGGTCGCGGAATGCGCCGTAGTCGCTCGTGATTTCGAAACGGTACGACGTGGCCTCAAAGGCGCGACCCGGCTTGTAGCGCCGGTTCCGTCGCTCCCCCACGTACGAGGCCATGATGGCCGTCTTATCGGCCTCTGAGAGGCCGGCAATGCCTCGACGAGCCTCGTCGTGGCTGAGGTGCGACTGCGAGAAGGTAATGGCCTCCAAGACGCGCTCTTCGCCGGCCGGATCGAACTCGACGAGAGCCACGCGGTCGCGATTATCCGCCACGTTTACTGAACCAAAGAGTTCACGCAGCATCGTCTGGGTGGCCCCACGAGAATCTTCGAGATAGGCGGACCATTCGCCACCGCGCTCGGGAAGGTCAACTCGTCGCAAGAAGGACGGAATGACCTTGCGCAGTTCCGTCAACATCAGTTCGGAGTATTCGCGAACTTCGGGCAGTGGATGAGCACGCATGCGCAGCAAGAGCTGCTCGTAGCCCTGCCCCGAGCCGTAGATGCCCATGTTGCTCATGGACGATGCCGGCAACAAGCCGCGCACGGAGTCAAGGGCCTTGGCGCGAACGGCTTGGCGCCACGCGAAGTCGGAATCCTCGGCCGTCTTGGGGAACTTCTTGGCGAAATAGTCGATCATCAGGAGAAGCATTTCCCCGTAGGTGTCGAATATGCGGTCCATATCGCCGATGTAGCGAGCACCGTAGGAGCTTTCAAGAATTTCTGGCGCACGGTAATAGCGGTAGAGGCCATTGCCGAGGCGCTTGTCGTAGGCCAGGTAACGAGTCGACTGTTCGAGGTAACTCATCAAGCGGCCCCACTCGAGAACCTTGGTCAGGACATTCGACGCCTGCTCGCACGCGAGGTGCACCCCGCCCAGTTGTGCGACGGAGTCATCCCCGTACTCAAAGAACACCTTCTGGTAGAGCTCGTCGGCACGGTCGAGGCCAACGGTGGCGTCGACGGTAAGGTCGCCTTCGAGGTCGAGGTCGCCAACGAATTCATCGAGGAAGAGACGACGCAAACTCTTTGCGGACCGTGAATATCGGGCGAACAGGGCCCCCTTCACGACTTCCGGCAAGTTCACCAGAGCGAAAACCGGCTCGTCGAGGTTCGTGAAATACCGGCGCAGTATCTCGCGCTCGGGAGCGGTGAATTCCTCGACGACATAGGGGTGCATGGCTTAGTGAGGTTAGAGCGCAGGTCAGCCTCGGTGGTGCATACCCGAAGGACCCGCCACTACCGAGCGAACGACGCCGTCGAGCATTGTTTGCACCGTCTCGAACGTTTGGTGGTCGCCGGCGCGTTGGGACAGGATTCCGATCTGCTCGCCCAGGTCAGCGACCTGTTTGGCGTGACGTACGAAGTCACCTGGCGACAAAGTCCCGACCTCGGCGTCCGCAATGTCGAGCACAGTTCCCAAGGGCGCTCCTCGGGTCCACGCCGCCATGGCCGCGCCCAAGGTGCCGTCGGGTGTTCGAGCGTGGCGGACGTGGTGCTGGGCCTCAATATCGATGACCTGAAGAGCGATGATGCGTGCCTCGTTCGTTCGCTCCGATATCGAGGCGCGCCGAACGGGCCCGAGGCGATCGCCACTCTTTTTCTTCTTATCCGTCGCCTTGGGCGCGGGAGTCGTGCGCGACCGTTTGCCTTCGTAGATGAAGCTGGAAATGATGGCGGCCAAGGTAGCCGGTTCGCAATCAGAAAAGAGCCCCTGGCGCCAACATTCAGTAATCAGCAAGTCGCTCTCGTGGTAGACCGCACGCAACGACTCCCCCGCTTCCGTCAATCCCCAGCCGTCCGCATAACCAAGATCGGTGAGCACTGCCACACGGGCTAAGAGATGTTCGGTGAGCGAACGACGAGACATGTGATGGCGCCGGTCAACTTCAAACTGCGCATAGGAACGTTGGAGAATCTCAATGGAGGTCTCCTTGTCGAAATGGTGCAGCAAGTTGGTCGTGAGGTTGTAGGTCGGTCGGAACGATGAGTGCAGGTCCGGCGGGGGCGCCACGGCAACTCGCGCAATCTCCATCAAGGTGGTGTCGGAATTGAAGACCACCACGGCGTGGCCCTCGTCATCTAGCCCACGTCGACCCGCACGACCGGTGAGTTGGGCGAACTCGCCGGAATTTAAGTGCGCGCGCCCCGCGTCGGAATACTTCGTGAATCTTTCGATGACCACCGATCGAGCCGGCATGTTGATGCCGAGAGCCAAGGTTTCCGTGGCGAAAACGGCGAATAGCAAACCTTCGGAAAAGCATTGCTCCACGATTTCTCGAAAGGTCGGAATCATTCCCGCGTGGTGTGCGGCAACTCCGGCTCCCAGACAGCCCACAAATGAGTCAAAGCCGAGAGCAGTCAAGTCTTCGTCGCGGAAGTTCTGCACCTTGTCATAGGCAATCTCACTAATCCGAGCTCGTTGTTCGGAGTTCGTGAAGCGAAGTCCGTCGCGCAGGCATTGACGAACCGCGTCGTCACAGGCGGCGCGGGAAAAGATGAAGGTAATCGCGGGTAGTAGGTCTTCACTTTCGAGAACACGCAAAATCTCCGAACGCCGTGGCGTCGTGTAGGGCGCGGGCGGCTGCGACGACTTCGGGCCGTGCCACTGGCTGCGATTACGAAACTTCTTCGTCGCCAGCATCGAGTTGTCAATCTTCTTTGCGGGTTCTGACAGTCGCGTGCCGTTTAGAAGATTGACCAATTCCGGGCGATCTTGGCCTCGGCGCTGAGCAATCACGTGATGATGCAGCTCGATGGGCCGATGCTCTTCCACGATGACGCTGGTCGGCCCACGCACTTCTTCCAGCCACTCCCCCAGCACCCGCGCGTTGTTAATGGTGGCCGAGAGTGCGACGAAACGGACGTGACGGGGCGTCAGAATTAGCACTTCCTCCCAGACGCCACCGCGAAAGGGGTCTTGGAGGTAGTGAACTTCGTCCATGATGACGAGCGACACGTTCGGGATGTAGTGGCTGTCGGCGAGAAGCATGTTGCGCAACACTTCGGTCGTCATGACGATGACATCGCCATTGCGGTTGATGGAGGTGTCGCCGGTGAGGAGGCCGACCCGACTCTCGCCGTATCGGTCGACGAGTTCCCGGTATTTCTGATTACTGAGCGCTTTCAGTGGAGTCGTATAGAACGCTCGGCCACCGTGAGCAAGGGCGTCCTCGATGGCGTAAGTGGCCACCAAAGTTTTACCGGAGCCGGTGGGTGCGCTGACGAGCACGTTGTTTCCCTGATCCCAGGCCGTAAAGGCCTCAATCTGGAAATCATCGACACCAAAACCTAGCGATGCCACGAAGGCGTCGCGCTCGAGGGGGTTCACTTCCCCGCCAGCTTGCCAATTCCGATGGATCCGAAATAGAAGAAGATGAGGGGGATCATCATGACGAACATGCTCACGGGGTCACCGCTCGGAGTTAGCACCGCGGCGCCGACGGTAATGGCGATGATGGCTGGGCGCCAGTGACGAAGCAGCGCCTGTGGTGACACCACGCCCGCAAGTTCGAGTGCCACCAATATCACGGGGAATTCGAAGGTTGCCCCAAAGGCCACCATCATCAAAATCACCAAGCTGAGATATTGATTGGGGTTGTAATACGGAGTCAGCGAGTGTCCACCGATAGCAACCAAGAATTTGAGCGCATGGGCGAACGATAGGTACGCGACCAGGCAGCCCGTAAGGAAAAAGATGATGGATGCCGAAACGAAAGGAACGGCGTAACGACGCTCCTTCTGGCGTAGACCGGGGGTGACAAAGCGCCACAATTGCCAGAAAATGACGGGCGTCGCGGCGAGGCCGCCACCAAAGAAAGCAATCTTGATTCGTAGCGACAAACCATCGAGCGGACCCGTGGCGATGAAGTGACAGGTGTGCTGGGGACTGATGTCGCAGTAGGGCTTCGAGAGCCAATCAAGAATGCTGGTGTAACCGATGAAGCAGATCGTTCCTAAGACCAAAATCGCTACGGTGCATATCAGGAGCCGCCGACGCGCTTCCGCGAGATGCTGGCCGATGGACATTCCGGACTGTGCCCGCGTGAAGGACGTACTGCGCGCCATCAGTTCAGGCTCGGGTCGCTCGGAGGAATGGGTTCGACGTACTCGCGACGTGGCCGCGTGGGTGGCGTCGCCTCGGCAGTGATGTCGACATCCGCGACGGGTTCAGACCTCTCGGCCTCAGCGCCCTCGGAGCTCGAGGCTGCCGCTTCGGTGGAAACGTCGTCAACTCGGTCGGCGAGAGAATTCAACAAGTTAACCGGGTTGCGGGCAATGCGAACGATGTCACCCGTCGAGGGAAGGTCCGGAATTGCCTCGCGAACTTCGGTTTCGATTTTCTCTTGCAGAGATTTCAGGCTTCGCCACGCCGAGCCAAGTTGGCGCGCGGCCTGCGGCAGGCGATCGGGGCCCAACACCACCAACGC
>Ga0007804_1000931_pt1 | contig 10427 bp, 9 predicted proteins | sample CryBogCBE25Aug07_FD_60367 | JGI IMG/M metagenome (GOLD analysis project Ga0007804, IMG submission 60367) | Freshwater microbial communities from Crystal Bog, Wisconsin, USA - CBE25Aug07 | ecosystem: Environmental > Aquatic > Freshwater > Lake | place: Crystal Bog, Wisconsin, USA | collected... | reverse complement strand
ATATTGATCCAACACTTCGCCCGCACAGTGAGATTCTCGTCTGGGCCGCGATCCACGGAGCTGCAAACCTCATCATCGACAAGCTCTTACCGGCCGAGGCCCTTGATCCCATTCTTGATTCAGTGGCTAATTCTCTTAAAGGTTCACTTAAGAGCTCACCCAAGGGTTCCCTCAAGAGCCCGTCGCGCGCGGGAACGAAGAAGCGGGCTAAACTTTAACTATGAGCGAGATGATTCCGAATCGGACCAAGGATGAATCGATTCCTGACCCTTCAGAGATCGAATCTGATAGCCGCCGAGATGATGAGATTTTGGCTGACCGCCCACCGCATCACGGCTAATTCAAGGAATTATTCAGAGCTTGAGCTCTTGCTCTCGCCCCCACCGCGCGAATCGGTCTTGTAAAAGCCCGATCCCTTGAAGACGATTCCCACATTGGAGTAGAGCTTTCTTAGCGCCCCCTGGCAAACCGGGCAGTGTGTGAGGTTGGCCTCAGCAAATGATTGAACGGCCTCAAATTGATGGCCGCATTCTTCGCAGGCATATTCGTAGGTCGGCATAGTGGTTATTGTAAAGAAGTGGGAAGATTAGTTCTAATCGGTAGTACAGCTACCCCGCTCGCGGCAAGGGATGGAGTCAAGAGGATGCGTAACCGTTCACTTGGTCGGAGAAAAATGGCTGGTGCGGTCGCCGCAGTGGCACTCGTCTTTTCACCGCTTCTGAGCTCTAGCGCCTCCGCCGCATCCCTTGTTAGCTCTGTGCCAAGTGCGGGTGCAATCCTGACCGTGGCTCCAAGCGCTGTTGTCCTTACAACCGATGTGACTCTCTTGGATCAAGGAAGCACGGTTGTTGTAACGGATCCAGCGGGCAACCGAGTCGATGACGGATCCTTAACGATCGACACCATGAATGCCACGGTGGGACTTGGAACTCTTACTCGTTCTGGAATGTATAAGGTGACATATACCTTGGTCCCTGATGGCGATACTCCAGTCAGTGGCTCTTACTCATTTATGTTTAACGCACCAGCGACGATCACAACCCCAAGTCCGGCCCCAACACCAACTCCGGTCGTGACGACCAGCCCAACGGCAGTTAAACCGGCGAGTGGGAGCTCTGGCGGAAAGATCTTTGTCTTGGTCCTCCTTGGAATCTCTTTTCTCATCGTCATCTTCTTAATTTGGTATGCCCGAATCATTCTTCGCGATGTCAGAGATCGCAAGGGCAAATCCGCTAAAGCAGGTAAGCCTCGTCCGCGCGCTCCGCAAAGTCGAGCTCGAAAGCTAGACGAGTAATCGGCGGTACACGACAGACCTTATGAAAATCTTCGAGAGTGCACACGTCTTTACAAATAACACCCTTGTTCAGATTTTAATTCCGATTACTAAAGGCCTCTACCTCTTCGCAGCGCTTGCCTTGATTGGGCTTTTGATGGTGCTTGGCTTCTTCATCCCTGATGACCATGGACGGATAAAAGACTCTGAGCGAAAATATGTCGCGTTAGCGAAACTAGCTACCCTCGTATTGATTTTTAGCACAATCGGCTCAGCCATAATCGAATTGGCAAACTTGCTAGGAACATCGCTGCTCGATGCCTTTGATTTCACAACGCTTCGATCATTTATGGCACAGACCACAACGGGGCGGAACTACCTCTTCCAGCTCGTTGCATTTGGTGCGGTAGCGCTCCTCATTCACTTTGGTCGAAAAGTAGGCGCCATCTACTTCGGATTCGCAATGACCTTGGCCGGAGTCCTCATCCCACTCTTCTCGAGCCACGCATCAAGTGCTGGCAACCATGGCCTAGCAATCGGTTCCATCCTGTTTCATGTTGGCGCCATCTCGCTCTGGGTTGGCGGTCTCTTTGGAATCATGATTTTGCCGGCTGCAGAGCGGGTGAGGAATCTGCCGAGATTCAGTTCGCTCGCTTTCTGGTCGGCGATTACCGTGGCTATCTCAGGAGCAACGGCGGCCTGGACCCGACTCCACTTCATTGCTGGGTGGAGCTCGCTCTACGGATTTTTAGTGCTTGTGAAGATAGTTCTTATGGTGCTCTTGATCGGAATTGGTTCACGTCAACGTCGATATCTGGCACACCGCATTGGGGAGGCAATGACCTATCGCCTCATCGTAAATGAGCTCATGGTTATGGGTATAACGGTCGCAATTGGTGCGTGGCTTTCAACCACCTCGCCACCGATCTCTAACGGAGATATCAAACTTGAGGCAGATCCAATCCTCTCGATTACCGGAATTTCCATGCAGCCAGCGCCAAACTTTTCGCGCATATTCTGGAGTTATATTCCTGATGGCCCAATGCTGGGATTGCTCATCTTGTTGACGGCGCTCTACGTCAAAGGAGTCCTCACCCTCTCGCGCCGAGGTGATAAGTGGCCGGTAGGCAGAATCGTCTCTTTCGCAATTGCCGTAGCGATAACTGACTTTGCTACTAGCGGTGGCCTTGGTGTCTATGCACACTTTGCCTTCTCGTATCACATGATCGCGCACATGCTCCTTGGAATGGTCGCCCCGATCGGATTCGTGCTGAGCGCTCCTATAACGCTCATGATGCGAGCGCTACCTCATAGCCGAGATGGAATTGAGCGCGGGCTCCGCGGAACACTTATTCAGATTATCCACTCGCGCTATTCACGCATCATTACCTTCCCTGTAGTTGCCCTGCTCATCTTTGATGGCTCACTCTTTGGCCTCTATATGACGCCACTTTTCGGCAGCCTCATGCGTAGCCATAGCGGCCACTTTGTGATGGATATTCACTTTCTTTTGGCGGGCTATCTCTTCTTCTACGTTATCGTCGGTGTCGATCCCAATCCACGGAAGATTCCACATATCGTTCGAATCATCACCCTCTTCGCTGCGATGAGCATCCACGCCTTCTTCTCCATCGCACTGCTCTCGACGTCGACACTCGTTGATGGTGGCTTCTACGCGACCCTCCACAGGTTATGGAATACCAACCTCCTAGCGGATCAACATCTCGGAGGTTCAATTGGTTGGGCGATGGGAGAGGTGCCAATCTTGATTGCGCTCGTTGCCACTTTCATTCAATGGACGAGAGATGACACGAGAGAGTCAAAGCGGATTGACCGCGCCGCCGATCGCGCAGAGGCGATGGGCGAGGAGGATGAATTGGCCAAGTACAACAAATATCTTGCCAGCCTCAACAGGGCTGGAAAGAAGGAAGTTGATTAATCGATTAGCGAAGTAAGAGAAAAAGGTGTCCGATGGAAGCAATGATTGGTCAAGAGTACGAAGACCTACGTGAGAGCGTGCGCGCGATTGCGGCAGCAAAAATCGAACCCTTTGCTCAGGATGTCGATACACAGGCACGCTATCCGCAAGAGGCATCAGATGCCTTGATTGCACACAATCTCTACGCAGCCCATGTACCTGATCAGTATGGCGGAGAAGGCGCTGATGCTCTTGCCACAGTAATCATCATCGAGGAAATCGCTCGAGTATGTGGTTCATCATCGCTTATCCCAGCGGTGAACAAGCTAGGGTCGATGCCGATAATCCTCGCCGGCAGCGAGGAGCAACAGCGAAAGTACTTAAGCGCCTTAGCGAAAGGGGCTGGCTTCTCATACTGTTTATCGGAATCTGAAGCTGGTTCAGATGCAGCTGCCATGAAGACACGAGCGGTGAAGAGCGGTGAAAAATGGGTTATCAATGGCAGCAAGAAGTGGATTTCCAACGCCGGCGAATCGCAGTATTACACAGTGCTCGCATCGACCGATCCAGCCTTGGGTGCTAAAGGAATAACCGCTTTCATTGTTGAGAAGGGCGATGCCGGGCTCTCATTCGGTGTGCCAGAGAGGAAGATGGGCTTTAAGGGATCGCCTACTCGCGAGGTCTACTTCGACAATGTCGAGATCTCCGATGAGCGTCGAGTTGGTCAGGTAGGTGAAGGATTTTCGCTGGCAATGCGCACCCTCGACCATACCCGCATAACCATCGCCGCTCAGGCGCTCGGTATTGCTCAGGGCGCCTTCGACATTGCGGAGAAATATTCCCATGAACGTAGCCAATTCAACCATCCCATCTTTGACTTTCAGTCGATTCAATTTATGTTGGCAGATATGGCGATGCAGATCGCGGCGGCACGTTCATTGACTTATGCCGCAGCGGTAAAGAGCGAGCGGAACGAAAAGGATCTCACCTTCTATTCGGCCGCGGCAAAATGCTTTGCTAGCGATGTCGCAATGAAGGTAACCACAGATGCAGTCCAGATTCTTGGCGGTTATGGATATGTCAATGATTATCCGGTCGAGCGGATGATGCGTGATGCCAAGTTAACGCAAATCTACGAAGGAACTAATCAGATTCAACGACTCGTTATGGCGCGCCACCTGAAGGATCTTTAATTAGTTAAATCGCACAATTGAAGTGGGTGTAGCAGCAGCTTTGAGCTTTACATCGTGCGGTTCGTGGGGGAGTTCTGGTTCAGTTATTTCGCCATCATGAACGATTCCAATTGTGAGAATCTTTCCCGAGGTTGCAATCTCTAATTTCGACAGCGCTCTGTCATAGCAACCTCTGCCTTTGCCCATTCGATTGCCCTTGCCATCAATATGGAGTGCGGGAACGATGCAGATATCAATGGCAGCTACATCGGGAAATGGAGCTCCGACCGGTTCAGATAATCGACCATTCGCAACGACTTCGCCACCGCTCCACGGAACCCATTCCAGATCAAAATCGAGCAACATCCGAGGCATGAGCACGGTGATACCCCGACGTAGAAGTTCTGCATTGAGGTCAGCGGTTGCAGGTTCTGAGCCATATGAGATGTAACTTGTGACCACGCGTGCCTCATCAAACTCGGCCTCATCCAGAATATGTATCCAAGTTCTGGCGCGATCTTCGGCGAGGGCGAAGTGGTTCTTGCGTGCTGCGATGAATCTCTGGCGTAACTCGTCCTTGGTCTCAGGCATGGTGTTAGCCTAATTGCAGAGGGCGAACAAGTAGGGTGTGCTCATGGATGGTTCAATGGCGGTAGGCGAATTTCTCGCCGCCCTTCTTGAAATCACCCCCACCCTCGACTCCCTCGATCTTCCGCTGATGGATGCCCACGGGGCTACCTTGGCGGCTGATATCTATCGTGGCGAGGAAGAGCTGATGCTCGCCGGAGCACGGATTCGCTCAACGCATATCGCCCTCGCCGCCTCACTTGGCCTCGGCTCGCTGCCCGCGACACCCCATCCGCGCGTGGTCGTCATCTCTGCGGGAGATGATTTGGTGGAACCTGGCCAAAGTCTCCAGGGCCCCGACGATGAGTATGAGACCAACTCGTGGATGCTCGCTACCACGATGAAAGAGGCGGGTGCGGTCGCCTACCGAGTCCACACCATCCCGGAGAACTCCGCCCAATTGCGTCAGATTATTGAGGATCAACTCGTTCGCGCTGACCTGATTGTGATTAGCGGCGAGACAAAGGACGAATCCTTTGATCTGATTACCTCGGTATTGCAGGAGCTGGGGGAGGTCACAACCCTCATCCCAAATCTGCAAGATACCGGGCGTCATAACTTTGGCCTCATTGGGCCGGACTCAACACCAGTCATTACCCTGCCAGGAGATCCGATTGCGGCCTACTTGTCGGCGCAACTCTTTGTCCGGCCGATGATTCGCACCATGTTAGGTGCATCAGATCTCCACCTTCGTATGGTGAAGGCAGAACTTACGCAGAGCGTTGAATCTCCCAAAGGCCAGGTATCGCTCGTCCGAGCAAAGGTCTACTCCGATCCGAAACTTCGCGTTACACCATTGCCAGATCAAGATCAGCTCACCAGCCTATCTGCGGCAACGGGATTAATTACCTTTGCGAGTGAATCCACCGGTGCTGTTGCCGGTCAAAGTGTTGATGTTGCGCTGATCGAACGGTCCATTTGATGGCTATGGAAGAGTTCCGCTGGCCAGTACGTATTAGTGATGGCGAGCTAGAACTCCGCCCGATTCGCTTGCGCGATAAACCAATCTGGGCTCAAGTTCGTCGAATTAATCGCGATTGGTTATCTCCGTGGGAGGCGACGCTACCTGCAACTATCCCCGGTCCGGGAAGCGCGGCGGGGGCGAATAAGATTCACTCGTTCTATTCCATGATTCGCTTTAATAATCGAGAGGCGAAGGCGCTGCGCTCGCTCTCACTCGGAATCTGGATTCGGGATGGAAAGAGCTCTCGATTTATCGGCCAGATTACCCTTGGGGGATTGATCTTCGGCGCCTACCGCGGAGCCCATATCGGGTACTGGATCGACCAGCGGTATGCAGGCCGCGGGCTGATGACTAGAGCGGTCCGACTGCTGACCGACTACGCCTTTGACGTTCTGCAACTTCACAGGATTGAAATCAATATGCGACCAGAGAACGAAGCATCGCAAAAAGTAGCGAAAAACGCTGGTTATAGCCTTGAAGGAAGTAGAAAGAATTATCTCCACATCGATGGCGCGTGGCGAGACCACCTCTCCTATGTGAGAGAGAACCCAAAAATCTAATTAATTTTTACCCCCGTAAATCCCACCCTTTGTGCGTAAAACATTTACGATTATCTTCCATGGCCTCCGGTTTCATCTATCTCATCATCCTTGGAATGTGGGGCGCCTACTTCCTTCCTCGCTGGATTAGAGAACATGAGGTTGGATCCATGAGAGCAGGTGATCGCTACACCACAGCACTTCGCTCAATTACCGAGTCTTCGCCATTTGCGCCAGAGTTTGACGATCCAATGAAGCGGATGAAGCAGGTCAGCCAGCGGCGCATGTTCTTTACCGGAATCCTATTTTTATTTGCCGCTAGCGTTTTCATCGCCGCCCTAGGACTCATGACCTGGATGATGGTTGCCATTCCAGCAACAGCCCTCTCTATCTATATCGTCGCTGTTCGCCATCAGATTAAGAAGGCTGAACTCAAGAAGCACAAGATTGATACCTTGGAGCGAATTTTGACCGCTGAGATCAAGATTGATCCTCGCGTTCGCATTGACCTTCCACCTGTCACGTTGCCACAGGAAATTCTTACCCAGGCAAAGCCGGAGTACTGGATTCCATTCTCAGAGCGCAGCGACAATGCAAGTGCTCGCGTGCAACAAGTTGAAGAAGAGGTTGCACCTTCAATCGTTGCAGAGAGCGCAGAAACGTGGAGCCCTATCGCAGTTCCTCGTCCAACCTATGCCTCCGCCGCAAAGGCAATTACGCCAGCTCGCCGCGTAGACCTCTCGCAATCAGCGCAGTGGAATGCAGAGCAAGAGATTCTTCGCCAGATGGATATCGAGAAGAACGATCCCATCACCGCACAGCTTGAAGATGAAGCAACGCACATTCATCCAGCTGTGAACGATTAAATCCAGCTCTTAAACCACATCCGGGCTAGCCAGTCGTTGTAGCTGATTGATTGCCCGACGTAGAGTGGGAAGAAATAGAAGAAGCAGAGCGCAACTGCGAGGATAAATAGCAGCACTGTGTAGAAGCGATATGACTCGTGGATTGGCCCAAAGCGGATCGGATGGCCCTCTAAATATTTAGATAGCACATAGACCAAGAGCAGGATGAGAAATGGTTCGAAGGCAATGGAGTAAAAATTGAACATCGTCCGCTTCTGAAAGAGAAACCACGGTAGATACCCGGCAGCGAAGAAGAGCAAGAGCAAGCCACTCTGCCATTCGCGGCGCGCGATCCAATATCCAAAGGCGACAATTACTGCGATAGCCATTGCCCACCACAGAATTGGCGTACCTAAGCTGACTATTTCTGCTGAGCACTTTGGTGCACCACAAGAACTCGGCGTTTGATAATAAAACGAGACCGGACGGCCCATGATGAGCCAACTCCATGGATTCGATTGGTATGGGTGATGCGTTGTTAAATTTGCGTGGAAGTGCAGAATCTCTTTATGGTACTTAATAAATGAAGTGATGAGGCTCCCTGGTGAATGCGCTCCAGAACGATCCCATCCATGCGTATTAATAAACCAGCCAGCCCAACTCATGACATAGGTCAGGCCCGGAACGAAGAGATATTGGGTAATTCGTTCTACCAACTCTTTATTTACCGTCTGACGAATTGGTGACTCTTCCTCCATCGCCTTATGGCGACGATAATCAACGTAGATCACAAAGGCGAATATGGCGAGGAAGTAATAAAAACCGGTCCACTTAACGCCAGCTGCTAGTCCTAACGAGATACCCGCAAACCAATGCTGTGATTTCAGTAGAAAGAAGAGGGTGAGCAGCAAGAAGAACATTAAGAAGATATCGAGCAATCCGACTCTTGATAGTGAGAGCTCAAGGCCATCGAAGAGCATTAAGAGCGAGGCGGTGAGGCTGAGAAAGTATGAGTCAAAGAGGCGCTGTGCAACATAGAAGATCAGCACCACGGCAAGTGAGCCGACAATCGCTGCACTAAAACGCCAGCCGAATTCGTGGAATCCAAAGAGCTTGATTCCAATAGCAATGAGCCATTTGCCAACGGGAGGGTGCACCACAAAGGAAGGGGTGTTATTTCCCGTTAATTCGACGCCGTGCTGCAGCAGCGAGTGGGCATCATTTGCGTAATACACCTCATCGAAGATCAGCCCTTTAAGCGAGCCTAAATGCACGAGGCGGAAGGCAGCGGCGACGACGAAGAGAGTGAGGGCGGTGAGGCCATCACGCATACGGTGTGAAACTGCTCTGGTGGCGATTTCCATGGCTTTAGCCTAAAGCCTCTCTAGCCTGAGAGAATGGTCCCGTGCTAATCCTTGCAGCCATTCCCCTCGGCAACCCAGCAGATGCGAGCAGCCATCTGGGTGAGGAGATTGAGCGAGTCCGCTATATCGCCGCCGAGGATTCTCGGAAATTTGCCCGCCTCTGTCAGGATTTGGGCCTCACTCACCAGGCGAAAGTCATCTCCTTCTTCGAAGGCAATGAGGGTGAGCGGCTAGAAGGACTATTGGAGATTCTCAAGAATGGCGAGGATCTATTGGTCGTAACTGATGCAGGAATGCCGGGTATTAGTGATCCTGGCTTCCGCTTATCGCGCGAAGCGATTGCTGCGGGAATTAGGGTGAAGGTTCTCCCGGGGCCGAGCGCTGTAACAACTGCGTTGCTCTTATCTGGGCTACCGACTGATCGATTTGCCTTTGATGGATTTCCACCTAGGACACAGGGCGCTCGCGCTACATGGTTCTCAGCTCGCGCAAAAGAAGAGCGCACCCTCGTTCTCTTCGAGGCACCTCACCGCCTACTCGAATCACTCATCGATGCCGCAGCGGCATTTGGTGGCAATCGCCATGCAGCGATCTGTCGTGAGATGACGAAGCGATACGAAGAGACAATTCGCGGAACGCTCGATGAATTGGTGGAGTTGGCAGAGCGCACTGAAATCCTCGGTGAGATCTCGCTCGTCATTGCTGGCTTTGAAGCTGATGCCGGTGCGCTCTCTGAAGGAGCCATCATTGAGCTCGTGCTTGCGCGGGAAGCGGCAGGCGAGAGTCGGAAGGAGGCGATTGCAGAGGTAGCAAAGGCCCATAATCTCGCCAAGCGTGAGGTATTCGATGCGATGGTCCGCTATAAAACCACCGATAAGATTCCCCAATGAAGCCGTTCTATCTCACGACTCCGATTTACTACGTCAACGATGCCCCTCATATCGGGCATGCCTACACAACTGTGGCAGGCGATGTCCTTACCCGCTGGCATCGCCAACGCGGCGAAGAGGTCTGGTTTCTCACGGGAACAGATGAGCACGGCGAAAAAGTCATGGGCTCGGCGTCGAAGAACAATGTCAGCCCACAAGAGTGGTGCGACACCCTTGTTGAGAGCGCATGGAAACCTAATTGGAAAGCGCTCAATATCGCGAACGATGATTTCATCCGCACGACGGAGGTACGTCACACCGAGCGAGTCCAAAAGTTTCTTAGTGGTTTGAAGGATGCTGGCCATATCTATCTTGGAAAGTATGAAGGCCCATATTGCATCGGCTGCGAAGAGTTTAAATTGCCAGGAGATTTAATCGATGGAAATTGCCCAATCCACTCTCGCCCATGTGAGATCTTGAGTGAAGAGAATTGGTTCTTTAAATTAAGTGCATTTGTCCCTGCTTTGATCAAGCATTACGAAGTTAATCCAAGCGCATGTGAACCAGCATCTGCTCGCAATGAAGTGCTCGCCTTCCTGAAAGGCGAGGTTAACGATCTCTCCATCTCTCGCTCCACATTTGACTGGGGTATTCCGGTTCCATGGGATGAGAAGCAGGTTATCTACGTCTGGTTTGACGCGCTGCTGAACTATGCAACTGCGATCGGTCTGACTGATGATCCGGAATCAGAAGGCGGTAAGAAATTTGCCAAATTTTGGCCAGCAGATGTCCACCTCGTTGGAAAAGATATTCTCCGCTTCCATGCCGTGATCTGGCCAGCAATGTTGATGGCAGC
>Ga0007804_1000925_pt1 | contig 10470 bp, 11 predicted proteins | sample CryBogCBE25Aug07_FD_60367 | JGI IMG/M metagenome (GOLD analysis project Ga0007804, IMG submission 60367) | Freshwater microbial communities from Crystal Bog, Wisconsin, USA - CBE25Aug07 | ecosystem: Environmental > Aquatic > Freshwater > Lake | place: Crystal Bog, Wisconsin, USA | collected... | reverse complement strand
CCGCGGTACTGGTCGTAGTGCGAGTCGAAGATCAAAGCGCGCAGCGGGTCATCGGGGTCACCGGTCGGAGCGGGAATGCGTTCAATAATCGCGCGCAGCAACTCGGGAACACCCTCGCCCGTTTTGGCCGAAATGGTGAGCACTGACTCTGGGGGCAGACCGAGAACGCGGTCGAGCTCTTCCTTGCAGCGCTCGGGGTCGGCGGCCGGCAGGTCGATCTTGTTAAGGACCGGCACAATCTCGAGGTTGTTTTCGATGGCCTGGTAGCAGTTAGCCAAGGTCTGGGCCTGAATACCTTGTGAGGCGTCCACCAGCAAGATGGCGCCTTCGCAGGCGGCCAGCGAACGGGACACTTCGTAACCGAAGTCGACGTGTCCGGGGGTGTCGATCAACTGGAGAATGTGGTCCTCGAAGAACACGCGAACGTTCTGAGCCTTAATCGTGATGCCGCGCTCGCGCTCAATGTCCATGGAGTCGAGGTACTGGGCCCGCATGAGGCGTGGGTCAACGGCGCCAGTAATCTCGAGAATGCGGTCAGAGAGCGTCGACTTGCCGTGGTCGACGTGCGCAATGATGGAGAAATTACGGATTTTCGCCGTTTCGACGGGGGGAAGTTGCTGGGCCACGGTGACGTCAAGGCTACCTTGATTACCACTGACCCGCCGCACTTCGCACGGCCACCTGTATTCCTGCTAGCCTTACTAAGCCCGCCGTACAGTTTCGGCGCCCGAGAACGAGGTTTTTTGTGGCAAACATCAAGAGCCAGATCAAGCGTAACAAGCAGAACGAGGTCGCTCGCGACCGCAACCGTGCTGTGAAGTCCGAAATGCGCACCCGCACCAAGACTGCGGTGAACGCCGTCGGCACGGAGAACGAGGAGACCGCCTTGCGCGCCGCCGTCAAGCGTATTGACAAGGCCGCCGCCAAGGGTGTCATCCACAAGAACACCGCCGCGAACAAGAAGTCGGGTCTGATGCGCCGCATCAACGCCCTGCGCGCCAAGGCTGACGCCTAGTCCGTCGCCCACCAGTTGTAAGAAACGGCGCCCTCTGGGCGCCGTTTTTTATTTGTCTCGCCGCAGTTCGGACTAGCGCCGGCGAACAGCGTTCAGTCGGGCCAGGCGCGCCACGAGCACCTCAACGACGGTGAGCTCGGTGACATCCTGGTCGTTCTCGAGGTTCTTACCGCCGTAACTCACGGCACCCTTGAGGTCGAGGTCGGCCTGGGCCACCATCGCGATGGCGTCGGCCAAACGGTCGGGCCCGAGGCGTTTGGCTAACGTGGCCGACTTCCCCGCCGGGAACTTACTAATCCCGAGAAAAGCGGCCGCGCCGTCGGCGTCGAGGTCGAGCCCTTCGAGTCGAGCGGCGCGCAGGTAGTGGCGCTGCACCATGTTGACAATCTGCAGACCGGCGCGACCTCGTGAGTCCAGCATGCGGCGAGCAATGGTGATCGCCGCGGCGACGTTGCCCGCGTCAATGGCGTCGGTGAGGTCCCACTCGGGAACATTGCCCACTTCACCGAGGTAGGGCTCGACGTGGCTGCGTTGCAGTGGGGCCGAACCGTAGATGTTCTGCAAGGTACGCGCCAGGGCGTCGACCCGTTCGAGATCGTCACCGAAGTGGCCGATAACGAGCTGCAGCGTCGCCGCGTCCACGTTGACGTTGTAGAGCGCGAAGGCGTCGCGAACAAAGGTCGACTTGCCGTCACGACCGCTGGCCGCTCCGACGGCGAGGACCTCGCCGGCGGCCTTAACAATCTTGTTGGTCTTCGGACCAACCACACCCACTCGGAGATAGATATCCGGCGTGGGGTTCTTCATCCACCCAATTAGGAGGTCAGCTTCGGCGCTGCTGAGGTGCTGGGCGTCGCGGACGACGACCACGCGACGTTCAACTAAGAACGGCGGCGTGTTGAGCGCCTCCATGATTCCTGAGATAACGGGCTCATCGCTGAGTGAACCGGCATCCTTCGCGGTGAAGTCCTGCAGGGCGAACGAGGGGTCGAGGCTGCCTAGTGACTGCTCGACAACTTGGTGCAGGGCGTCGTAGACGAGCGTGGCGTCCGTAGCGACGACGACGAGTGAACTATTCATCGGGCCTCCAGGACGCGGGCGATGGCGTCCCGAACCCGCACCGTGCCGACCACGTCGTGGACACGCAAGACGCGACAGCCGCCGATGATGCCCAGCGCGGTCGCGCCGAGTGAAGGTTCTCGCCGGTTGAGTACGTCAAGGTCAAACATGACGCCGAGAAACGTCTTATTCGAGGCCGACAGTAAGAGAGGCCCCACAACGGCAATCTGGGCAGAATCACGCAGCAACTGCAGGCTTTGAGCCGCCGTTTTCCCGAGATCGAGGCCGGCGTCGACGATGATGCGCGTCGGCTCGATGCCGGCGTCGAGCGCCCACTGCTGGCGGGTACGCAGAAAGTCAATGACCGTGGCCGTGACGTCGTCATACTCTGGCGTCGGGTCGGCGACGCGGGGACGGAGGCGAATGTGCGTCGCCACAACGGACGCGCCCGCCGCCGCGGCGACCGGTAAATAGTCGGGGTCGGCAAAGCCGCTGATGTCGTTACCGAGACTGGCCCCCTCCGCGAAACAGGCCTTCGCCACGCTGGCGCGCCAGGTGTCGATACTGAGAGGAATATCGAATCGCTCCCGTAATGCCGCAATGGCCGGCACGACGCGGTCCAGTTCTTCTTGTTCGGTGACTTCCTCACCCGGACCGGCCTTCACTCCCCCGACGTCCAGCAGGTCGGCGCCACCGACAACGAGCTGTTCGGCTCGCAGCAAAAAGGCGTCAAGGTCGAAGGTCGCGGCGGGCTGAAAAAAGGAGTCCTTGGTGCGGTTCAAAATGCCCATCACCAGCGCGCGGTGGGTAACGTTAAACGAGGTTGCACCCAGTGCCACGGTGAGCGGTTGCGTGGGCCACCACGTGGCGATTGGGGCGAGCGAGGGCGACAACGTCACGGGGCAAGCCTAACGGTCACCGAAGGGACAACTAGAACCGTCCACTAGCCTTGAGGCTCACCTCAAATGGGGCGACACTACGATGGGAGGGCGACCATGGACGACGAAATCTTCAGCCGAATGATGCCCCTCTCGGACCCCAATTTACACGAGCCCGTCTTGATTTACGCCCTCGAGGGATGGATTGACGCCGGCCTCGGTGCCTCGACCGCGATCTCAACGTTGCTCGAAAGCATCCACACCGAACCACTCGCTACCTTCGACACCGACTACTTCATTGACCAGCGTGCCCGTCGCCCACTGGTGCGCATTGTCGATGGTGTCACCACCGAACTCACCTGGCCAGAAATCACCCTGCGCTGGGGACGTGACCGCGATGGCGCGGACATGCTCTTTCTCGTCGGCCCGGAGCCGGACTTTCACTGGAGTGACTTTGTCGAGGCCGTCACCGACGCCGCCCTCTCCTACAACGTCCGCATGGCCATTGGCCTCGGCGCCTTCCCCGCCCCGACGCCCCACACTCGCCCGGTTCGCGTGATCGGCACGGCACCCGAGCAAAGCGCCCACCTCTTGAGCGCCATCGGCACCGTGAACGGCGAACTCGAAGTACCGGCCGGCATTAACTCGGCCCTCGAACTGGGTTTCGCCGACGTCGACATCGACGTGGTGACCCTGTGGTCACGCGTGCCGCACTACGTCGCTTCGATGCCCTACCCCCAGGCCTCAGCGGCGCTCATCGATGGGCTGGCCCGCATGGCCGGACTGACCCTGGACGCCACGCAGCTACGTCTGTCGGCCGAGGAAGCCCGCTCGCGCGTTGATGATCTGGTTCGCAACAACCCTGATCACGCCACCATGATTGAGCAACTCGAGCAGGTAGCCGACGAGGACGAGGGCAACTCCCTCGGTGACGACTTGCCGAGTGGCGACGAACTGGCCGCCGAACTCGAGCGCTTCCTCCGAGGCGAGGGCCTCTAACCCTCAGCGTCGACGTCGGCCGATTCAATGCGCAGGCCGAGCCCCAGGGCGTAGCCCTCGAGGAAGAGCGCGCATTCGGCCTGGCGAGGGTGGCGATTGGCCCACTCGTGAAAGGCCGGTGAGTGATCGGCCTCGTGCAAGTGGGCTAGCTCGTGCACCAGCACGGCATCAATGACCCATTCGGGACACTGCTGAAGTCGCTGTGAGACGCGGATCTCCCGGGTGTCGGGTGAGCAGGATGCCCAGCGACGGTGCTGGTTTGAACTCCACCGCACCGAACTGGCCTCAACCCCTTCGAGGTAGAGCTCGGCCAGCACGCGAGCGCGCTCTTCGAGCCCCGCGTCGCCCGAGGCGTGCTGCGGTCGCTGGGTGAGCAGGCGCTCGACGAGGTTCTCAACGAAAATCGCCCGATCGCGACCCTTCAGGCGAGCCGGAATCTGCACCACAATGCGGGTGCCGGACCAGTGGGCGGTGCCGGTCTTCTTGCGCCGTGCCGACGCGCGAATCTCGACCTCGGGACGATCGAACCGGGGTGGCTCAATGGTGACCGATGATGAGGTGCTGGTGCCGGCCTTTGCCATTAGAGGATGATGTTGACCAGTCGAGGTGGCACCGCGACCACGCGCTTGGGCGTCGCGCCATTAACCAGGCGAACGATCTCAGGGTCGCTCAGCGCCGCAGCGATGGCGTCGTCTTCGCTCACGTCGGGGGCAACGTCGACGCGCGACTTCACCTTGCCGGCAATCTGAATCACCATCGTGACGGCTGCGCGAGCAGTCAAGGCCGGGTCGGCCTCGGGCCAGGACTGGGCGTGGACACTCGGTTCACCCGGGTGACGCATCTCCCAGAGCTCGGCTGTCATGTGCGGGGCCATGGGCGCCAGCAGTCGGAGCAGCAAGTCGAGGCACTCATCGAGGGTGGCCTGGTGCGCTCCTTCGGCAGAGCGAGCCCACTTGGAAATCGTGTTGAGTAACTCCATCAGGGCCGCGACGGCCGTGTTGTAGCTCCACTTTTCGAGGCCGTCGGTGACCTTGACAATCGTGCGGTGCACCTCGCGCACCACTTCGTCGTCGGCCGCGGTGCGCTCGTCGTGGAAGTGGCACTCGTCGAACTGGGCGAGTCGGTAGATGCGGTCGAGGAAGCGGGCACAGCCTTCAATAACGTCCTCAGTCTGCGACGTCCAGTCCACGTCGTCGGCCGGCGGGCCGACGAACAAGTGGAAGAGGCGCAGTCCGTCAGCGCCCACTGTCTCGTAGTACTTCTCGGGCGCAATCAGGTTGCCCTTCGACTTCGACATCTTGGAGCCGTCGAGACGAATCATGCCCTGGGTAAAGAGACGCTTGAAGGGCTCGCGTGGCAGACCCGGGGCGAGACCGACGTCGACCAACGCCTTTAGGTAGAAGCGGGCGTAGAGCAGGTGCAAGATGGCGTGCTCGATGCCACCGATGTACTGATCAACCGGCATCCACTTCGCCACCTGAGCGGGGTCGAAGGGCACGCCGTCGCTGAAGGGATCGGCGTAGCGCAGGAAGTACCAGGACGAGTCGGTGAAGGTGTCCATGGTGTCGGCTTCGCGGCGAGCCGCCCCCCCACAGGTCGGGCACGTCGTGTTGCGGAAGCCCTCGTGGGTTGCGAGCGGTGACTGGCCCGACTTGTCCATAACGACATCGTCGGGAGCGACGACGGGCAGCTGGTCGAGTGGGACGGGCACCATGCCACAGTTGTCGCAGTAGACAATCGGAATCGGGCAACCCCAGAAGCGCTGACGAGACACGAGCCAGTCGCGCAGGCGGTAGTTCACTTTGCGCAGACCGTTGGCGTTTTCGGTCAAGAAGTCGGCGGCATTTTCCTTGGCAGTCGGAACGTCTAGTCCGTCGAGGAAGCCAGAGTTGATGTGGAGGCCGTCACCACTAAAGGCGCCACCATCAAAGTCGTCCGGCGGTGCAATGGTTCGCACGACCGGAAGGTTGTGGACCTGAGCGAAGGCGTAGTCGCGTTCGTCCTCAGCCGGGACGGCCATGATGGCCCCCGTGCCGTAAGTACCGAGGACGTAGTCGGCCACGTAGACCGGCACGGCCTGACCATTAAAGGGATTAGTCACGTAGGAACCCGTGAAGGCACCACGCTTGTCCAGTCCGGCGCCGGCGTCAGAGGACGCAGTGCGCTCGAGCTCACTCGCCTGCGTGGCTCGCTCGACAAGGTCGCGAACGGCGTCGGCCTGCTCGGGGGTGGTCAGCTGCACCAGCAGCGGGTGCTCGGGTGCCACCACGGCGTAGGTGACACCAAATCCGGTGTCGGGACGAGTCGTAAAGACCCGCAGCGCCTGACTCGGGTCGCTCGCGAGTGGCAGGTCGAACTCAACGCCTTCACTGCGACCGATCCAGTTGCGCTGCATTGTCTTAACACGCTCGGGCCACTCGAGGGTGTCGATGTCGTTTAGGAGTTCTTCGGCGTAATCCGTAATGCGGAAGAACCACTGTTCGAGGTTCTTGCGCTCGACCAGGTCGCCCGAGCGGTCGCATGTACCGTCGGCGTTGACCTGCTCATTCGCGAGCACCGTGGCGCAACCGGGGCACCAGTTGACTGGCGCCTCGGCGCGATAGGCCAGACCGGCCTCGAGGAACCGCAGGAAAATCGTCTGGGCCCACTTCATGTAGTTCGGGTCGTGGCTAAAGACTTCGCGGCGCCAGTCGTAGACGGCGCCCAGACGACGAACGGAATTCTTGAGCTCGGCCATGCGAGCGTCGGTGAAGAGACGGGGGTGACTACCGGCCTTGATTGCCGCATTTTCGGCGGGCAAGCCGAAGGAGTCGAATCCAAAGGGCGACAGGACGGCCTTACCCTTCATCGTCTGGTAGCGAACAACCAGGTCACCGAAGGTGTAGTTGCGGATGTGGCCCTGGTGGGCCGTACCCGAGGGGTAGGGGTACATGCACAGCGCGTAGAAACGCTCGCGCGGGTCATCATTGTCGACTTCGTACGTCCCTTCGTCAAGCCATCGGGCTTGCCATTTCTGCTCAATTTCGGTGACGTTAAACGGGCGGGCCATCTCTTTATTCTAGGGAGTGAGATCCAACGCCCCTAAGTCGCAAGAAATCGATTTGGTGGACGAGGTTTCCCGTTTGTTCGCCACGTGGGGGCCGCCGCCTCGATTTGCCCTCCGCGATGACCTGCTAATATGGAAACTCCACGGGGGTATAGCTCAGCTGGCAGAGCACTTGCATGGCATGCAAGGGGTCATGGGTTCAAATCCCATTACCTCCACAAAGAATTAGGCGACGCAGCAGCGAATTTGAACGACGTTTCCTTCAACGTCGAGAATGTCCAGAAATTCGAATGTGGAATTTCTAAAGGCTCGATCGGTTGCGACACCTCCGTGCGATTCAACCCGCTTGAGCGCAGTTTGAATGCTTGCAACTTCGAACGAGGGCTTGATCGCGACTTCCTCGCGACCAATCGGCGGTACTTTGATATCGATTGTGCTGGCAATGGAATCTGGGATTCTCACTATGAGCAGATCAGTGTCTTCATTCACAACTCGAATTGAATCATCATCGTTCGCAACTGGGTCGACATCCATCAGCGCTCCGTAAAAAGTTGCTAAGCGACTGATATCGACGGAGAAAATAACGAGGAAGCCCACCATGTCGAGGCTACTGAATGAGGCGAGCGATTTTCCGGCGAATTCGAAGGCCTAGCGACGTGGCGTCACGCCAACGTATCCTCCTGGCATTACAAGTCCTTACGGACCAGGGTAAAATGCCCTTACCTCTACCCCATTGACGAAGTTTGAACTAGCGCCGGTCGGCGGTGTGTCCCTCTGTTGAGGTCAGAGCTGAACATCAAGCGCGTAGCGAAGGGCTCGATCGAGAGTGACTCGCTGAACGAGTCCAAGTTGGCCAATGACTTCGGCGTCAATCGCCGACTTTGGAATCGTCACGAGGTTGTCGCAGGTAATTACACAACGCTCCAGCAAGCCATCTTCCGGCCCCAGTTCTACCTCTGACTGGATCCCCCGTATCGTGCGAGTAATCGGTGCGCACGTCACGGCCGTCAGCACCTCAATGGCAGCATCTCTCGTCACAATGCACACCGGACGTCGGCCCGCAGGCCCTCCGAGGTCCGCCCAAACGACGTCGCCGCGCTTCACCAGGCGGGCAGGGTCTCGGCAGCCAACCGTCGCGCGGCGTCAACGATGACTGGATCCTGAGGCGTCATCCGATACGCAGCACGAAGCGCCTCGTCGGCCAATCGGCTCTCCTCCGCGCTGATGACCGCCATGGCCCCTTGACGCAGCAATTCCGAGCGATTCGTACCGCGCTCACGTGCGATCTGGTCGAGTTGGGACACAAGCTCGTCATCGAGTTGCACAAGAACCTGGCGTCTGGCCATGACCATATGGTAACACATATGGTCAAAATCCACGTTGGTCGGCGCGTGCACTAACGGTTCGATTTCCATCACAACCCCAACGGTCGCCCTTCGAGGTCGGCGTCGAGCGCCGTGATGATTGCGTCCTGTGTGTGAGTAGAGCGTTCAACGCAGCGCCCAGGCCCGCTCCGTAATTCTCCCCAGGAGCGAATAGCCGGCCTATATTCGGGCCATGGGTTTCCGGGCGCTCTTTCAACGAGTACGAGGGGCGTGGCATTCATCGCCAACGCCCGATCCCTACCTCAGGTGGGAGTCCTGGTATGGCCCATTCACCCGACCGGACGACATCACTGCCACCGCCATTACCGGTCTCGATAAGGAGTCGGGTGCTATCCATCGATTCATCGTCGCCTTCGTCGACGACTCGAGATCGAAGGGACCAATTAGCCCACTATTGCTGGCTGGCGAGTACATCCGCGTAGTACCGGCCTACGAAGAGTGGCTCGGACTCAACCGCGACGAGATTGTGACCACCGGTCTCGGCGAGGTCGATGTTGTCTGGGACTACGAACTCGAGCCCCCATCAACACTCGGTTCGTACAAATTGATTCTTTCGCAATCAATGTTCGAGCATCTGTTAGATCCCTACCGACACATTTGCGATCTCTACGGCCTGTTGGAACCGGGTGGCACACTCATTATTCAGACCCACACCCCCGGATTTCACTATCACCGCTATCCCATCGACACACTGCGATTCTTTCCCGACTGGTTTGAAACCGTGGCGCTCCGACTCGGCGCCACGGTGACCGGGAAGCTTGTGGGTGACGACCGAATTCTGTATCGATTACAAAAGCCCCACGCGAGCGATTCCGGGCAGTGAGTTCTCGGTGTGCCTGACCGCATGTCGATCAGTGCCGTGACTCCCGAATCGGCGGAGCGAGTCCAGCGAAGGATCGGACTACGCGAGTGGGTGGCGGCTCACTAGGCCGACCAAGTTGCCTTCGCTGTCACGAATAAAGGCCATCCGCTCTTCCGTGCCGGCCGGACCGAACATGCCCTCGGCGTCTTGAAAGATTGTGTGCGGCTCAGTCTCAATAGAGACGCCCTTCGCGCGAAGTTCCTCGACTTTCACGGCAACGTCGTCAACGCCGTAGTAGAGGGTCGCGCTGGGTGCCTGCTGCTCTAACAGCAGTCGGGTGTTGCCGATGTTCATAAACAGGAGCCCGGGAGGATCGAAGGCGGCGATAAACGTGGCGCCCAGGTGCTCCTCGTAGAAGTGGCGAGCACGGCCGAGGTCTGTGGCGTGTTGGGCAACTTGATGAAGTGACATGACCTGATTGTAGAAAACCGAATGGCACCGAGGTAGTCACTTTTGCCCATTTCGGACACCGTGCTGACCGGTCCTACCAACCTTCGCGGTAACGCCCACGAAGTTGCCAGGTCTCCTCTGTAAGACTGAGTCCATGGCCACCGTTATTGACTTCGTCAACGTTTCCACGAGCTGACTAGAAGGCTCTCCCCACGCCGACGCCCTAGCGGGATTGCGCGCCAATGAAGCGCGCTACTTCAAGAACAAGTACGACCACGACTTCACTACCTCGCCGGCCGATGAGTCAGCCGCGGCAATTGACCTCGTCAGCCGCGTGCTCCTCGAGCGCAACATCGTTATTGCGTCCCCACCCCTCGAGGCGACGAGCTTTCAGGTCGAAAATATCCGTTGGACCTACGTCTTCTACGGGTCCGGCCTCTCGATCAACTTTCTCTACACCTTGGATGGTCCGGCGCCAAAGCGGGCCGTCGGTTTCAAGCTCTGCGACGGCATGGACGTCCCCGAGGAACTGGGCGCCTTTAAGTTCGCCCGTCAAAAGTCGAAGCTCGCCGGCACGATTCGTGGCTCGTACTTCGTCGCCAAGGGCGAGTACGACGCCTAACGCCGAGAGCGAGTAGTTCGACATCTGATTCAACGGCTGCTCTCATAACGTGAACTCCGTTGCATCAAAGGCGACCTCGCACCATAAACTCGCCGCGACCGAAAAAGGAGCACCCCATGTGGGCACCACGTACGCTTCGCGCCGCATTGGCCGTTGTCATTGTCTTTCTCGTTGTGGTTGGCGGCGTACTCTCCGCCAAAACAGCCACCATCAC
>Ga0007804_1000924_pt1 | contig 10473 bp, 22 predicted proteins | sample CryBogCBE25Aug07_FD_60367 | JGI IMG/M metagenome (GOLD analysis project Ga0007804, IMG submission 60367) | Freshwater microbial communities from Crystal Bog, Wisconsin, USA - CBE25Aug07 | ecosystem: Environmental > Aquatic > Freshwater > Lake | place: Crystal Bog, Wisconsin, USA | collected... | reverse complement strand
GTAAATGATATGTGCGAGAGTTTCAGCCATGTTCCATGTGTCATAGCGGTCAATCTCTATATCTACTTTTTGAGGCTTAGGTCCTTTTGGGAACTTACCGATACGAACTTTCATGCTGTTACTTCTGTTGAGTTACCGTCTTTGAATGCAAAAACTTTATCGTTGTACTTGACTGCGGCATATAATACATTTTTGTATTTTTTTGCTAGTTCAGCCAACTCTTGGACACTTGAACCTTGACAAATGAATTCGTCTGTGTCATGGTCAAACAAGTACAGTGTGTCACCGTGTGTTTCTACTTGCAATTTTTTTACAAGAGTTTCTTCCTCTTTGTTGCCCTCTGCATATTTTTCAAGTTCAGCAGCAAAGTCAAGACCCTTTTCTTGTGCAACATCTTCTAGCATTGATATTAACTTCCAATAGGTATGAATTTTACCAATGAAGTACCCGACACCAATCCAAAAGAAAATTAAAAGTAGTTCCATAATATTATTTATTGATTGTTAAGTTAGACCACTGTTTGAGTTTTTCAAATTTACGCATTTTGGCTTCAAACAATGCCTGATCGTTGATGCCAACTTTCAAGTCAACTAGTAACTCAATCATCGCTTGAACATCTCCAAGCTCTTGCGTAAGTCTATGTAGATTTGTTGTGTCGGTGTTTGGAACAATCTGGTCAGGACCAAAACGAAATATCTTACTGATAACTTGGGCGGCTTCAATAAGCTCCTCTTGTAATATAATGAGAGTTTCACGCAAATCCTCGTTCATTCTTCTACTCCGAAATGTTTTTTAACATCATCGCTGATTCGGATAACATCGTCATCACCGACACCGTTGGGCTGATTGATTACATTTAGACAGTCTCGCACAAGCAATTCGGCGAAATTTTCTACAAATTCATCAGGAATTTCATATTCACAAGTAATTGGTAGTGCTGCCTGTCGAGCAAGCTCTTTAATTAGTCCGTTCATTACCAATTCTCCTCGGTAGTAATAGGCACACGAACTTTAACCTCACGTCCATTCAATATACTATCAAATTCTATATCAAGTGTTGAACCTATGCCACTACCACTTTCATGTATCAACTCAAATGCCCACTTGACATTGTTTTCTTCAATAACTTTTTTGATAATATCAATCTCTGTAGGATTAATGTAAAATCGTGTCATAGTGCTTTGTCTGCTTTCTTTGTTAGATAATCTTCCCACTGAAACCACTTGTCACCTTTTAAGAAACCCCAATCTCGTTGTTGTGGTCCCATGATAAACAATGTAGTTGCAGGTCCAACACTTTCATCAAGTTCAAGCCAATGATAATCACTAGCACTACGTTTGATAACACTACCAGGACCACGCCATGTTTGAAACTCAGCAATCTTTTTGCCATCTTTATTGAATACAGGTACATGTTCCCAGTAACCACCCTTTAAGATAACGGTCATGTAGGGCCAGGGATGGTCGTGAAATACTGGTTCATCACTTTTAACAATCTTGTGAAGGGTGATGTTGAATGGGAACTTAGCACGATCCTTTAAGAATAGATAGTAACGATGTAGATAGTCTTCTCCTGTTTGGCGATCGGGTACCAAACGATAACGACCTAGTTTAGACATAATGTTATGAAACATTCCCATTCAACACTCCTTCTGATATGTGTATATTATAACACCGTTTTGATTTATTGTCATAGGGAAAGGGCAACGAATTGCCCTTTCTATCAAAGCCTATATTAATTAGGCTTGTTGTGCAAGGGCGCGGTAGCCAGCTGCAACAACTTCACGTGAAGGATTACCCAAACGATACTTAACTGAAACACGACCTTTAGTGTCGGTGTGTTCATTAGCATAGATCGCAAAACCGCTACGCAAGCGCAAATCGCTTACTGTTGCAGTTGGGTTAGCAATACCAAAACGTGCTTTGATTTGTGCTGCTGTTAGTTGTTCGCCTTTACGTAGTGCCTTAACTAGGCGTTCGCTTTTTGTAATGTTCATTTTTTGTTTCCTTAATGTGTCGTTCATTGAACGTACATAGATTATACGATAGTACTCACGCTTGTGCAAGTAATATTGGATGCCTTGCTTCACTTTAGATATCCAAAAACTTCAATGTGAACACATCAGCCTGAGGATCATGGCCACCATATCCCCTAGGATTACAAACGATTCGTGTATCACCAATCATATAATCAAATGGATCATGCATGTGACCATGTGTCCATAATTTGATCTGTGGATGATCCAAAATGAATTCGCTCAAATCACTGCTATAGCCACCGTTCATTAATGAGTTAGCAGTGTTTCGGTAACGCTCATGTATTGATTCTAAGCTAGGTGCATGATGTCCTACCATCACAACAGGTTTATCCTTCATGTTAGCTAGAACCATTTTTAGATAACTAACTGTTTCTTGATGGCGATGCATTGTATGCGCTGGACGCAACTTTGTGTATCCATATTGGTCGTTGCGAATCACCCGATAATCATTAATTATGTTAGTCAATGTATGAAGTGTCAACGGGTCGCCCTTGTTACAATCAGTCCAAAGTGTTGCACCCACAAAGGTTACACCACTAATGTCTATGAAATCTTTTTCTAAGAAATGGACATTAGGAAACTTGTTGCATTCTTCGCTCAAGTGTTGCAAACTTTCTACCCATCTACCATGATAAAATTCATGGTTGCCTGCAACATAAACAACATGCGGGAACTCTTTGCTCACATGTGATAAAAAATTACGATAGCGTTGTGCCATCAGTGCATTATGCCCTAATTGTTTATAGGGTTCGTATGGGCTAGTGACAGTAGGTGGACTATCATGTAAACTTTCGGCAATCATAATGTCGCCGCTAAGGATCAACACCTCTGCACCACCAGTGTTGAATAGTTCAATGTCTTTAAATTCTAAATGCAGGTCACTACATAGTGCGATTTTCATAAGTGCATCAATCCAAAATATACTGCATCACTTTCTTTTTGAAATGTGAATATTGCATGGTCATCCTGTATCGTAGCAAACCAGAATCCTTTGCATTTTCTCTTGCAAAATTTCTTAGCCGTTTCCATCCTATCATCAAACTGAAAGTAACGTTCTTCCTTAATATACAATGTTACTGTATGGTTAAGTTTTCTTTTAAATATCCTACGTTCACTTGAGTTCATTGTTCAATTCAGTTGCATGTTTACAGTTGTTTCGAAAAGTAAAACCAGGGCAAGTACATGTATACTTATTGCCTACTTTCTCTAAATGATATTCTTTACCATTACTACCTTTTACGGTAATCAAATCCTTTTTGGGTTCTTCTTTTTGACCAAAGTAAACACTATCAGGCTCACCCTTCATTTTCAATATTTCAAACTTACGACCACGTGTGTCAATTTTGATAGGGTTCTTAAACTTAAAGAGGTCACTTGTACCAACTTTGATGTAGCCAACCATAGCTGACTTGTCATCTTTCATGTAGTAAGTGTGGTTAGCACCATTGCTATCTGTCCACTCAGTGACCTCTTTAAAGAATTTCATTATGCTACTTCCTTAGCCAATTCTTCTGACAATACACGTAGTTCACGATTGTCATAATCAGCTACATACCACACATCATCTTTCATAATGTAGTAATATTCTAACATGCAACCGTCAGCATAGTCCAACAACTCGTCATAGTTTTGGAACACTTTGAAGTCAACCCCAGTTTCGCCGCGGTCACGACCATAGAATATTGTGATTTCATCAGCAGGGGCATCAAATGAATGTTCAACACCTTCGGGAATTTCTATATTGTTTCGCAAACTTGAAATGTCACCCAATGCTACCAAATGATTAGCTTTGGGGCTATCATAGTGCTCCAACAAGATACGACCATTGTGGTCAAGATAGCCATCCCAATGACAATAAACCGCTTTACATTTGTCACCGTGCATCACACCAATAAGTGAACGAGTACCCATTTTTAACTCCTGTTGTTTGACTGTTTAAGATTCTATTATATACCCAAAACGATTATTTGTCAACCGTTTTCTAAAAGTTCATCGTATTGTTTTTGTAGTTCATATAGCGCATCCTGCAACAAATCCAACTTTGTCACATGGTCCGCTTCCTGATAGCCTTTAGTGAATACTAACTTAGTACTATCTGTTTTTTGATTGTAATTAATTTGTATTACTTGCATAGTATCAAGCCTTTTGTTTCTGGGCTTTGCGCTTTTCCATTAATGCTTTGAAAGCAATTCTGCGCTCCAAGTATTCTGCAAACGTGCCTGCGTTCATGCCTTCTGCGGCCATCTCACAAGCTGCCTCACAGTAACCCTCATAAAAAACTTCACGCTCGGATTCAGAGAGACCCAAGATATTCATCAACTTGATTTGCTTTGCGTTAAACATTTTGTGTCCTTTAGTTAACTGTCTATGTAATGATTATATACCCAAAGTGATTTATTGTCAAATTTTGGGTATAATTAAGAATGAATACTTTATGCTACGTTCAGTTGAACTTGCAAACCTTCCCAAGTACCTGCAAGACCTACAGCGCAACGATCTGCGGCACCGGTACCTGAACGGGTAAACTCAAGCGCATCCAATGCTTTTTGCGTTGCGGCATTGCACTTAGTGAAGTCACCAACACCATTACGGATTTGTTTGGCAGTAGCATAGAAACATGCGTCACCAACGATAACACGAAAACGAACTGATGTTTTGAAACGATACATTTTCATACAAACCCTTTCAACTGATTAAGACACTATTATATGCCCAAAATGATTTATTGTCAAGCCTTTTTCAACAAATCAAAAATAGAATTTTTCAGTTCTTCAACGTCCTCATTGGGCACGTAGAAGTCGGTTGATGGATCCCAGTATTTGCCCTCAACCGGATCATAGTATAACACTTGACCATTAGGATAATGAAAAGGACCCTCTAAACCTTTACGAGGGCCCCATTTGGGATCATGTTGAAAGCGAACGTGTGCCATAACTGACTCCTTGCTGTGAAAGAATCAATTATACAACCAAAATGATTATTTGTCAACCAGTTGTGTAAACATTCCTTTCTTCTTTGATTCTCTTAATGCCTTACGACCAGGGCTGGCGTAATCTTTGCTAACATGTGTTTTGTATGTATGACAGTTTGCACAAAGTGTTTGTAAGTTACATGGTCGATTATCGTCTGGTTTGCCGTTCTTGTGGTCTACTTGTAGTTGTGCAGAATGGCGAATCTTGTAGTTACACTTAAATCCCAAACGACTGTCACGGTTCTCGCAATGGTCTTTTCTATGTTTACGATACTCATGGAACGAGTTGATCCATTCATTAGTGGTGAGACCTTTCTTTTCTGCGGTCTTTTTATAATGATGATTAGTACACCACTTGCGAAATATAGGAGTTCCGTCAAGACGATAGTTACCAGTATGTTGGGCATGAGTTTTGCAACCTCTGTGCTGGCAACGTGGACGTTCATCCATTGGGACAACTACTTTATTTGACACATCACTTGCTTTTGCCATAAAAATATCCTGTTTGTTAGATAACCTAGATTATACAACAAACAGGATTTAAGTTAACATTTATTTGTATTAACCGTTGCGTTTTGACAACACTTTATCAATCAGTCCATACGCAAGTGATTCGTCAGCACTCATGTATTTGTCACGATCCATGTCACGCTCAAAGTCCTCATAGGTCTTACCTGCTGTATTGTGATTGACGTAGATTTGGGTCAATCGCTTTTTCAAATAAGTGATTTCCTTATATGAAATTTCAATATCACTTTGCATACCACGAGCACCACCGGAGGGTTGATGGATCATGTGTCGTGCATTTGGGAGCATAAAGCGTTTGCCAGGTGCGCCTGCTTGGGCGAGTAAAGACCCCATAGAACAAGCCTGCCCCATAACAATCGTTTGTACATCGGGGGCAATGAATTGCATACAATCATAGATTGCCATTCCTGCAGTGACGCTACCTCCGGGGCTATTAATGTACATAGAAATGTCTTTAGTAGCGTCTTCACTCTCCAAGAAAAGTAATTGGGCAACAATCAAGTTTGCCATACTGTCGTGAACTTCACCCTCAAGTAAAATGACACGGTCTCGCATTAACCGACTATAAATGTCGTAACTACGCTCGCCTTTGCTTGTTGATTCTACAACGATTGGTACTAAACTCATGTGTTTCCTTATAGTAAAACTCTTATTATACAGAGTTTTAACTATAAGTCAACATGTTTGGTTACCAATTAATCGGTTACTTTGAAACTTAACCCTGCGTTTGCTGGGTTGCCCGCTTCTGCTTTAGTGTGTAAGTAAACGTTACCGTCAATCTTACCTGGCCATAGAACCTTAGCAGTTAGTTTCTTGCCCACAACACGACTGAAAATCTGTACGAAATTCTCGTCTAATAGTTCCAAAATTGTCTGACGGAAATTTGGAATAGGATCTGTTGCATTGAATGCTTCAACAAAGTCTTTGATGGTTGCATATGCAAAGATACCACCTTGGGTCGAACGACCTTTGATGTTTTTAGTCTTGATAACTTGTTGAAACTTAGCTGGTAATTTAGAACCAGTCTTGATGCTGTTTGTTACTAAACTAAAATCTTCTTCACTGAAAGGAAGTATGCCTCTGTAAATCGTAGGGACACTCTCTGGATAATAATGATTTAGAAAGTTCATTGCTGCCATTGGTTGATTGACAACTTTGGTATTTTGAATCAATTGAATGAAGTCGATTGCGCCACCTGGCTTAACTTTCTTAGTGAACTTCTCAGATAGTGTTAGACCACTGATAGCAGGAGCAGCTCCTACAGCAGTTTTACCGATACCACCTTTGCTACTAATCATTAATGTTTGACCAGTTTGAGAGTTCTGCACACCATAACTATCACTCAATGCACTATTCTGTTCACCGGGGAAAATCAATGTTAGATTACTTAAATCAGGTGCGTTGATGAATTTTAAGAATTCTTGCTTCTTAGGGAAATCAGCAACATCATGTACCATTTCTAAGATGCCTAGATATTCACCTGCATCAATAGCAATTAACTTTTGTGTCTTTTCATCACACTTACTCAAATCAGGCAATTGACCTTTGTAGATTTCTGCCGCCGCTTGTTTAATTGCAGTACCAACTGGACCCGCATTTTCTAATACATCATTGGCTGCAATAGTTGAGTATAAGTTCTTAGCTAGAATAGCTTTCTTAGCATCTAATGCACGTTTAACTTCCTCATCAGGAGTCAATACAACTTTGTCTTTTGCCTTAACACCTTTAGGATTGATAGGATCGGCAGCAATACCAATACCGATAGGCTGTACGTTGACAGCTTGTGTAAATTGTCCACGTGGGGTTTGTAAGTCAGCCTTTTCAAATTTACTAACTGGCATAGATGCTTTAACTACTTGTCCGTTAGCATCTTTATAAGTTACTTTAATTGCTAAACTAGGAACCGGTGCTGATGGATTTGACATCCTATCTTGAATACCCTTTTCAATGGCATTTTTCAACAATGGTGCTTGACCTGGTTCAGGAATGAATTCAATACCTGGATAGTCTTTAGCAACGAACGGAGTTCTGTCTATTAATTTCTGTAGGAAATTCTTAGGTCTCCAATCCAAGTACTTGGGGTTAAATAATTCACTTGGACTTAAAGCTGCTTCGCTTAAAAATTCTCTTGCTCTCATCAACAAATCCTCAATAATAGAGTATTTATCTTATATTACGCTTTAAATAAATCTTGATGTTTAAACCAGCGGCGCATACTGTGTGCTGTTTTTAATGGAATATCATGCTCTACTAAATCATCACGGAACGAATAGAAACTAGGACCATGACTCATTAACCAATCTTTTCCATCTTCCTGTCTCTCGGGTCCCATTATATCCCATTGATATTGATGTACCATTTCGTGTGCTAGTGTAGTCACAAACCATTGCATACAGAACCATTTGTCCATCATATCAATAGTACAAAAGCTTCCTGTAATAGTTCTATATGTGTGACCTGAGCACATTCCCCAATACTTTCTACGATGACTTTGTACTAGAATTTTGGGTTTTCTTAGTTCATTTCCGAACACTTCGTGGTTTATCAACTCATAAGTGTGATGTACAAAATATTTGCTAGGACGGAAACAAAGGCGTTTCTGCTCATGGATGGGCGGAAGTTCCAAATCCATAAGTTCGCTCAGTGAATATTGAGTCAGAAACATGTGGTATTTAACTAGAAAAATCTGCGCTAAGTATACAGCTACTAAATACTTTGTTCAAAAACTTGCAAGGAGAAGAACATGGAAATTTTAGGCGTAATCGTAGTAGTAATTATCGTTGCTATTCTAATTCGTGGTCGTAAAAAGACTGACGAAACCGTAGTGGAAGCTGAACCAGCTCCATATAAGGTTGAAGTACCTACAGTAACAGAAGTTGTCCCAGCCCCAGTAGTTGAAGAAGCTGCTACTGTTGTTGAGGAAGTTAAACCAGCGAAAAAGCCCCGTGCTAAGAAAGTTGGAGAAGCTACTGTTGCTAAGGCTAAGGCTGCTGATAAAAAAGTTGCTAAGCCAAGAGCACCACGTAAACCAAAAGCATAATTATTATGTTAGTAGAAAAGGGGCTTACGCCCCTTTTCCCACATAAATACTATATGATATTTGGATTTGATGTAATTAGCGACTTAAACCTAACTCAGAATGATGAATTTGACTGGTCCGGTAAACCTACCAGTCTTTTCTGTATTATTGCGGGTAACATCTCTACTGATATTAGGATAGTAACTCATGTTTTAAAACATTTAAGTACACTATATCACGGAGTATTTTTTATCGACGGAACCGATGAAATATCAAATATGCACCTAAGAGATAACATAGTGGATGATTTGCAAAAGATTTCTTCTATGGTGCAAAACGTTGTTTACCTACATAATAATGTAGTTGTAGTTGACGGCATTGCTTTAGTTGGTGTTAATGGTTGGTATAAAAACTACCTAGAAAGTACTGACTTGCCTGACGAATTTCAATTAAAATGCAATAGATATGAAGATTTCAGTTACTTAGAAAAGACTATAGAAAAACTTCAACTACATAATGATGTAAAACGTATTATTGTTATTACAAATTGTGTTCCTAGTGATGAATTGTATTTCGGGGAAAGTCCCAATATAGAACAGGATATCTATCCCGGATATGTATTATACAAAGACACTGAACACAAGATTACTCATTGGATTTATGGTACGTACAAAAAGGAAGTTGACATTATCAAGAACAATGTCAACTATGTGAATAACGGGAAATTTGATAAAAATCCCTATTATGCTAAACGCATCGAAGTGATTCTTTAACCCTCAGCCTCAATTTTAACTTGCAACGGGAAACCCTCGTTACGAGCATCCAATGTAACTTCCATTCCCTTTTGTTCAGCAATCTCGTAGGGCAATACTGCAACTACTGCGGAACCTTGTTCATGGATTCCTGTAGTAATTGTCATTGCTGTATCAGTAGTATAATTGAAGTGGTCAATTAAACTACGAACTACAAAATCCATTGTAGTTTTGTCATCGTTCATGTAGATTACTTTGAACATCGGTGGTTCAGGAACTTTTAGATTTGGTTTGACTGTTACTTTTGTGGCTTCTTGACCCATGATATACCTTTGTGAAGTGCGTAGACTATCTACGCACTATGTTTATATTATATTATTTATTGTACTTAATTGCAATTTGTTTGGGTAGTTGATCCTCTGGGATTTCACGTTCCAAATAAACTGTTAAGATACCGTTCTTTACACTTGCATCTTTGACCTCAACATGTTCAGCCAATCTGAATGATTGTGTAAAGTTTCTACGACCCAATCCACGATGTAGGTATTCATAGTTCAATGGAATTTCATCTACTTCACGAGTTCCTTCGATGTTTAATGTATTACTTTCTACAGTAATATTGATTTCACCTTCATCGAATCCTGCAACTGCTACTTCAATGATAACACTGTTCTCACCTGATTTGATTACATTGTGCGGTGGATAGTTGCTGTTAGTCTGCGATGATACACGCATCAATTCGTCTAGCATAGAATCAAAACCGATTCCAAATTTATGAACAGTTGGTATATCCAATGCTCTTAGTGTTAACGTTCTATTTGTCATTTTATTTCTCCTTATTAAGCAAGATGACATTGCCGAGCCCTTTTAGGTACTCGGCTATACTTTCAAATTAGGCTTGTGCATCGCCTGCTGGTTTTACTTCTGCATCAACAACTGTTTCTTCGGCTGGCTTTGCTGCCTCTGCCGCTTCTTTAGCTGCCTTTTCTGCTTCGTATTTTTTACCAGTGATTGGACTAATTGCTTGATACAATTCTGTGTTAGCTTTGTTGATTGTTTCAACATCATCACCTTGAATAGCTTTATTCAACGTTTCTAATGCTGCTTGTGCCTTATCACTTTCTTCTTGTGTAACTTGATCTTTGTACGCATCAAAGTCTTTCTTG
>Ga0007804_1000922_pt1 | contig 10476 bp, 7 predicted proteins | sample CryBogCBE25Aug07_FD_60367 | JGI IMG/M metagenome (GOLD analysis project Ga0007804, IMG submission 60367) | Freshwater microbial communities from Crystal Bog, Wisconsin, USA - CBE25Aug07 | ecosystem: Environmental > Aquatic > Freshwater > Lake | place: Crystal Bog, Wisconsin, USA | collected... | reverse complement strand
AGATACATCCCGAGGTTCCCCCGATCTTTGGAGGCATCCGAGGGGGCAAAGTATTGGTAGATGCGATCGACATCCGGATCAGTCTGCGCGGCGGTTCCTTCTCTCTCCAAGAGTAGGAGAGAGGCCAATGCTATCAGGAGATGTGGGATCTTTGTCATGGGGAGGTGTTCTGTCGGTAGCCCAAGCTTAGTTCCAGAATATTTATTTAAGGCCGAAGGGATTGATGCCGGAAGTGTTGGGAACTCGAGAAATGATGAATGAATCCTCTTTTGTTCCCATGGGGACTAGCACAGCTTCCTGGTCTTTTTTCAAATCCAGTTTTATCTCTCCTTGCGGAGAAGTCTGAATTGAAACCGTGTTTCCAGCTACGCACATCTTTTCCCCCTTGCCAACGCGGATGTGACATGGTTCTCCCATCAGACTCTTGATCCTAACAAATTGAGTTGCCCCGTTTTTTCTGGCGGCGCTGACTAAGAATGCTCCCTCGGCGCGAAAATCGTGAAAAGAGACATCCTTCCAATCAGCCGGAACGGCTGGAAAAACCCGGATCGTATCACCCCAACTCTGCAGAAGGAGTTCCTGAACGCACTGCGCGGCTGACAAGGGGGTCTCGATGACTTCGGCTTGTCCGCCAGCCTCAAAATACATGGTGTTGGCACCGAGGATGTAGCGGTGGGGAACGCCTTCGATGAAACGACGCAGAATGCCGACCGATTCATCGCCTTTGCCCATGGCCGCTAGCATGGAGGCATATCCGGTGTAGGAATAACCTGCAAGATGCCCCTCATTGTCCTTGGTGAACCACTTGCGGGCAGATTGCTCAATCATAGGATGCTCAGCGACGTTATCCCAGTTATAGAGATGAAGCGGATAGATGCCTAAAAGGTGGGAATAATGACGGTGGGAATAGGCGTAAGGAACCCCAGCAGCAATCATGAGCGTTCCATCGTTATCGAGCGGTGGCGTGATCAACTTTAAAAGCGCCTCGCGGCACTTGGGAACAAGTGGATCGTCAATACCAAGAATGGAGGACGATTCAATAAGAGTCCCGCAGCCCCATCGGATCAAGGCGAGATCGTAGTTGTTATCGGGGAAGTCGATTCCTGTCGTCGAATATTCCGGTGACTGCATTTTGGGCAGGTGAAGTTTTCCGTCCTCTCCGGGAATCAGGGAATTCAGTGCAATCTCCATGCTCTGGTGAAGGACGGGTTGGACAGAGTCGCGCAGGAAGTCCTTGTCCATGGTGTGACGGTAGTGGTTCCAGAGGTCGCAACTCACCCACAGCCAATCCCCGATTTTCCGTGGATTCTTTCGATTTCCTTCGATCCGGAAGGAACCGCAGTCACGCATGTACCTTGCCAAGGAGAGAGCAAGATCTCCCCGGTTGGCATCCTCCATCGGTTTGTAAGACAGCTGGACATTGAGATCCCAGGTGGCATACGGCCATCCGTTGATCTTGAAGTAGGGTCCCGTATCGTCAATCAACTCCCGATCCGCGCGCGTTGCAGTAGCTAACTTGTACATCTGGATCCAATAGTGGCTTTCGATTAGAGGATCAGGGAGGGTTACAAAGCTCTTCGGGTAATAGGCATGCCACCAAGCCCGATGTGTGGCTAGAAGCGCCTCAGGGCCTAATTTTTCGCCCTCAAGGATTGTTGACGCAGCGATTTTGGCCGAACCGGTCGCTGGGACTTGATTGGCGACCGTGGCAAGCATCAGTCCATGCCCATCGGGAAGAAGTTGTTCTTTCCAGGCAGTCGCAAAATCCCCTCCTGCGAGGAGGGTTTCCGTGCAGGTCGAGACATCTCCTTCCTTTCCTAAAACTGGATCCGGATTGGGGAGATATCCCCTAACGAACATCTTGTCTTTTGGGTTGAGTACCCAGCGTGGCGAACTGGCTTTTGACGGAACGAAATCCCAATGCCATGAAGCCGGCTTCCCGTCCGGTGTCTTTTCAGTCGAAACAACCGAACAAACCGTCAGCATTTTATCGGCGTGGATGTAAGCGCTCCACTCGATTTTTCCCATGCTCGTGATGAGCGTGCCCCGTGCTTCCGCATTCCAGAGATCAAGGCTCATTGTCCCTGATTGAATAGTGCCTGCCGGATGAAGCACTAAGTCCCCGATATCGATGCGGTAGGTTTCGGTGTGACCGCTGCCCCAGACCTGACTGTCCGGCCTTTTGCCTTTGAGATTGGGAGGCAGATCTTTCGGTTCATTGCGGTGATCGGTCACGTCTGAACGTCCGAGATGGATGACCAGGCCATTCTGCTTTCGATCAGCATAGATCATATCCCCTAGTTCCCCGTTTCCAAGAAATGCCCCGTCATTCCAACTCTCCGGTAGAACTTCCCAGACAGGATCTTGGCGAGAGAGAAATTGGGCCCAGTCGATTTTAGGCACAACCTCGGCATGAAGACTTGAAAGCAACAAGGCTCCAGCTAGCAATCGCTTCATGGCTCTGTAAGTGTTAATTTAGGCTGATTTTGTAAACAACGGCATGGGCGCAGGGCCATTGAGAGGACGGTTGGATGACAATTCCCGTCGGCGAGGTTTTCCAAGAAACCTTTTCGGGAGATCCTAGAAGATTCACCGTCTGGATTTTATCTGCAATCGATCCAAGTGAAGTAATGGTTAGCGGTCCCTGAGGAATGCCGCAGGCGATCGCGTAGAGGATCTTCCCATCTTTCGACTGCGTGAAGCGGATATCCTGCCAAGTCATGGGATGCATCAGCTCATTCATCCCCTTCGGATCGAGTTGCGTTGGACCTTCTCCATAGGTTGTCCAAGGCCGGGTGTTGAAGATCGCCTCCCCGTTGATCGGCATCCATTTGGTGAGTTCCTCGAGTACCTGCTCGCACTCCGGGTAGAGGCTTCCGTCGCCGCGTTGGGGGAAGTTCATGAGCAGACTACCGTTTTTGCTCACCACGTCGGCGAGTGTGTGAATGACAGTAGGCGCGTCCTTGATGTTGGAGTGAGAGTCGCTATGTGGATTGTGGTTCATGTAGAACCACCCGGAGATCGAACTGACATCAAGCCAGGGTTTCTCCTGGAGGGTAGGGGACATACCGCGCTCTCGATAGGGTAGTAGGCTTCCGGTGGTGACGACTCCTTCCTCAATGCCGTGATGTTCCTTGGCGTTCATGTTCAGGTAGTCGGCAATGACATTCATGCCAAGTTGGCCGTGGGGAATCCCTCCATCCAAGAAGAGGAAGTCGGGAGTGTATTTTTCCACGAGCTCCAGGTGTCGTTTCTCCCATCCATCAAGCCATTCCTGACTCGGCTTGGCCTTTTCATTGGTTGGTGAGTTGTAGAGGCTGACTAGGGAGGGATCCCTGCCCTGATAGGGGGCGCCTGCCAGAGGTCCATTGGTGTCGGAGAGTTGGGCGCCGTACATGTAGTTCCAGCCACGGTTGTCGGCATGGGAGGAGACGCCGAAGCGGAGTCCGGCCTTGAGCGTGGCATCACGCCAGAGACCGACGATGTCCTTGTGGGGACCATGCTTCACCGAATTCCACTCGTGATAGGTAGAGTCGAAGCAGTCGACATTGTCGTGGTGTGTGGCTAGGGCGACGATGTACTTCGCTCCTGCAGCCTTGTACTTGGCCACCAAGGCATCCGGATCAAATTTTTCAGCTCTCCACGACTCGATCACATCCTTGTATCCGAACTTCGAGGGATGGCCGTAATGCTCGACGTGCCATTTGTATTCCTCGCTCCCCTGATGCCAGAGGTCATGGGCGTAGTTGTTAAAGAGGCCTGGAACCGAATCAGGGCCCCAGTGCGACCAGATCCCAAACTTGCAGTCCTTGAACCACTCGGGGCATTGGTAGGCCTTGAAAGATTGCGAGGTCGGTTGGAAGGTGCCCCCTTGCAAGGTTTGATCAACCGGTTCATCGGCCCGGAGGGATAGTAAAACGATAACAAGAAGCAACAGGACGCTGGAAATTGGTAACTTCATGAGGGGGGGAGTTTCATAGTGATGAGATTGGGAGAACGCATCAACCTTCGTGTTTTAAACACAACGTTTATTGCGGATGAGGAGAGAGCGAAGGTAGGATGGGTCGATGAACGCTTCCCCCCGTCTCTTGGCTCTCCTTTTTTTGCTTGCCTCGGTTCTCCCGCTTCATGCCAACGTGAAACTTCCAGGGATCTTTGCGGATCACATGGTCCTGCAGAGGCAGATGCCTGTGGTTGTTTGGGGATGGGCTGCTTCGGGCGAAAAGGTCTCGGTCGACTTCGCGGGGAACCATGCGGAGACCGCCGCCGATGCTTCGGGATCGTGGAAGGCAGAGTTACCCGCGATGGAGGCCTCGGTCGTGGGGCTTACCTTATCCGTGAAAGGGAGTAATGCGGTCACCATCAACGATGTCCTGGTCGGCGAAGTCTGGCTCTGTTCCGGTCAGTCGAATATGGAGTGGGCGCTCGGCCGCAGTGAGGGTGGAACCAATGCCTGTATCATAACGAACCCACTCCTCCGGCTCTGCACGATTCCCCATAATGGTCAGGCTGAGCCCCGGTCCGACGTTGGTGCTAAATGGGTGGTCTCGGGAGATCCCTCCATGAAGTTCTTTTCGGCAATCGGGTGGTGGTTCGGAGATAAACTGCAAAAAGAACTCAAGGTTCCGGTGGCCATTCTCAACGATTCCTACGGTGGCACAACTATCCAGGCCTGGATGCCTGTGGAGAGACTTCGTTCCGGCCCATGGTCGCAGAGCGATCGTTGGAACAACCCGGACATCGCGCGTCAGGAATACGAGAAAAAGAAAGCCGAACTCCAACCCGCCTACGACAAGTACCTCGGTGACAAAGCTGCGGCAGCCCAGAACCACCAGCCATCACCCGAACCGCCCAAGGGTTGGCCCGGTGATTACCGTGGCCCAGCTGTCCTCTGGAACGGAATGGTCCATCCGCTGCTCTCGCTTCGCTTTCGCGGCGTCTGCTGGTATCAGGGGGAAAATAATTCCTATGTCGGCATCGCCAACACCTACGGCCAGATGCTGCCCATCTTGATTGCGGAATGGCGTACGGCTTTTGGTCAACCGAATCTACCCTTCTTTGTTTTCCAATTGGCACGCAACCGCAAGCCGCAGACCGATCCTAATGAGGCTAGTGGTATCGCCGTGGTGCAGGAGGCCCAGCTCCAGGCGGTCTCAAAGACGCCTCATACGGCATTGATTGTCACCGAGGATCTCGGAGAGACGAATGTCCATTACCTGAAAAAAGAGCCGGCGGCTCAACGAGCCCTCAATCTCGCACTCTCCCAAGTTTATGGCCAGGGAGGTGATGCGGAGTGCCCGGTCTTCAAGTCGCTCGATTTGAAGGGGAGTCAATGCGTGGTCTCAATCGAACATGCCGCCGGAGCACTGAAGGCCGAGGGAGGGGTGCCTAAGGGATTCACGGTGGCGGGAGAGGACAGGAAGTTTGTCTTCGCTGATGCAGTGATCGAGGGGGACAGGGTGAAGGTATCTTCGCCCTCGGTGCCAAAGCCCGTGGCCGTCCGTTATGCGTGGGCCGATATGCCTGATGTGAATCTCTTCAATGCCAAGGGGCTCCCTCTTTCCCCCTTTCGCACGGACGACTGGCCGCTACCCGAGACCGGAGGCTTCTCCGTCAGCCAATCCACCCCGACACCTCCGCCTGTTCCGCATCCCTAATCAAGAGGACGGGCCCTCTTAAAATACTCTTTGAAAATGAGTCAGGCATTCAATGAGTCAAGCGATGGGAAAAACGCGTCTGGCGGCCGCATCCTTCTAGTGGATGGGCATTATTATCTCTATCGATCGTTCTTTGCTATTCGGGGGCTAACGAATTCCAAAGGAGAGCCGACCAATGCCATCTATGGATTTGTGAAAGCCCTGCGCAGGATGCTTTCGGATCTGAAGCCAGACTACGCGGCGGTCGTCTGGGATGCTGGGTTGCCGGAGCGTCGCACGCAGCTTCAACCTGAGTACAAGCAGCACCGTGACGAGATGCCTGATGATCTCGAGGCTCAACAGGAACCAATCCAGCGGATCGTTCCTCTCCTTGGGGTGGCCAGTGTCTTTCTTGAGAACCATGAGGCCGATGATCTGATCGCTTCCTATGTGGTGGAAGCCACCCGTTCAGGGATTGAGTCGGTGATTGCGACCAATGATAAGGACATTCTCCAGATGGTTGGCAATAGAGTCTCGATCTACTCCACCGCAAAAGCTGACGTGGGCGAGGGGAATGGGGGATTCAAGCTGCTGGGAGTCGAGGATGTGCGTGCCAAGTGGGGAGTGGATCCGGCATTGATTGCCGATGTGCTCGCACTGACGGGGGATTCCGCCGATAACATCCCGGGAGTTCCCGGTGTGGGGGGCAAGACCGCCGCCAAGTGGATCAATCAGTATGGCTCGCTTGATGTGATTCTTGCCTCGCAATCTCTTGATCCCAAGATCGCCGAAAAAGTCAACGCAGCCCGGGAACTGATCCTGCAAAATCGTCAAATGGTGGCGCTCGATCTCGATCTGCCTCTTCCTGAGCCTGTCGCCTCCATGAAAGTGAGGCCACGCTATCCCGAACTGATCGAGGCATTGCGTGACTGTGAATTCCGCTCCCTGACCGCAGAAGTGGAGCGCGAGGCAACACTCGCTAAAATCCCCGACCACCAAGCCCCTATCCCTGATTCCCTATCTCCCCATCCCGATGCCTCATTCCCAAACTCTCAACCTCCATCCCAAGGAGAGCTGTTCTGATGAGGAAGAGTCTTGTCTTTGGCGCGGGGCAGGGGGCGCGATTGGCGGTACTGGATCTCATCAAGCGATCCCACAATGGGCTTGGGGTAAAGCAGATCGCAACCGAGTTGGGGATGAGCTACATGGGGGTGAAGTCGCATTGCGTGACGCTTGCCTCCGAAGGGTATCTGACTACCTGGAGGCAGCCCGCTCCCAAAGGGCGGCCTCTGATGTTCTACAGGCTCGCCGAATCCGGAGAGCGTCTCTTTGCAGAGCCGGGTCTCGGGCTCTCCCTGGCGCTTCTACGTGATGCGGGAAAGCTTTTCGGTGCAACCGCCCCGCAAAAACTGCTGGTACTCTATTACCGTACAGAGTCCGAGCGCTACCGGGGAATGATTTCCTCCGGGGACATCAACGAAAGGGTGCGTGCCTTGGTCCGGTTACGCGACAAGGAGGAGAGGATGGTTGTTTTCTCGATTGCCGGAGAGCGATGGGAGATCCACGAGTATCATAATCCTTACGCCGCTCTGATGAGGGAATATCCTCTTGCCGCAACTCTCGAGGAAACCATGATTGGCGAGGTTCTTGGAGTTCCGGTTCGTAGAACCGAGGAGGGAACCCGGATTGTTTTTTCGGCCCGTTGAATTCCCTAGGGCTTTGAGGGTAGGTGTTCCCTGCAGAATTCTTTCCCATCCGTGGTGACACGGAAATCAATATCCGGATGGCTGGCCTCCGTCCTGCCGCAAGCCTCACAGCGGTGGAGCGTTTCGAGCGGTTGGATTTTGTTAATCACTGATCTGCGTTGGGAAGATGGGCCGGAAAATCTAGCAGCACCGCTCTTGAGAATGCCCAGATGGGATTTTAACTCCGCATGAAAAAACAGCAGGTAGTTAAGGAAAGCTGCCCCCAGGGTCGCAGCCACGATAAGCGGTTGACCCAATGCCGAGAGCACCATGATGACGGCACTGAAGAGGGCGAGCCAGGCGATCCTGACCGGCAGAATAAAGAAGACCAACACCTTGAAGTCCGGATAGACCGTTGCAAAGGCCAGTAGCAGCGAGAGATTCAGGAAAGTATTGGCACGACCAATGGAGGCTCCTCCGCCTGACAAACCGCATGCGAAGGAGACGACCGTGCAGAGCAAGATGCCACATAGATAAAAGGAGGTCAGTCTTGCCGCGCCCATGGCGGTTTCCAATCCGTCGCCCAGATACAGCAGGAAGAGGAGCGAAAAAAAGATCCAGAACGGACTCAGTGTCTCGGGGATGAAGATCCAGGTAACAAGTCTCCAGATCTGCCCGTGAAGAACCATCGCTGGGTTGAGTTCCAGAACCGAAAGAAACCCAGGGGCAAGAAGATGAAGGATGAAGACCAGTGCATTAAAAAGCACCACATAGCGGATCAGCCCCGGAATGGCGCAGTGTTCCGAGAGTCGTCGAAGCGACTTGCTGAATTCAGAGGGCATAGGAGACTCGGGATATTGGTTAGAGAATGACGGATCCCGTCGGCGATGCACGCCGGAAGATACCATCACGGCTTGTTAAGGTTTGAGTGTTTTCCTAGGGATCTTCAAACACTCGGACAAAGTCCGGTTTTCCATTCCGCAAGAAGAAGGGGATCAGGCAGTTCCCCACGGCTCCCTCCTGTTCGATCTTGAGAGGAATCGTCTGATCGTCGATCACGGCCTCGTAAGTCACGCAGGGAGGTTGACGTACCAGCAGAACGCTATTTCCAGGAGCCAGATAGGCAAGCTGCTCTGATGGTCTGTTCCCTAAGGCCTGACTGCGAAGAAGAAGTGTCTTTTTCGGCATGGCGTTGACGATCCTGTAGTGACAGGGATCGGGGGTGACGAGTGCATAGGGGATGATCTGGAACTGAAGATTTGGGGGGTAAACTCCCCGCGGTGCCATCTCCCCTAGGAGCTGAGGCAGTTTTTCCGCAGGGCCTTGAGTGCTGAGATCGCCCGTCAGCAGAAGGTATTGGCTGGAGAGAGGCTTGAAGTGAATGGTCTGGAGCGCCATGAGAGGACCATTGGTGTCATGCACCGCGTACTGGACCTCTGGAGTGCTGATTGCGTGGTTGGCTGTCCATTCTCCCTGTCGAAAGTCGGGATAAGCTACGGGAATGTTGGTTATTCTGGTGCTTCTAGCTGTTTTAGTACCGCTAGTGCTCTCAGTACCAACGTCGTGATCATGAGATTGACCCGCATGGATACCAATACCGAGAGCGATCGAGGGAACGCAGGTGGCGTTCACAATGGTGACCCTAACTGCAGGAGCAGGAGACGTGGTGGACAAGCCATGATGATGCCGATGAGATTCCACCGAGGAACCCTTCAATAATGAAGCGGGGGAGACAGATGGAGCCGGAATGAGAGCTGACTGAGCCACAAGGAGGAGTGAAGCGAGAACGATCATTGTCTTGGAAAAGATGCGTCCGGGTTCAACGCCATTGAACGTCATGAAGTGATGGAATCAGGCGCCCTCTGGTATCGGGTTCCAGCCTGATAAGCCCCTCCATCAACGAGCGTCCCGTCGTCTTCCCGTGCTTATCAAGCGACTCGCCGATCACGTAGAGATGGAAGACGCGTGTTTGCAGAATGCAGTGACCGATCATTTTTCCGAAAGCCTCTTCCCTCGCCCTGTCGAAGGCATCTGCGGCAGGTGGGGAACTGCCGCCAACATTCCCGAAAAGCGCCGGAGTGTAGGTCTGGGCATTCACGAGATTTGTCGTGAGTGGATAGAGGTCGGAGAGTTTCTGGTAGGGCCGATTTGTCTCCACGACAGTCGCCAGATCATCCGCCGCACGAGCATTGATCCGCGAATTTGTGGCGCGTTGGTCCGAGGTGACCCCGATTCCGTAGAAAAGCGAGGTCAGGACTGCATGGGGGGCGGTGTTCACATTGATACGCCCGGGAATGCCGGCATTGGTTCCGAGTTGGTTGGTGTCCGTAGAAGTATCCTTGGCAGGGTGGCGTCTCCCCTCGTCGGCAAGGGTGAAGAGATCCAGAAGTTCAATGGCCCGCTTCCCGGGGAGATCCCAGTTGTTGGTCCCTGCGAATTGGAACTCCGGTTGGCCGATCCGGAGGGTACGTCCGCCGCCACTACATGTGAGCACTCCTGGCTGGCTCGGGTTCACCGCGGTGCCCTGATCATCAATCTGGGCCGGTTCAAAAATATTTCCCAATTCCGCCAAGGAAACCATGGCTCCCTTCCGCATGACAAAGGGAGCTGTCTTGCCATCGATTCCCTCGCGATAGGATGAAGGGATCTGATCTGGCATCTGATCTGCTGTGGCAGGGCGGTTCCCAATCGCGGGGTTCTCGGGAATCCAATCACGGCTTTTCCAGATGTTCTTGGGATCCAGGATCATTCCCCTGTTCAGGACACCCCCGGGGACAATTCCATTCCAGAGGGTGTTTTCCTGATAAGTTGTGATCGGTACCCAGTTGTAGGAGGTAAGGAAGGTGGCACGCGGATCCCCCACAAAACGGTATTTTCCAGGAGTAAGTGCCCCAGCAGATTCATCCGGTTCGCCGTCCTTGCCCGAATAGGTCGGGATGGTGAGGCATTGCCAATGAGGCTTGGAGTCCGTGAGGGCTTGTTCGAGATGCTTGAGCCCCCCCTCAGTGCCGGCGGGTGAGAGCGGCGGTCGTCGCGACATGTCGACCAGCTTTCCATTCCAGTAAAACTCGAAATATACGTTTTCATTATTTTCGTTGCCGGCCGGACTGTTCTTCCAGCCAGGTTCTTTAGTGCCTGGAGGGGTAAACGAATTC
>Ga0007804_1000920_pt1 | contig 10492 bp, 11 predicted proteins | sample CryBogCBE25Aug07_FD_60367 | JGI IMG/M metagenome (GOLD analysis project Ga0007804, IMG submission 60367) | Freshwater microbial communities from Crystal Bog, Wisconsin, USA - CBE25Aug07 | ecosystem: Environmental > Aquatic > Freshwater > Lake | place: Crystal Bog, Wisconsin, USA | collected... | reverse complement strand
ATTGACAACACTATCATCGGTGCCAACAGTCCCAACGTTGGTTATTTTTCAAATTTAACGACCTATCACGACGTCAATTTCAATAGTTTAGATCATACAAAAAATATGTATTGGAATGCATCAACAGGTGTATTAAGTATTACAGGCGGGTTTTCAGTTTCAGGATGTTCTTTATTAGGTAATTTAGATATCTGTGAAAACACGATTAGAGCAGTCAATTTAAATGGCGATATCAATTTAATTCCAGATAACCTCGGAACTATTTATCTACGCGGGCCAATTAATAATAATGTTGTGTCACAAGGCAATTTCTTTACAAATTTAAATGATGGTAATGTCAATTTTATCGCCAGTGACTATATCAATTTAAACTCCAAGAATAATTACATCAATTTATCCAGTTTTGCAGATCAAACTTTGACAACCGTCAATGGCAGTATCAATTTAAACACGGATACAGGTATAGTTACTTCCCTAATCGCTTCAGTTACAACGGATTCAGCAGGTAACGTGTTAGTCGAACCAAGTACACCAAGTAATTTACGACCAGGCGATCAAATTAATATTACTGGTACAAATAGTTTTTTAGATGGAACGAATAGTGTCTATACAACCAATTCAGATGGATCTTTTACTATATCCACAGGAAACAGCTTGTTCACAACGATTACAACAGGATCTTTTATAAAAAGCCCAAGTAATGATATCAATTTAAATGCATCAAGATACGTAACGATCCCCGTTAATGTAGAATTGACATTCGGAGGAACATCCGCCAATGCTATTTCAGGTAATACAAATGGTCTTTCAGTTACAGCCGGTGGTAATATTATTTTCACAAATCCTGATTCAACAGCTACATCAGGAAGTTATATCATTGAAATTCCTCAATTTACACTTTTACAATTCGGTACCTCAGGTTCTAACAATATCAATTTTGATAATAAATCGTTAAATGTCAATGGATATAATTTAGTAAACGTGAATAGTAAAAGCACGGATATCAATAGTTACGACACAAAATTTGTAGATCCTATACTGACAATTGCAAATTACATCAACGCTACTGCAGGTTCAAGTTTACTAAGCAAAGATAAAGGGCTCCAGTATTATTATACAGACACAGCTGGCAATACGAAATTAGGTTGGTTTGGTTACAAATCAGATACACGTGAATTTACTTTTATTCCTGATGCAACGAACAATGACAATGTTATTTCAGGTGCTCCCGGTAAATTCAATATCTCAGATATTTCCGTCACCAATTTGAATATGAATGCCGATGGTATCTTTGATATGGGATGTGGTCTTTTAGCAAATGTCAGATTGATTACAGGATGCGGAGGAACAGTTAATATAAATGCCGGTGAAAATGTAAATATCACGACATCTAATCGCATCGCACTTGTTTCTAAAGGTGACGTCTTTATCCCAAATAATATTCCGTTAACTTTTGGAACAGCTGGTACAAGTATCCGAGAATCAACAAGTGGTAATTTACATGAAACGGCTTCAAAAAATATTTTCTTAACAACACAAACAAATGGCTCAGTTGTTCTTAAAACTGGTACAAAGCTCAGTTTCGATGGCACAACAGCCGGTTGTGCAAGTATCGTTGCCGATACATCTGGAAATTTAAATGTAGACACGAATCGAAATGTATTTTTAAATATCACTTCCGGTAATTTGATCTTTCCAGCCAACAACGGGTCGTCCGCAACGCAAAGTTCAATTCAATTCGGTACAGCAGCCGCGACAGAAACAATTTCTGGAAGCACAGCTGGTATTAATATCATTACATCAAATGTGCTTAATTTAGAAGCCGGAAATGGTGTGAATATTACAAGTTCATCTGGAAATATCGTTTTAACGGCTAAAATCGGTGACATCGATTTAACTCCAACTTCTACAAGCGCCAATGTCAGGATTCCTGTTTTAAACAGGCTCGTTTTTGGAGCTGCAGGTACAAGTAACAGTTTGCGTACGACATCTGCAGGTAATTTTGCTATATACGGTCCTGGTACTTCTTCAACCAATGGTACACTTGAATTAAAAGACGCCTTTACAATTAATTTAACAGCTGTTTCAGGAGGTAATGTCAATATTCCAACCAATGTTCATTTAAATATCGGGAATACAACCGGTACAAGTTTTATCACTTCAGATACAGGGAATAATTTAAGTATCACCAATGCAGGAACAACAGGATCGATCAATGTCGTTTCAAGTTCAGGAAATTTAAACGCACTTGCACAAAATACAAATGTCAGTTCAAATAATTTAAATATGAATGTCGCAAACACAGCTACGATTAACGCTCAAACAACGAATGTGAATGGTGCGATTACCAATTTAAATACGACAAATGTCAAAATGACTGATCCAGTATTAACTCTCGGAAATTACATTCCAAATGCAACAGAAACAAGCGATCGTGGTATCGAGTATTATTATCATTCAGGCGGTTCGATATCAACGGGATGGTTCGGTTATAAAACAAGCACTGGTGTGTTTACTTTTTACAATCGATCAGTTAATACAAATGAAACGATTACAGGTACTTTGGGGTCATTTGAAATGGCAACAGCAATCATCGACAATGGAATTACATTTACAGGTCCGGGCTTTATCAATATGAATTGTGGAACGATCGCGAATGTCAATACTATCACAGGTTGCGGTGGCACGTTAAATGTCATCGCAAATAACAATGTCAATATTAGTTCAGGAACCATCGGATTAACTGCAACGGGAAGTGTCTGTTTACCTTATAACATTCCGATTGCATTTGGCGATACAACGAATACGATATCATCTGATTCAAATGGTAACATGACCATTACAGCGGCAAGTGGTTCAGGAAAATTAATTTTGAATTCCAATGTACAGATCAATGGTACAACAGAAAATATTTACAGTACCATTACAAATATTCAAGATCCTGTCATTTCAATTGGAGGCGTGTCAGGACCTGTAGTAAGTGATTTAATGGATCGTGGTATTAATTTCAAATGGTACAATACAAATCCGGCATTAGGGTCAACGGGTTCAGTTTCGGGATTTTTCGGGATGCAAAATGCAACTGATCGTTTTGTCTTTATACCGGTAGTGAACAGTACATCGGATAATATTTATTCAGGCGCTTTTGGTGATGTGCAATTTGGAAAAGGCTATTTCAGTAATGTAGATCTCGCTTGTGGTACAATGAGTAATGTAAATACGATTACTGGATGCGGGAATAATGTTTTGAATATCGTTTCAAATACAGGTGTCAACTTTTCAACAAGTTCGCTAATTTTGCCTTATAGTTCAAGTGTAGCTTTCGGATCAACTGCCAATGCGATTTCTGGTAATTCAAATGGAAGTTTAAATATCCGAGCTTCATCGGGGATCAACTTAATTACGCCGACGAATGGAAATGGATATATCAACGTTCCGAATAATACACCTTTGAATTTAGGTACAAGTTCAAGTTTAATCAATACAACTTCTGGAAATTTGTCGATTCAAGCATCAAGTGGGAATATCAATTTAACTCCAGGTTCGAATGTCTCTGGAACATATGGAAGTGTCATTCTCCCAACCTTTAATAGTATAGTCTTTTCAGGAACAAATTCAAACAATCGCATCAGTTCAGATGGTCAACAATTGGCTTTGTACGGTTACAATAACATTGGTATCAATAGTAGTTCAGTGACAATTAGTGGTAATGTCAATATCATTGGTTCGGTAAATGCAAGTTCTATTTTAAGTATGTCGAATGCCTATATTTTTCCCTTGGGAACTTCAAATGTTTTAGCGATCACTTCCATTACACAACCAACGCAAGGAATCTTGCAAGTAACGACGGCGACAAACAATTACCTAGCGGTGGGCGATTCCGTGACACTTCAATACACTTATACAGCGCCTGTAGTAGATGGTGTTTACACTATTAGTTCAGTGATATCTCCTAATACGTTCCGTGTGGCAACTGGATATACGCTTTCTCAAAATGGAACAACAGGTAATACAGTGTCTGTTTTAACCACTTATCAAGGTAAAGATGTTGGTATTGAAGTAGAACGTTGGTCGAGTTCAGTGGGTAACACAACAATAACTGCAGGAAGTGCTGGATATTATACTGGGTTCTTTGGTTGGAAAGATTCGGCTCAAAATTTTGTGTTTTATTCAGATGCAACCATTAGTAACAATGTAGTAACAGCAGGAATATTAGGCAATGTTCAGATGAACGAATTACTCCCGAATTCGATTGGTGGGTTCACGTTATTAGGTGCAGTTTCGGGTGGTAACAATGCGATTATGGGATCTAATTTCCAAATTTCCGGTGGATCAATTAATTCGACGCCGATTGGTTCTGTAGGTGCAAGTACAGGGCGTTTTACGAGTTTATCATCGACTGTGTCTGCCAATTTGTATAATCTTGCATTACAAAGTACATTAGAGTATTCTGTAGAGCGATATAGTTTAAGTAGTTTACTAGGAAATTCAAGAAATCCGAGTACATCAACTGTTGTGTCTTTTGTAAGTGTCATCGGTGCATCATTTAATACATATGGGACGATGGGATCTGCGAATGTACTAGATGGTCAAACTAAAAAAATAATTATGTCGTCTATCAATACGGGATGTACATATACTTTATTCTTTGGTGTCGGTAATTTAATAACACCAAATCCCTTAGGTGGTTCTCCTAAACAAATTACATTTAAACGTCAAGGCCAAAGTGTTGAACTTATTTACGATCAAGTTTCTGCTGCATGGATCATTACAGGAGGTGTTGGAGGTTACGTGAGTTAAAGTAAGTCAGCGGTAATTTTTATATTTTTTTTTATTTCGAGATAAATATGGCAATTGATATATATACTGAAAATTTATACAATTACATTCAGACGCATCAAACAGACAATACTGTTTTGTTCAAGCAAATTTTTAGAGAATGCATAGATATTTTGCCAGATTATACTTGTTCTTCAAAGATCATTTATAATTTATTGAAAATGCATACGGATATTCATACGAATTTTATGAAACAAAAAGTTTTTCGAGATACTTTTAGTGAATATTTCAGATGGAAACTTGGAAGAACTATTTAACTAAATTAATTACAAATTTTATTAATTTTATTTTATAAGCCAATTTTATAAAATGGATACTCTTGCATTACTTATGTTGCTTGCTGGAATTGCAATCGCTTTAATTGGATATTGGTTTTTAGGAAAATCGACTGGAGAACAAGAATTTAATAACAATGCTTATACTCCTAACGAAGGAGGTGGCTGGGCTGGTATTATTATTGGTGGTATCATCATGATTATGGCCTTTATTTACAATCGCTACGCTGAAGCTGTGTAAGTAGTTTAACAAGTTTATATAAAATTAAGTTTATATAAGTTTAAAGTTTAAAATATCGTTATAGATTCAATATTGTCTACTAGATCGTAATCATGTACTATTTCAGGGCACACTTCTATTATAATAGAATCAGTTTCAACAGTTTCGAGGGTATCTATTTGAATATGTGTTTCAAAAGGGTCATTGAAAACAATCCACATATATTATAGCAAGAAATTAAAAGTATCCATTAGGTCTGATTTTATTATCAGAAGTGCATTCTTGTTTAACTGGAATTTGAGTTTTGGTATCGCCTGGATGGTATTTTCCACATGCGCATTTAGTATTGGGGCGGAATGAGTTTCGGAGATCGTTTTCGATGTCAATATTGAATACACCTGTAGGAATATAGGTTAAAAAAGGAGGTGTAAAATCATTACATTCATTTTTGTTCATGAATTGGTTAGGGTCAGTCACCCAATCAAATATAGATTTAGTTTTCTGTGGCTTTGAATTATTCATATATAATTGCACAAGAAAATAAGTAATACAAATTTAAACATTTCACATGCTATCATGCGTTTTCATTAAATTTTTTAAAAATGTACGATCCTTTCTTCGATATTCATTGATATTTATATCTACCCATCCAATCCAATTAGGATTTTTATAACTTTCTCGCTGTCTTGGCGTTAATTGTTTCTTTTCTCCGTTTCCCGTTTGATTTACTGCTAAAAATGCTTTTGGTATATTTTTACAATTTCTTATTTCATATGTTTGATCATCTAAAACTTTATCACAATCTATTTTCCAAATTTGATTTTTTATAAATTTAAAACCCAATGTAAATTTTATAAATTTATCTAACCACAATGGTAAATTTAATTGTTTACAAAGGTGATCGCTAAATGTATTTTTTATTTTAGTAAAAAACTCGTAAATTGTTGATGTATTATCATATATTTCCAACACGTTTTCTATAACAGCTGGATCTGATATAGACGCAGATAAATAGGTTTCGATAGCATTTTTAATTTTTGTTGTATGATACATTTCATTATCTAATGTTTGTATAAAGTCTCTGTACATATTGACAACATCAAAAACATCATCTTTCAACATATATTTTTCTGGTATCTGCAATTCATATTTTTCTCTTGGTGTTAATTTAGTTATATGATTATTTATTAAAAAGGCATCAAAATCTTTTTCATACCATGTTTTTTTACAAAATGCTATGTAATAACTTGACAAATTTCCACAAAATTGGTTTTCAGATGTATCCGTAAAAGTTATTGTACACTCGCATTCTTTGTTTTTGCTACAAGTAAATTCGCGTTTTACTCTTATAAAATACAACAACGCTTTCATCATATCAGTTGCTTTATGCGAAAAATTGACATTTCGAATGTGTAAATCATGACACTTATTACCACTTTTTACATCTAAAATAAAACCTGAAATCGATATACAATAATATTTTGAACCGCCTATATAAATTTCAGGTTTGCCGTTTTTGTAATTAACTACAATTTTATAGACTGAACCACTGTTAGATTCAATTTCAAAGCAACTGTCCATTTAATTAAAAAAATAAAATAATTGTACAAAAGAAACTTAAATTTACATACCAAAAATGAGTTTTTCATATCGTGAATAAGCTTGATCTTTTATTTTTGAATATTCCGATTTATCAGATTCAAGAGCACTCGAAATATTCATTAGTTGTTCGATTGTAGTATCAGTTTTTTTAAATTGAATTTGTGGAATTTGTTGATTATTCTTAATTTTTTGAAGTTGAGGGTCAATATTGTTCGCTGAACCATATAAAGTATGGAAATAAGTTCCACCAATACTAGGAACATCGTGAATAGCAGGTGTATGAATCGTCGTGTCAACGGCACTTGTGCAATTGCAATCAATTGATCCATCAGGTTTTTTGATGCTCGTAGTAATAGGTCCATTGCATAATGCTTCGCATTTTGAATTTAGGTCTTTGTAATTTACTAAATTAATACATTCTTCTGAAGTGCAAGTATCTACAACAAATGCATCTATTTTTTTATTTTGAAAATAAATGATCACTAAGATCAAGAATATCGTTAAGACAATTAAATAAAATTCCATATAAATTAATCAAGAAAATAAATTGAAATAAATAAAAACAAAACAAAGAACAACGAAGAACAAAGAAATACTAAGTATGTCAAGAGCACATTATCTTAAATTATATATTGGATGTATGATGAGTAGTAAAACATCTAATTTAATGACAGAAATAAATCGTTACAAACATATTACAGATCGTATTTTAGTCATTAATCATATCTTGGACGCAACTAGACACAAAAATAAAAATGCGACTTCCTTGGGCATTATTCGTACCCATGATCAAAAAGAACTTCCAGCGATCATGATAAATGAACTAGGAGAATTAAAAACTAATCCATTTTTCAGACACAAATTTGAAAATGCTGATATCGTCATTATCGATGAAGGGCAGTTTTACAAAGATCTTTACCAATTTATGCGCACTGAACTTTTTGAATTTCCTAGGGATTCACATCCCAAAACGTTTATTGTAGCTGGATTGTCTGGTGATTACAACCTGGAACCGATTGGTGATATAATTCAACTTGTTCCTTTAGCCGATGAAATACATAAATTAACAGCTTATTGTGTTTATTGCAAAGACACCACTCCAGCTAGTTTTTCTAAAAAAATAATTAATACTAATGAAACAGAATCAAAATTTATCATCGGAGATCATAATATCTATTCACCTGTTTGTAGAATGCACTATCTAGTTTAGCATTAAAAAAAAAGAAAGGTCAAAGTAATTTATTTTACCTTGACTTTTCTTTAACAATTATTTACACTTCCATTTGTTTTTTTTTAATTTTTTAAATTTCAACCTTTTCTTCAATTTTTTCTTCAATTTTTTCTTCAATTTTTTCTTCAACCGTTTCTTCAACCTTTTCTTCAATTTTTTCTTCAATTTTTTCTTCAATTTTTTCTTCAACCGTTTCTTCAACCTTTTCTTCACTTACATTGTCAAGCCAATGAGGTTCAAAAATACTATTATCAATATGAACTTCGGTATCAGCTCCTTTTCTGGTTCCCCAATCAGTAACATATAAAGTAAATAAACAATAAATTTTCATCAAAGCAAACATGATATTAAAAACAAGCCAGATAGGGATAGCAAGAATATCTTGAGGTCTTTTGATAAAATGTGGCATATACTTTATTAATCGCGTTAAAATCAACCATCCTATATAAGATGCGATTGTGATCCAAATTGGAAAATGAACTTGATGTGTAGCGATAATATAAATAACTGTAGCCGGTCCAGCTAATAAAGTAATTGGATTAAAGAATTTATCCAACATACAAAAGGCTACAAAAGGATGTCTGAACCAAATATGCCGTTCAAAAATGAGAGAACGTATATCAGATCGCCAAGTATTACGAGTCCATCTGAGAATTTGTAAAAGAAATCGCCAATTATCTTTAAAAGTTGAATGTAAAGTCGCTTCCTTACATGTTTGAATATAGGTTTTCCAATTATGAGAATGCATCCAGCGCGTTAAAAATTTGTCATCTCCTGAATGCTGATGATATTTATTCATCCAAAATTCGTGAGTAAATCTCCATTGAAAATCTGTATCACGTAAAATATCAGTTCGATATGCTGCTGTTCTACCAGATAAACAGCAAACACCTCCGTCGATATAAGTGTAGCGGTGATTTCAATATTTCTCATAGAAACGCGATAAGCTGCTAAAATTTCCCAAATAGTCATCCTTTTGCCAACTGGGAATACTTCTTGTGAAGTCCCGACGCCACCCATTTGAGGGTCTTGAAAAGGAGCCAAGAGATAATCCACCATTGTATCAGGCCAAATCGCATCGTCGTCGCACAAAATAACGATAGGCGTTTTTGCATGATTAATTCCTTTAACCAATTGATTTCGTTTGTTGGGTTTTGAGATTGTCAATACACGAATTGAGTTGTTATTGAATTCTTTTGCAAGGGCTTCCAAACCTTCGCGTGCTTGATCGGTCGTAATAAAGATAATTTCATAAGGATTATTTGCTAACCAAGATCGCACGGCAGCTTTGGTTTCTTCGCCATTATCAATGGTAGGAACTAAAATAGTGACATCTTTAGATCGATACTTAGGAGTCAAGGCGGGCTTGATAGGTCGATATAAAAAATAAGCAATGAGTTTAACAATATACCAAAGCCAACGATAGGCTCCGATAAATCCCAAAGGAATGAAAATAGGTAGAAAAGAATTTTCTGTCAAGTAAAACATCGTCAAATACACTCTTTTCATTTTTTGTTTTTTTTTCACTTTTTTACTAAAACCCACGTGACCTAAAATTGTGATCACGTGACCTAAGTTAATTTCATTTTTTGAAAATCGTGTGCTAAACTAGGTTTTACTTTAAGTTTTTTTAATTTATCGGCGAGGTCATCTTCGTCTCCCATTTTTTTAAAAGTAAAGTTTTTCTTGTTTTCTTTGGCGATAATAATGTCAGCGCTTTTATAAGGAATTTCACGTTTGATAAAATTAAATAAAAAATAATCAGAATCCTGAGCAACAAGTCTTAAATTCATGATTTCTTTGGTTTTTTTCTCCTTTACAATATAAGTTTCTCCAACAATGAATTTCATTACATTAACTCAAGAAAAAATGTTTGTTTCTTTGTTCCTTCTTTAAATATGTAAGAGAAAAATGAAAAATAAACAATAAACAAATTTTGAAAATAATATGCTTGGATTAGAAAAAGAATTTGAGAAAGTATGTAAAGACTTGAAGTTTTCTGAAAAACAAATTCAAGAATTTGAAATTGAATTAGCTCGACGTAATGTATCACGTAGTGTCAAAGGAATGCCTTTAAATTTGATACGTAGTATGTTAAGACATGATATAAATCACATTCGTGATTATGGAAAATTAGATGATGATATAAATCACATTCGTGATTATGGAAAATTAGATGATGATATAAATCACATTCGTGATTATGGAAAATTAGATGATACTGAGTAAGAAACAAATAAGAAGAATAAGAAGAAAGTTTTCTTTGTTTAATTAAAAGATCTTAAACCTGGTATCCTATGAATAATTAATTAAAGTAATTTTTTT
>Ga0007804_1000918_pt1 | contig 10502 bp, 12 predicted proteins | sample CryBogCBE25Aug07_FD_60367 | JGI IMG/M metagenome (GOLD analysis project Ga0007804, IMG submission 60367) | Freshwater microbial communities from Crystal Bog, Wisconsin, USA - CBE25Aug07 | ecosystem: Environmental > Aquatic > Freshwater > Lake | place: Crystal Bog, Wisconsin, USA | collected... | reverse complement strand
CCGAGGCCTATGTCGCACCGGGAGCATTTCTCGCCGGTGCAGTGCGCTTGGGAGCAAGAGCCAGTGTCTGGCCATCAGCATCGCTTCGTGGCGACATAGCCCCGATCCAGATCGGTGAGGAGAGCAATGTGCAGGACAACGCCGTGATCCATGTCGCCACGGGCCACGGCGTCTCGGTCGGGAGGCGTGTGACGATCGGGCATGGTGCCATCGTCCATGCCTGCACGATCGGCGACGAGTCGCTGATCGGCATGGGAGCGATCATCCTGGACGGCGCCATCATCGGAGAGCGATGCCTTGTCGGAGCGCACGCCACGGTCCTCATGAACACAATCATCCCCCCGGGTTCCATGCTTGTGGGATCTCCTGCGAAGATCGTCCGCATGCTGACTGCCGAAGAGCAGCAAGGACTCGGCTCCTGGGCCGATCATTATCTGGTTACTTCAGCTGAATACAAACGCCGGGGAATCGTGCATGCCGACTATACGACCGGCAGAGGTAGCGATCACTAAGCACAATTGCGTGGATGCACGACGGCGCATTCTGGAACATAATCATCTCATGAGCCAAATGAGTCCCAAAGATGTCGTCCAGATCGGGATCAAGGCAGTGATTCCCACGACCAGCGGAAGCGCCGTATTTCTCGGCAACGAGGAAAAGGTCTTTGTCATCTATGTCGACCCCTTGGTTGGTAACGCCATCAGCATGATGATCAGGGAAACAAAGCATGAGCGTCCCCTCACCCATGATCTCATGGGGATGATCCTTGCGGGGTTTGGCGCAAAGGTGGAGCGCGTGATCATCAATGACCTCAAGGGAGCGACCTACTACGGACGGATGATCATGTCGGCGGAGAATGAACTCCAGCAACGCAAGGTGCTGGAACTTGATGCCAGACCAAGTGACTGCCTCGCGATGGCCGCTCAGCAGAAAGCACCTATCTATGCCACCGGCGCTGTCTGGAATGAAGTGGAGGACATGTCCGAAGTCCTCAAGAAGATGAGTGAGGAAGAAAAGGAGTGAATGCAGGTTAAAACGTTACAAGGGTTACAAAGTTAGAAAAGTAGGGTCCACAACCTTGGCCTCTTTTTAACACTTCTAAATTTCTAACCTTTCTTTCGTTACATCCTAGGCACCGTGATGCCGCGCTGCTTCATGTACTTACCGGCACGATCAGCATAGCTCGTCTCGCACGATTCCTTTGCCTCGAAGAAGACAACCTGGGCCAATCCCTCGTTGGCGTAGATCTTAGCCGGCAGAGGAGTCGTGTTGGAGATCTCCAACGTCACATGCCCCTCCCATTCAGGCTCAAAGGGAGTGACGTTCACGATGATGCCACAGCGGGCGTAGGTGGACTTACCCACGCAAATCGTCAGGACCTCACGGGGAATACGGAAGTATTCCACACTCCGAGCAAGAGCAAAGGAGTTTGGGGGAACCACGCAGACATCGGTCTTCACATCGACGAACGACTTCTCGTCAAATTCCTTTGGATCAACCATGGCGCTGAAGACATTGGTGAAGACCTTGAATTCATCGGCCACACGAAGGTCATACCCATAGCTTGAGAGGCCATAGCTGATCACGCGTCCTCCCTCTTCAGAGGAACGAATCTGACCGTCGATGAACGGTTCGATCATTCCGTGTTCCAGCGACTTTTGGCGAATCCAGCGATCAGAGCAGACAGACATAGTGTCAGTAATTTAAGCCGATCCCCGATAGTCCGTCATCGTTAAAGAGAAGCCATCAGCTCAATTTTGTTCCCGAGTTCCCCTTAATCCCTTTAAATTCTCACCGTGCTCAACTACCTATGGCTTGGCCTGATTCTCTGCGGAGTCATTCTAGGAGTGCTTACCGGCAAGACCGAAGCCGTGACAGCCGCGACCTTTGATGCGGCGAAATCCTCTCTCCTGTCGATTGCCCTGCCTCTGGGCGCCGTGATGGCGCTCTGGCTGGGGATCATGAGACTGGCTGAAAAATCGGGGGCCGTGGAGCGCCTAGCCTCGTTTCTGAAGCCCCTGCTGACGCGTCTCTTCCCAGACGTCCCCGCGGATCACCCTGCCATGGGGGCCATGGTGATGAATATAGCCGCCAATATGCTGGGACTTGGCAATGCAGCGACCCCGCTGGGACTACGCGCCATGCAGGGACTGGAATCGTTGAATCCCCGCCCAGGCACCGCCACCAATGCCATGTGCACCTTTCTCGCCATCAATACAAGTTCGGTTCAGCTTATTCCGGCAACTGCTGTTGGGATTCTTGCGGCCGCAGGGGCTGTTCATCCCACCTCCATTATCGGAACAGCCTTGGTGGCCACCACCTGCTCTTTTGTCACAGGCATCGTCTCGGTGAAACTGCTGCAGCGACTACCCATATTTGCCCTCCCTCCATTGCCTGCCGTGATGCCAAAAGAGGCCTGTGAAGCACCTCTCGCATCTCCCGTGGTGCCTCTCGCAGAATTTCAGCTTTGGAAGCAGATCCTCATGGGAGGTTACATCATTCTTTTTGCCTTCACGATCGTTCACCTGTCGCAAGCCGCACATACCCAGGCTTCCTTGCCGATAGCTCTGATCCAGAGCATCTCGCTCGTCGCCATCCCCTTCCTGATCGGTTTCTTTCCACTCTATGCAGCACTCCGTGGCGTGGCTGTCTACGAAGAGTTCATCGAGGGGGCCAAGGAAGGGATCCAGGTCGCCCTGCGGATCTTCCCCTACCTTGTCGCCATTCTTGTCGCCGTGGGGATTTTCAGGGCCGCAGGGGGAATCGATATTCTCACCCGTCTTCTATCCCCCCTTCTCGATTTGATCGGTCTGCCTCCTCAGGTCCTGCCACTAGTGCTCGTCCGCCCTCTGAGCGGAAGCGCCGCCACAGGACTCTTTGCCGAGATCGTGAAGGCCTGTGGTCCCGACAGCTACCCAGCCCACCTTGCCGGCACGATCCTTGGAGGTACCGAAACCACACTCTACGTTCTGGCCGTCTACTTCGGATCCGTGGCTATACGCCGTGGTCGCCATGCCCTCGCAGCCGGCCTGCTCGCCGATGCGGCCGGCGTCACTGCCTCACTGGTAATCTGCAAGTTGGTGTTCCGGTAAGGGTTCACAGGGATCCGTAACGGATGCGTAGCAACGGCCGGGCCAACCAAGGGGATGATGGTCTTCTATGCGCCCATCTCTCCTTGATTCCTTTTTGTAATCCCAGGACTTCAAGGGATTCCTAGAATAGCGAGAGGCATTCACGGGGAGTGAGGATCGGAATCTTGCGGAAAGTCTTAAGAACCAGCAGATCCTTGTCCCCCGTCACAATCACGTCAGCTCTCCCAGCCAAAGCCGATCCCAGCACCATGTCATCGTCGGGATCGCGGCAGACAGCATGATCCAGAGGGACCGCGTCGACAACCTCGGTATCGCTTCGGACAGCCCCGATCACCTCGGCTGCCTCCGCCTTGGTCAACTTCCCCTTGGAAACGAGTTTCTCACCCAACTCGGAAAGGATTTCCTCAGAGACGATCATCTCCGCATGGAGCAAGGCCTCCTCATAAAGCCCTGCACAGATTCCATGGGAGAGGAATGCAGCGAACAGGACATTTGTATCGAGGAGAAGCCTCACGAAATCGCCTTATAGACATCTTCGTCGGTCGCCATCCCTGCACGGCGTCCCTTCGGAACTAGACGATCCCTTAGGTCACGGAAACGCTCCAGGGCAATCTGTTTCCTAAGGGATTCCTGAACGACATGACTACGGCTCTTTCCCGTGCGCTTCACAAGCGCGGAAAGTCCCCTATCGATTTCCTCAGGCAGACTGATCGTTAGCGTTCTCCTCATGTATTGGATCTTATTACAGCTTTGCAGGAAGTCAAGGCAGGGAGGGTATTTTTGCAGGTAGTAAAAGGAATCTAGACTGAAGACTGTTAGGCACCGAAACCACACTCTACGTTCTGGCCGTCTACTTCGGATCAGTCGCCATTCGTCGCGGCCGCCATGCCCTCGCCGCTGGACTACTCGCCGACGCGGCCGGCGTCGCCGCATCCCTCGTCATCTGCCGCTTGGTGTTTAGGTAAAGATTCACAGGGATTAAGGGGACAGGATCTATCCTTGTCCCCAAGATCCATAGAAAACATCGTCATTAAGCCTTATTGCCTCTATTCCACTTGATACCCTTAAAAGATTATCAATTTTTGCCTCTATTAGTCTTTTAAGGTTTTGCTTTGAGCGCACAAACTCGTGAAGTCCCCCCATCAAGTCATCTAGTTCAGTATCGCTCCAACTATTCTGGAACAATATGACTCTAAATTTTCGTCTGTATCTTGATAGTATGTGTTGAGCTTTATCTTCAATTGATTCTGCCCAATAGTCCCCTGCAAGTTTGTTACATAGATTACAGCAATGGCATGTTTTTTCGGGGTCATAAGATCTTTCAACGGCATCAACAAGTATGGGTACGATATGATCTCTGCATTGATACCAATCTCCGCAATAAATGCAGTGATTCGGTTTTAGGGTAAATCCTCTCTCTCTGTCTCCCCTGTAAAAGCTATGACTAGTCGAAAGTGAAGTTATGCTATCAGGTTGAGGGGTTGATTTTTTAAGTTCATAGAGACGAGCTCTTCTTTTTTCGGCACAACTAAGGGAGCAAGTTACAGCACTGGTTCCTCTATTTCCAAAATCAATGTTAGCTCCGCATTCCGAGCAGCCTCTTTCAATTATTTTGATATTGCTAATATATTTAGCCGGGTTTGGAGCTTTTCTTTTTGCCCTGGCCCTTTGGCACTCAAGTGAGCAAGTGCGGGAGCGACCGTGCCTTACTGTGAAGTCAATAACCTTGCCGCACTCTAGACAGACTCTTTCAGGGAGTGTTTTTCCTGTTATTTCATGAGCTTTGATTTTTGCCTCAATACGTTTTTTTTCTCTATATTCGTTGCGACAAGGTTTTGAGCAGTATTTCCACCCAATAGGCACAGAGTTTGTCTTGTAGGATGCTCCGCAAGTGGAACAGATGCTATACGAAGAGGTTTTTCCTAAAGGTGCGAGTTCACTACTATCTGCGTAGATCCTGTTGTCCCTAGCAGTGTGGCATTCTACTGAGCAAGTGATAGAACCATAATTTTTGAAAGTATCATCGATGGGATTACCGCACTCAGAGCATCTGGCTATTTCTTTTTTTAAGGCGATAGCAGACCGAGCATCATCTTGTTCATGTCTCCTATTCCATACCGACATCTGGCATTCCAAAGAACAAGTGAGAGCGTTTTGGCTTCTAGTAGAGTAATCAATAGGCTTGCCGCACTCTGAGCATATTCCTGTTTTGCTTGCAGACACACCTTCTCTCTACCAAAACATATCACGTTGAGCAATTCGGCTCAGTTCTATTCTCCAAAAGCATTCGGCTTGCATATCCAACGTTCCCTCTCATCTTGTGAGAAAAACTCTTTTACCATGAAAATCACTATCATCGTGGAAATACCAACTTCCAAAAAGGTAAAGAAGCAGGATATCAGGGCATCACTTGAAAATGCATTCCCCGATTATCAGGTCATCATGCAAGATTCTGATAAGGAGCAATTCAATTACTCTCTAGAAAATTCATCTATCAACCCATTTATGGATAGTTTAGGAAACGATGTTTCCGGTGAATTCGTTCTTAGTAAGGTTAACCAGATTCTCGGTGCCTTCTAAACAAGTCCAAAAGGCTTGGAAGTCGGGATGCCGCGCTAGGCGTGCGAGCGAAGCTGTAGTGAACTACTGGGAGCGAGCAGCAACAACGCGCGGGGCCCGAATCCCAAGCCTACACGCCTAGCAAACCCACCGTCACAGTCCTCCTGTGCGGTGATCTGCGGTGTTCGAAGAGATAAATCCCCTGCCAAGTCCCAAGCGTCAGTCTTCCCTCCGCGATAGGAACTGATTCACTCGTCCTAGTCAGGGCCATCTTGAGATGGCTGGTGGAGTCATCAGGTCCCTCTGCCGTATGGATCAGTCCCGGATGATCCTCTGGGACCAGATCCTCGAAGTAACGGTGCAGATCCGTCCGCGCCGTCGGGTCGGCATTCTCGTAGATCACCAGACTCGCGCTTGTGTGCCGGATAAAAACCGTGGCGAGGCCCGTGCGGATCCCGCTGGCGCTTAGGAGAGTCTCCACCTGCGCCGTGATCTCATAGGTCCCCTTCCCTCGCGTCGGGACATCAAAGCTTTCGGTGATGGCTTTCATGATTTGAATGCCCTGAGGCCGACGATCGCCCAACCTGCCATCAGCAGGAGTCCTCCGACGGGTGTGATGGCTCCCAGCACGCTGATCTTGGTAAAGGCCAGGGCATAGAGGCTTCCGGAGAAGAGCAGAATGCCCAGAAGCCAGCAGAGAATGGCTCCCTGCAGGAAGGGCTCAGCGGTTGCCGCCCAAAGCAGGGCGGGAGCGTGGACAAGGTGGTAGAGGACGGCCGTGTTCCAGAGATCTCGAGACTGGTTAGCCTCGAGAACGCCTCGGAGGGCATGGGCTCCGAACGCACCCAGCGCGATGGCCAGCAATCCCGTCGCAGCAGCCATAATGCGGGCGGCGCGACGGGTCATGGTGATTTACTTAGCCTCGACCTGGAACTCCTCGGGGAATTTCTGAAGGAAGCTCTGCACAGGCCAGGATGCCGCTTCGCCGAAGGCGCAGACTGTACGTCCAGCGATATTGTCAGCCACATTCTTGAGGGTCGTCGGATCCTGGGCAATGCCTTCTCCATTCACCATGCGAGTCGTCATCTTGTCGATCCAGAGGACACCTTCGCGACATGGGGTGCACTGACCGCAGCTCTCGTTGGCGTAGAATTCATTCAGGTTGTTCAGGGCCCAGAGCATGTTGCGGGAGTCATCCATGACGATCACGCCGCCGCTACCGATCATGGTGCCGGCCGCCGCGAGACTGGCCGCATCCATCACGAGATCCAGAAGTGGAACTTCCTTCTCGATCATTTCGCCATCCGGTCCCTTGACCTTCATCTTGAAGGTCTCACCGGCACGCAGGATCTTGGAGGAACTGCCGCCGGGAATGATCGCCTTGAGTTTACGACCGGGCTTCATACCACCGCAGACATCATTGATCAGTTCACCAAGGGTCACTCCACCGGCAGGGATCTCGTAGGGACCGGGGCGCATGACATCACCGGAGACACACATCACGCGGGTACCGCCGTCGCCGGGGGTGCCCATCTTGGCATATTCGTCGGAGCCGATCTTGAATATCTGCTTCACATGACAGAAGGTCTCCACATTGTTCACGATCGTCGGGGACATGTAGAGACCTAGGACTGCAGGGAAGTAAGGAGGCTTGATGCGGGGATAGGGACGCTTTCCCTCCAGAGACTCGATCAGACTGGTCTCCTCACCGCAGATATAGGCTCCGGCGCCTTGATGGACATACATATCGACGTCAAAACCGCTTCCACAGATATTCTTGCCAAGGAATCCCTTGGCCCGGGCCTCCTCGATCGCCTTGGTGACGATGGCAGCAGCCTTCGGGAACTCGCAACGGATGTAGATGTAGGCGAGATTGACGTTCAGCGCGTAGGCGGCGATCGCCATTCCCTCGATCAACTGATGGGGATCGTTGTGAAGGATGTAGCGGTCCTTGAAGGTGCCCGGCTCCGACTCGTCGCCGTTGCAGGTGATGTAGTGGGGCTTGCCATCATCACGACGGATGAAGCTCCACTTCACACCGCAGGGGAAACCAGCACCGCCACGTCCACGGAGATTGGCCTTCTTGACCTCATCGATGATCTCTTCGGGCTTCATGCCGAGAGCCTTTTTGAGTTCGGCATAGCCTCCGTTCTTCACATAGCAGTCGATGTCGGGGGTGTAGCCCTGGGTCCAGGCATTCTTGAAAACGATGCGGCGCTCCTTCGGGTGCGGGGGAAGTAGAAGTGATTTCATGATGGATGTCCTCCGAGAAGTGATCAGTTGTACTGGCTCAGAATGGCGGAGGTACCCTCCGGAGTGATGTCCTCGACAAGATCGTCATTGATCAGGGCCACGGGAGCGGAGCCGCAGCTTGCAAGGCACTCGACAAACTCGACGCTGAACTTCCCATCAGGGCTGACGGGAGGTGTGTGACCATGCGTCGGGGCCTTGGGATCGATCCCGACCGCCTTGCAGAAAGATTCCCGAACCTCATAGCTCCCGGCCAGAGCACAGGAAAGAGTGCGGCAGACACGGATGCAGACCTTGCCGGCCGCCTGCTGACGGAACCAAGGATAGAAAGTCACCAATTCGAGGATGTTGATCGGCTGAAGATCCAGACGATTCGCGATCCAATCCACCCCGCTGTCGTCGACGAATCCAAAGTGATTCTGCCAGAGATGAAGGAGCGGAAGAGAGGCGCTCCTCTTGGAGACCGGATAGTGGGTTACCGCCTCGTCGATCTTGGCCAGAAGGTCCGCAGGAATCTGGTCGGCTTGGCGGGATCCGTTGGAAGGTGCTGCATGCTTGTCCATGAAGCTTTGTAGGAAACCAAAAACCCGACGGCTCGGAAAGAGGGAAATCGGTAAATCATCAACCGAAGGGCAGGGTAACGGGCTGGGATTGCCAATGCCACATGATCCTGCTTCGCTCTCTTTTTCAGATCTTTATCAGCCATGGGATTCTTCACCCCCCGATACATCAAGGACGCACGACTCCTCTGCGAAGGGGCCTCCAAGACCCTGCACCATCACCGTGACCTCTTGAACAAGGGTCAGATTGCCAAACTGCAGGAACTCATTGTGAATCTGAATCTGGCGATCGCCGGAAAGCATGAACCGGAGATCACCTCCGTGACCCGTGATCTCGAAGTAGGCTTCTCGGGCGTCATTCCCTCCAGACCTCATGCCGTCTGGGCAGAGAACATCGAGGCCATCGTCGTCGCGATCGCCTTGGCTGTCGGATTCCAGGCCTATTTTCTCAAGCCCTTCAAGATCCCGACCGGTTCGATGCAGCCCACTCTCTACGGGATGACGGGCCATCCCTCGGAGAATCCCCTGCCCGATCCTGTCCGTCGTGCGTTTGACTTCATCCGCTTAGGGCGCACTCATCTTGACCTTAAGGCTACGAGCAAGGTGGAGGTTGTGGAGCTCAAAGAGCAGACCAAGCTGAATTTCTTCACATCTACAGAAGTGATCACGACCGGGGAACCTCTCAAGATCTTTGCACCTCTTGATGTGGTTGCCCGCGATTTCGGGGTTCGCCCCGGCAGGGTGTATGAAGCTGGAGAAACGATCGTCCATGGGTATGTGCAGGCGGGTGATCAGGTCTTCGTCGACCGCATGACTTACCAGTTCCGGAATCCGGCACGATCAGATGTCTTTGTCTTCAAGACTACGGGCATCATGGGTATAGAGGCCTCTCTTCGCAGACAGCACATTGAAGGCTCCCAGTTCTACATCAAGCGACTCGCCGGTGTTCCTGGAGACAATCTGCGGATCGATGCTCCGAAGCTCTTCCTGAACGGATCCCTCGCAATGCAGACTCCCTTCCAGCGCGTCATGAGTTGCGAAAATGGCTATCGGGGATACTCCAACCCCAGCGTCGCCCAATACCTGACCACTCCGGAAGAAAACTTCACAGTCCCCTCCCATGCGTTCTTCGCCTTGGGAGACAACAGCTACAACTCCAGCGACAGCCGCTACTGGGGGATTGTCCCCGAGCGGAACGTCATCGGGCGCGGCTACTTCGTCTACTGGCCCTTCTCCGAACGCTGGGGATTCATCCGGTAACGGAGAGACTGTTAAGCTTAAGACTGAAGCTTGTTAGGACTGAAACAGGCCTTCCCAAACTATTCTCAAGGGGAGGAGAGTAATTCTATTTCCTCTTTTTGGCAGGAGCTTTCTTCGCTGAGGACTTCTTTCCACCAGAGGCAACCTTTGCAGCGACTTTAAGACGAAGCGCATTGAGGCGGATGAAGCCGGTGGCGTCACCTTGATTGTAAGCCTGGGTGGGGTCGGCCTCCATCGTGGCGATGTCGGGGCGGTAGAGGCTGACGGGACTCTTGCGGCCAGCGGCTAGGATATTCCCCTTGTAGAGGCGCACGCGGACAGTGCCGGTGACATTCTTCTGCGATTCCGTGATCAGGGACTGCAGGGCGAGACGCTCTGGAGCGAACCAGAAGCCGTTGTAGACAAGCGTGCTGTATTTCGGAATCAAACCATCACGCAGGTGCATCACCTCACGATCCATCGTGAGCGACTCCATCTGGCGATGGGCAAAATGCAGGATCGAACCGCCTGGCGTCTCATAGACACCGCGGCTCTTCATGCCGACAAAGCGGTTCTCCACCATGTCGACACGTCCCACGCCATGGCGACTACCGATCTTGTTCAGAGTCTTCATCACGGAGAGGGGGGCGAGTTGCTTACCATTGACTGCAACGCAGTTGCCCTGAACGAAATCGAGCGTAACGATCTCCGCCTTGTCGGGAGCATCCTCGGGGCTGGCAGAGAGCTTGAACATCCCCTTGTTTTCCGGCGCGAATGCATCGAACCAAGGATCCTCCAGGAT
>Ga0007804_1000917_pt1 | contig 10504 bp, 15 predicted proteins | sample CryBogCBE25Aug07_FD_60367 | JGI IMG/M metagenome (GOLD analysis project Ga0007804, IMG submission 60367) | Freshwater microbial communities from Crystal Bog, Wisconsin, USA - CBE25Aug07 | ecosystem: Environmental > Aquatic > Freshwater > Lake | place: Crystal Bog, Wisconsin, USA | collected... | reverse complement strand
GTATTATACTACTCAAGATATTAAATTCAAATTAATTAAAGACTTTTTCTTACATGGATTTGGTCCAAGTTTTGAAAATCTAAACCCTCAGCAACGACTAATGATCAGTGAAGGTTTTGATATTGGGTTGGAGGCAAAACGATGGAGTGAAATACAAGGCAAAAATACTGCGGTTGTTGCTGTTCCATATTTTAATAGAATGGTACAACGAATATTACAATTAGATAATTTTTCTCTACTACCAGAAAATTTAAAAAGGTATGTTGAGATTGGATATCAATTGGGCATGTCTGTAAAAAGAGCAGAAACTATTACCATTAGAAAAGAAGAAGTAGTGAGCAATCCTTTTGAAGACGACAAAGTAAACTTTTTCGAACGTCGTTTTCCAAAAAGAAAAAGAATTTAAAGAGCTTTTGAATTAGCTGCATCAAACGTTTCTTGCAGCATCTGTTCCCGGGTTGACTTGCTGTCTTCATAAAATCGGATCTTCCAATCTTCTGCAATAAGACCATAAACAGTTTCCGCATTGCGTTGGTGATACGCACCTTGACGGAATGCCTTGTTAAAGATTCGACGAAGAATCCAAAGTTCAAACTTGTTCAGAGGACGAGAATACATTGCATAATTCCTTTCACTTAACTCTTTTGCCAGAGCTGACTATTGACCAACTGATATTAAACCACCAAAAACCAAAAGACTCATGTGGGCCATCATACCACATATTGGTATATCCCCAGTATCGAGAATCTCGACTTAGAGGATTCCACCAATAGAAGTAATAACAGTAGACCCATTGTCCGGTGTTTAGAAGACATGGATCCCACTCTACACCATCTCGACGCCAGTTAAAATATTTTGGTTTGTTGTTCATAACTGCATAATAGCAGGATATAGAAGAATGTCAATTGAATAATTGTGGTAGACCATGACGGTAACTCTCCGCCTTAGTCGGTATGTAAAACCGATGCATTAATTTTATGCTAATGGTCCATTAAAGTTCTGGCGCATCTTCGATATAATATTTATCATAAATAAGTATATAGGAATTTTAATTAAAGGTCTACTGATGAGTGCAGAAGAAATCCGTAAAATAATCATGTTATTAGAAAATGTCGATACTCCAAAAACTGTGGAGCTTTATCAAAACCCAAGTGCACAAGTTACTCATGAAGTTTGGCCTCATGGAGTAACATATCGTGGGCATAATGTGTTTGAAACTGTTTATGGCGGCCGAGGCCAACTAGTTATTGAAAGAGAAATAGAGAGTGTTAAACGCAGTAGCTCGAGAAGCGGTAGTACCGAATTAACCGACTATCAAGAATGCTATCTTGGCTATTCTCCTTCTAATGACATTTTTATTCAAGGATATGATGGATGGACCACATCTTCTAGAGAAGATAGTAATTGCTCTCCCTATGTTATGTTTACCATCGATGAATCTGGTGAAGTAAATGTTCAAGGGGGCGGACTAAACATTGAAGAACGCTGGAGACCATCTGGCGAGATGTGGTATGGTAGAAACGTTGGTGGATATGTTGAAACTAAAGCAGCTTATCCAGACATAGTTGATATACGGTTAGACTAAAATGTTTGAAGGCTGTCGACGTAATTTGCGTCGTTAATCAAATTACAACTTAAAGTTTATGGTGGAGAATATCGGTAACGCTCCGATCGGCCAACCTCGGTGCAAGCGAAGTGCGGGTACCTTGCCCATTCCCCATTAAAAACTTTGGCACCCCACGAGAGACTCGAACTCCCAACCCCTGGGTCCGAGGCCCAGTGCTCTAATCCATTGAGCTAGTGAGGCATATACTATATGTATTTATTGTAAAGGGATGAGTCTACTCCCTTTTGCATTGAGACTTTCGAAGCATTATCCAATCCCTTGCGAGGACGGTTCTCTTCTTGGCCACTGAATCCCTTGCGGTAAATCAGTATCTCAACATGGTCACCATTTACGACCGGTGTGTCGTGTGCAGAGAGAACTATTCGGCTGTGCCCATCCCGTTGACCTTGCGAGCCATTCAGAGGCGCTAACCTCTTACGAAACTTCTTCAACCAATACTTCTAGGCTTGCGGCTTCGAAGCAACTGGATTCAGTTACCTGTCCAGTATTAGACCACTTTCATTCTCTCTCGAGGCAGACTTTGCTGTTTATCAATAGCGGGGTTTGAACCTGCTGCCGACTGTTTAACTAACAGTTGCTCTACCAAATGAGCTATATTGCAACCTACGAAGACGTGCTACCTCTGTTGCTGCATTGAACTTTCATTCCACACAATACAACACGCCTAGTATCTTTCATCTGCCGACTACTTGATGGTTTTTTGCGACCCATGGTGTGACCCATAAACCACTCAAACTGCAACCCAGCCCTTGACTGCGAAATCTCGGACACGATCACTACCTTTTCTAATACCTGTTCACAAATTGGTTTTGTATGGAAGCACAGCACCACCTGACGCTTTTCATACACCCTGGTTCCCTTGCGGGCCAGTCGATGCATGTTCTTTCCCATACATTTGCTCTACAGTTATCTCCACCGGTTGGAACAGTGAAGTCTGGATTTCTCCAGTTAGCAGGCTTGCTTGGATGTGCTCGTGCTTGCGCACAAGTGGGGACGTGTAGGACGTTACCCCCTCGTACCTGTTGCCAGATACTTATTTTATTGGGGCCAAGCCCCCAATGCTAAATTTTCAAAGAACACACAAACAATTGCTTGTTTGCTTAACATTTAATAAGTATGCACTTTTATATGTTGGCTGTCAACACATTTATCAAAATTTATTGATTTTGTTCTTGAGCAGCCTGCTGAATTGAATTCAAATGCTTTCTTATATAACGCATGAACAGCATGGCTCGATCTTCTGCTAAGAAGATACCGTCTCCACAATCTTCTATGGGCACTGGAAATTGAAATCCAGAGTCTGTGACATACCACAATTCTTTTTGACGGTAATGAACGAAGTGTACCTTTTGGCCATCCTTGACCATATCTTTGATTGACATTATTGTTTCCTTTGAGTTAATTTACGGATTCAATTCTGTGAAATGATCACCAATCATGGGATGATTTCGATTTTTTAATAGATTAAATTTTAACCTTTGTTCGTTGATGGCATGTCTTTTGGGATCATGCACAGCGCATATAATATATTGATCAGTATCGTCCCATGGATCCGGCACGTAGCAGTTGCTATTATGATCATAATTGATTAAGGTCATATCTTTAGTCAGCGTATCAAACAAATAGTATAAATTAGTATTTCTATATTTGATTAATGCTTTCCAGGTTGCTGCTGCTTCTGAGGTTTGATGATAATCACTATAAATTTTACCATATTTTTTAGCAGCATATTCTATACTATACCTAATAAAACCTTTTGATCTATAAGCCATATCGGTTGTGATTTTATCAACCTGCCATCCAAAGGATTCTTGATGCATCCCAGTATAAGATACTATGGTATCTTTATGCCATATGCCCATATGAAATTCGGAATTATCCATTGCAGCTCGAAATTCATAATCTGGCGTTAATGGCAATGGATGTTGATCAATAACATTTCGAAAATGGTATTCATATGAAGCAGGATAATCATTTTGAGATGGGTTGAGTATAATTTCATTAATACGCATTATATCTATTTACCTTGAATTTTTGAGCTGCCACCAGGATTCGAACCAGGTTCATCTGTGAGGCACACAGAGCCCTCTCCCAGGAGGATGGCAGCATAATTAAATTTTGGCAGTGTGTATCCGATTCGAACGGATGGAGGAAATATCATTCCCTCGGAATCTTAGCAGGATTCTGGTTTAGCCCAACTCACCCAACACACTATGATATACTTTACTGGCGCCCACCTGATTGGGTCACCATCCTTAATCTACAATTTGTTTAAAATATTCTTGAATCGAAATATTATTCCAATTTACTTTATTAAATGATCGAGAACTAGGAGCGAATGTTCGATCCACAGCATTAATATAAAAGCTATGTTCTCCTTGATGAAACGTATTCCATGATTCTGAGTTAAAGAATCTACGAATGTCTAGTCTCTTAATTGCAAGATTATCAAAACTTATAATCTCAAATTGATCAAACAGCCGATGCACATTACGCAACCAATACAGGTGGTTCGGACTATTTGTTACTCGACCAAGATTAAATCCAAAATCTTTTTCACCTAGTACCAAAATCTTTTTAACTCCAAACTCATTAAGTTTGAAAATTTGTTCAAAATCATCAATACCTTCAATGACATGCATTACAGTATTTTCAAGCTTAAGCAGTGCTGGCAGTTTAGAAAAAGTAGAGTTATATCTATCAAAGAAATCATGTCTATAACTGATACCCAGACCTCGAATACTGTGAGTATGGATCAGGTTAATCAGTAAAGCATAGTCTCTGTTCACGTGATCTTGATTGATGGTAAGATTCACAACCCATCCTCGCCAGCTACAAAATTGTATAAAATCATGCAACTTACGAGTAACTCGATTGCACCCAATGGCCAGTTCAATGCCTTCGGGTAGAGGTTCTAGAATTTCAAGCAGTTGTGTGTAATCACATTCGTCACCGTCGGTGGTTGCACTCTCATGACAAAACGTGCATCGAGCCTTGCCAGTCTTGGGATTCAATCCATTGCTGCAACGATTGCTGACTCTGATATCAATGTTCAGTGGCCAATCTAGTTTGAGTTCTTGGTCATAGTCGATGATACGAGTACCATCACTTTGAATCTCAATTTTGGCATTACCGTTTTGATATTCAACAAGCGCAGTCATATTATTTGGGTTCCTGAACCTCAATGGGAATAATTTCAAAATATGTCATGATACTTGGACGGACCCCAGTAGTTGGATCTCGGTCATAATGAGTAAAAATCGTGGAGGCGCGTTTCAGATAGCTGCTGGCTTTGCCGTGACTATCAAAAAATTTAGCCTGAGAAAATTTATCTTTAGTCCACTCTTTAGCCACGTACCAACCAGTTCGAAATTCATAAGGGCGACTTCGATTAAATTGGATCAGAGGTTCAGAATCATATGGATTCACATGATCCCTAACAGCTCTGATCACATAAAAAGTCACTGTGTTAGTGGTTGTCATTATCCGTTTCCACATACGATGCGCGGTTGAACACAAAGTCTTTGATCAGTTGTGGTTCTCTGAAAAGATAATCCAATTGCCCACATTCAACTGATTGGTGATCAATATATCCACTGTTGGCATCCATATGAATGCCAGTGGCATGAGTATGAGCACAGACCACTTCGGTCAGTATTTGATCATACATGTTTTGCAGCAGCACATCTCGAACCCAATCACGCACATAGATCATAAGGTAGCTGAGTTTGCTCTCAGGATCGGTGAAAGTTTCTTGATCCCATCCAAAATCCCCACCACTGACATAAATCACTCCATCCGCATTGGGAGCGATGCTGTCATAGTCGCCATAGTTATGCACACTGATACTATGGGTTGAACTACTGTTGGTTTCAAAAACGCCTTGACGAATCTTACGCATGATATGCTCCTTTCGCATAATATAACATGATTTAAAATGAATGTAAATGATTGGAACCAACACTGCGTTACGCTCGCAGGACTACAGAGCCACAATCTGTCGTGATACTATTTCACCATGTTGGCATAGATTTTTCATCGTTTGACAAGACTTGAGGCTTTGACTCCCATGTGGATTTACCAAGCAAATGTTACGCCTGTACCACTGTCGCTACTGGGCCTTGTCAGTCCAGTACAGAGCTCGCTTCGTTTGACCTCATAACTCGTGCACAAGTCTGAGACGAATTCTTATTAGATATTATCGGTCACAAACAGGCTGTAGACTGCGTAGTGAGGCAGGGTGATCTTACCGCAGGTGATGCCGTTATCAAACTCAATAATTTGATCCCCGTTGCAAACCTCAGCAAACATTTGCTTGCGGAATTGTTCAGCAGCATCTTTGGTCAAACCATTAATCAGACCAATAGAGACTTCCTTGCCAGTGTATACCATAATGCCACTAAAACCCACAGCCCACTTGGGATCAGCATCAAAGAAAGTTGCATCCTTTTCAGGAGTCCAACCAGCATTAACAGCATCCGCCGCATTCTTAAGACTGGCGTCTTGATGTATTTCACGATACTTCTTGACCAGTTCAACTCGATCAGCGTTGCTCATTTTATGTCTCCAACAGTGTGCGTTTGTCTATGTAATATAGTGTGATTTAGGAAAATTGTCAATAGTAAATTTGATCCACGAATCGAACGTGCTTTTGCATCATGATGCTTATAGTCCACTACCTGGTGGCCACTCCAGGCTGATCAAAACTCAGAGTCTATCAAAAATATCTATTTTAAATTTTAGTAGCGCTGGCGCGCATTTCGCACCAAAACACATGACCTTCAACTCCAGTAGTGTCTCGAACCAAAATAGTATTAGTACTATTTTTTCTTTTTGGACCTGCTACAACTTCCACAATATCACCTGGATTAATTGCTCTGTGACCGTCTAAGAAAGATCCCGCCGACAGTGTCATGTGTACATATGGAATGTTTTGATCATCACCGGCTGCTAGCACAACACCTCTCTTGGGTTGAGCGTTAATTTGTAATTTAGTACCCGGCACCATATCTTTTTTATTCAACATGTGATTTATTTCTTTTCCACAACAGGTTGATACAGATCCCAACCCACAATGTAAACCGGAGCAATAATCGTTTCACTGAAAACAATTGCAAAAATCACACTACCTAAGGACATCTCATATTTGATGTTGGTATTCTTTTTGGTTTCTTCATTGGCCAAACCATAAGGCAAGTATCTCTCAGATCCTTGTTTAACAGGATGTGCACACCCAGCTAGAAACAATGCAGTCAGACACAGCGCAATAATAGATCTTTTCATGTTGTCGTATCCTGGTTAATTAAGGATCTCAATATATTGAGTCTCAAATTCTTCTACAGTATAACCCAGCTTTCTAATCTCGTCAACTACTTGACTCATTCGATTGTCCTCGCTTATATCTTCATCAGTGATATAATTGCGTGGACCATATTCTGGATCTTCAAAAATCGGTTCGTCAAAATTTAGTGTATCAGATTCAACCACGATATAATGAGAATAATAAACATTGCCATCTTCTCGACTATCGCCTTCAGTAGTAATAACGATGATCTTTTTCATAACTGTTTCCTATATTTGATATGATAAATTGGTGGAGACGACGGGAATTGAACCCGCATTCACGTAACCTTTTTCAAGGCTGATTCCGGTTAAAAACTCGTGTCGCGAGTTCGAAAATTCCCTTCCTCATTTAATACATGTCGGTGTTTCCGAACCATAACCTAAGTTTTAATGGTGCCTACTCTTTTCTGGCCACGTCCCCGTAAACTTTAAATTGGGCAGGTGAAGTATCAAAGCCGTGCCTTGCCGCCACGGCTTTCCCATTCTCCTTTTATCAAGTGATCAGCTTGACTCATCTAAAAACATGGCGCCCAATGTTATTAGAAGACTTTCCTTACCCAAAATTAAATATATACCCTTCAATGAAGGGTTGAGTTTATAAGTATTAAATCTGTGCCTGCATAGTACGACCTCTGCATATGCGCACCTAACACCGGTTGCCCGGCCGTAACGCATCGCAAAGCGACCCACAAGCAACCCGAATCGCAATCCGAGTTGACCAATTTTTAACTTATTTAAGTTGATTGGCGCATGGAGTTGGATTTGAACCAACCAAAATTTGTACCTTTCGAGATGCTGTTTCTTTCCAACAATGGGTTTACCAAACGACCCACATCAGGGGATCTTCCCATGCATAAACTATTCGACCTCTTGTGGAGTCACACCACAACGATGCATCCCGTATACTCGTCGAACAATGGTCATGACTCATTGCCTAGCTTGGACTCGAACCAAGTATCTCCTGTTCAGGGAGGTCATAAATTGAAACCCAATTTCTGCGGACTTGATAATAAAATATTATTTGACTTTAAGTCAAACTACTCCAACTATCTAAGATAGCTGGCTCCACCTACGTGCGTTTGTAGCCCCAAACGGAGAATATTCTTTGCTGCATTAACATCTCTATTATGAGTTGTATTACATTCAGCACAAGTCCATTCTCTTATTCGCAGACCCTCTATTCCTTTCGGACTCGATGCAGATATAACTCCACATGAAGAACATGTCTGGGTTGTATATTGCTCATTTACTTCTAGATATGTTACACCATTCATAATTGACTTGTAACGTAACATGTTTCTAAACATAGACCAAGCTGCATCATTTACTGATTTTGCCATCTTGGTCTGAGCTAATTTCTTTGCATTTACATCACCAACATATATTTGTCCATATCTTTTTATTAGATAAGATGTTGCCTTATGATGTGAATCACGCCTTTGATTTGCTATCTTGGCATGTAATTTTCTAGCTTGTGACTTCTTGCCTGCTCTCTGTAGGAGAGCAATACGTTTTTCTGTTTTTCGGTAATATTGATTTGATTTAAATTCTTCACCATTTGATGCGACTGCAAAGTTTTTAAGACCAAGATCAATGCCAACAGCATTTCGTTTTTGATTGTTTATCTTATTATTTATTTCAACGACAATGTTGATATACCATCTACCTCGACTATCTTCATTAAACGAGCTACATTTAATTTTGGTATTTTCATCAAGTAACTTATGTCGATAATGCATTGGATAAAAAATTGTACCCATAAAATTAAATGAAAAATTTTCAAATTTAATCTTTTGAGAATTTATCGGTATCCACCCCAAGCTCTTATCTGTTCTCCAACGCAGCCATGGTTTTTTCTGCTGTCTTCTGGATTTGTCATATTCATGACAGACCATCTGTATCGAAGATGCTGGCAATCCTAAGTCTTCATAGCTGCCAGCAGTTAATCGCTGTAACTGATACTTATCAGTCCAAGGAGTGTTTTGGCCAGAATTTCTTAACCTGAATGCTTTCTGCTGTGTTTCGTTACAAAAATTCCAAACTTGATTAACAGATTTTGCTTGACGATTCAAGTGTCGTCTGTGCTTATCTTTTAATCGAAATTTTAACGTAATGCAAGTCATACCAAATATTATAGTTTATCCATATATAATCGCCAAATTGAATTTAGCGAGTGTGGCTGCGGACTTATCGTGTGCTTCACGCGCCGAGTAACTCGTCGGAAAAGGCAAGCTATTAGGAGCCACCTGAAATACCTTTTCCCTTTCACTTGAGAATTAGTCGACCTCTCCTCAGGCTACCGTTTCGTTGGCTTCGAACCCCTACGCTGTATTCGAACTTTCGCTGCAACACAATCCATAGGGTTGCAGACCGCATATGATATGATGCATACTGTGTCATGTATTATCCCACAGCCTTCAGCATGCCCGCAGCTCTTAACCGCAAAAGATGCATCAATACAATGTTATAACAACAGAATTGGAATCGAACCAATCTGAACATATCCTGAGGATAGTATCAGCTTCCGAAGCTTTGAATCACCAGACTCACTCAACTGTTATAACAATTCTTTTTTCGTCAGTGCTTCGAATTTCATGCATGGGAATCGAACCCAACCTGCCGCAATAGCTGTTCTTCCAAGAACTTACATTACTATTGTCATGTTTCGAACCAAATCCGAAGCACTGACGAAAAAAGAATTTACAATGTCAAAGAACACATACTTAGTTTTAATATTATAGCAGTTTAATTCGCCGTGTCAACCGTTTCTTCAATTTCCCACTTAACGCTGTAACCTTGAGCTTCCAGCGATCGAGCTTCAGACTTGAGCATGCTCAGGGCCTGCTCAGGAGTTTCGGCGGCGCCCATGCTGAACAATGCATGATTGCTAGTGAACACAAAGTTGTTCTCATCCTTCATAGCGCCAAAACCCACATACGGAACAGTGTTGGTAAGATTCACAAATTGTTCGTAGGTCATGTTATGCTCTCCAAATTGCATGTTGCACTTCATGTAACCAATATAACAGGGTTTAGAAACTTGTCAACCGTTTTCTATAAGAATGAGTTCTTCCTTGTTGAAATAGTTGATACCTTGATCATTGACAGCACCGAAGTCAACCTGATAAAATGTAGGTTGCCAATTGCCATTGGGATTACCCGGAGTGATTTGATACTTGCTATTTTGATCCGGATCTCGAGTCAAAGTGATTATGCCAATCTGACCTCGAAGGCATTCAATCTCATGCACATGTTCTTGAGGATATGTGTCAAAGTTAATTACAACCTTGTCACCAGCTTCGTAAAACCTTTGTCCTGAATTATCAATTCGCATGATATGTTCTCGCTATGCTCCTTGTTCTGCGCTATGGACTTACCAGTTCGTCACTGTGCACATCGCGCGTTGTTCAAGCAATATAGCATGATTTAAATTGTTGTCAATTGGTTTATGCAGGATTTTCTTCATCATAATATGGATCGATTATCACAATAGTCCCATCATGTCTTGTCATAAAATTACAGGTAACATTTATGT
>Ga0007804_1000916_pt1 | contig 10509 bp, 9 predicted proteins | sample CryBogCBE25Aug07_FD_60367 | JGI IMG/M metagenome (GOLD analysis project Ga0007804, IMG submission 60367) | Freshwater microbial communities from Crystal Bog, Wisconsin, USA - CBE25Aug07 | ecosystem: Environmental > Aquatic > Freshwater > Lake | place: Crystal Bog, Wisconsin, USA | collected... | reverse complement strand
CCCATGAAGAGCGGGAGTAACCTGCGAGAAATCATGAGTCGTAAGCTTTCCCTCATCATTTTTAACGCTGCAAGTAGGCGCCACGGTTCGCAAGAGCACGATGAAGGGTGATCTGATCGGCCTGATCCACACCTCCTCCAGCAGGGAGTCCCTGGGCAATCCGTGTCACATGAACGCCGGTCGGAGCGAGCATCTCGGCCAGATAATGGGATGTGGCCTCACCCTCCACGTCAACCCCGAGGGCAAGGATCACTTCGGAGGGGCGTTCCTCTCCAATCCGCTCAAGCAACTCGGCAATCCGAAGTTGTTCGGGGCCGATGCCATCCAGCGGAGAGAGCTTTCCGCCAAGAGCATGATAACGTCCGCGAAAGACCCCTGTCCGCTCCAGTGGCAGAATATCGGTTGCAGTTTCGACAACGCAGAGTTCCCTGCCGGCGCGAGCCTGATCACGGCAGAGGGAGCACTCTTCTGTCTCGGCAAAGAATCCGCAGAGACGGCAGGTTTTTAAATTTTCACGAGCCTTGGAAACCGCAGAGATCAACTGATCCGACTTGGCATCGGGAGATCGCATCATCCAGAGGGCGATCCTCTCAGCGCTCCGCGGCCCGATCCCGGGAAGCCGTCGGAACTGGCGCACCAGTTCGCGAAAGGAATCGGGATAATCGAGCTGGGACACGGGAAAGAAAAAGGATGAAAACTCGTTAACCGAGTTTCGAAAGCTGCTCCCAGAGCTCTTTCTGCTCCGGGGAGAGCGACTCGGGAATTGCGATCTCCATAACAGCGAAGAAATCACCGCGCGCACCTCCCTTGTCAGGCAAGCCACGACGGGGGATACGGAATTTACGGCCATTCTGCGTGCCGGCGGGAATCTTGAGTTTGGCTCTCCCATCGGGCGTCGGGATGGTGAGTTCGCCTCCGAGCACAGCCTGCCACGCAGGAATATCAACCTCATGATAAATATCGGAACCCTCGAAGCGGTAATCGGGATGCTGCTGGAGCTTCACCCGAAGGTAGAGATCTCCCGCCTCACCGCGCGAACCACCAGCCCCACCTTGACCGGCAAGTCGGATGCGTTGGCCCTCGCGGACACCCTTGGGGATCTTGACGGTGTAGGTCTGAATGTCCGGGGAGTTTCCCTTTCGGAAGGATATCTGTCGGGTCGCGCCGTTGAGCACCTCCTCCAGCGTCACGAGAATATCGGCCTCGACATCGCGTCCGCGTTGCGGCGTCTCCTCGAAATCAACACCTCCACCGCCGCTGCTGAATCCCCGTCCGCGACGGGAACCAAAAAACTGCTCGAAGAAATCGCTGTATCCGGTACCGCCAAAGTGGAAATCCGAGGCATCACCTGCACCACCATAGCCGCCTCCATAACCTCCGAATCCTCCTGCGCCTCCCCGAGCCCCCCCTCCTCCACCCGAAGGGAATCCGTTGCCGGCATGCTGCCAGTTGGAACCATACTCGTCGTACTTCTTCCTCTTTTCGGGATCGCTCAGGACCTCGTAAGCCTCGTTGATCTCCTTAAACTTCTCCTCGGCAGCCTTCTTGTCCTTGGCCAGATCGGGGTGATGCTTGCGGGCAAGCTTGCGGAAGGCACTCTTGATCTCGTCAGCAGAGGAGGTTTTGGAGACCCCCAGGGTCTCGTAATAATCGCGGAACTGGGCAGCCATGGTCGTATTTATTCCTAATGCCAATTCCCCCGTCTGACAATCTCGCCGAAAAGTCGAGCGAATCAGCAAGCAGAACTCCTGGGGCAGGATGGGACTTTTTGTTGCATGGATCGCAAGGAGTGGTAGGAGATAGATCATGCAGATGATTGCTTCAGCTCTCAGTACCCACCCTATCCTGGCTTTTGGAATTCCCAGCGGCCCCGACCTGATCATCCTGCTGGTGATTGTCCTGGTTCTCTTCGGTGCCAAGCGCCTGCCGGAACTCGCCCGCGGATTCGGCCAGAGCGTGAACGAATTCAAGAAGGCAAAGGATGAGTTCGATAAGGAAGTGGCCAAACCCACCTCAGCCCCCTCGACTCCGGGTTCCGCCACATTAGAAGCGAATCCAACCACCCCGGCGTCCATCAAGGACGAGCAGAAACCCGTCTGACGATAGATCGATAGAATTGGTGTAATAGGTAGCATCGACAGGAAAAATTCCCGACTTTTTCATGAAGACGATCTCTGCACCAGGGATCGTCTTTTGTTTTTTCATCTGCGTCGGCGGTTCGCTTCCTGCAGAGGGGACAAACGGATTCCGAATCGCCTCCTACAATGTGGAGAACTACATCACGATGCCACGCCGCATCGAGGGTGTCCTGAGGCCGAATGTCGGAAAACCGGAAAAAGAAAGAGAGGCCGTCGTCCGGATGATCGGAGCGATCCGACCGGATGTTCTCGGACTCATGGAAATTGGTGAACCTCCTCAGTTCGCGGATCTGCAGAGACGACTCCGCAAAGCCGGGCTTGATTTCCCCTACAGCGAGTACCTGCAAGCCGCCGACACCAGTCGTCATGTCGCCCTGCTGAGCCGCATTCCGATTGTGGAGCATCATTCGCAGAATGATCTACCGCTTCGGGTAAATGGGATGACCTTGCACAGTCCCCGCGGCATCCTGGATGTCACGGTCGAGCCATCACCCGGCGAACGGCTCCGAATCCTCTGCGTTCACCTGAAAGCCAAGCTGGAGGTTGCGGAGTATGATGAAGCAGATCTCCGCGTTGCCGAGTCACAGTATCTCAGACGCTATATACGCGATATCCTGCGCACGGATCCCGATACCCGCCTGGTGCTGATGGGAGACTTCAACGACACGAAGAATGAAAAGTCGATCTGGCAGATCATGGGCAGACCCGAGTGGCCCGACAGCCTCAAGGCGATACCCCTGACGGATGAACGGGGAGAGCTCTGGACGGAGTTCTGGTCCGCGGCCGACATCTACTCGCGCATTGACTACATTATGGTCTCCATGAAACTGGAGGGAGAGGTTGATTTCGCTCAGTCAGGCATTGCCCGTCCACCATTCTGGAACGAGGCGAGCGATCACTGCCCGGTCTATCTTGGCCTAAAAGATCCACTGAAGAACTTACCGAAGCCCCCCTCAATCACCACACCAATCACACCATGAAGATTCCCCACAGACAAATAATACTCCAGCTTCTCATCGTGCTTCCCTTTCTGCCACTTGCCAGTCTGCGCGCCGACTGGTCCCAGGTGACCGATCTCGACCAACCACTCACGCGACTCTCTCCTGATCCGAAGAAGGCCAAGCTAGCAATGAAGGCTCACCTCGAGGCGCAGATCACAGCGAATGCGGCCTTTCTGAAGGAATCACCCAAGGATCCCCATGCATACGAATCCTCCGTTCGCCTTGCCGTCGCGCAGGCGAAGCTTGCGTCTCTGGAGGGAAATCCACCGGCAGTCACGGAAGTGCTGGAGAAACTCAAGGCTTTGGAAAAACAAGCCCCCGATGATTCCCAACGCGCCGAGACAATGTTTCGCAGACTCTCCCTCCAGTGGCAGAATCTTGGCGACACCGCCGACCAACGTCGTGAGAACGCCACCACTTACGCGCGCCTCTTTGCGAGCGAATTCCCCCTGGATCATCGGGCCCCTCGCCTTCTAGCCGAGGCGGCGGCACTCTGCGACAATCATCCGGAAGAGAAAGCCAAACTGATCGTGCAGGCTCTCTCACTCAGCAAAGAAGAATCACTCACGCGCCGCCTGCAGGATGATAAAAAACGCCTGAACCAACTCGAAAAACCGCTCAACCTCTCCTTCACAGGGATGAATGGTGAGGAATTCGACCTTTCCAAGGAAAAGGGTCATGTTGTGGCGCTGATTTTCTGGTCCGCCGAATCAGCCCCCTGCCTTGTCTGGATGCAATATTTTTCAAGGTACGCGGCCGAGGTTCCAGCCCTGAAAGTCGTTACAGTTAGCCTCGACCGGGAACGCACAGATCTCCGCTCGGCCATGCAATCCCTGAACATCACCTGGCCAACTTTTTTCGATGGCAAGGGATGGGATAATACGATTGCCCGTGGCTTCGGAATTAACACGATCCCCACTCTCTGGCTCATCGATAAGAAGGGTTGCCTCCGAGCGCTCAATGCTCGAGATGATTACGAACTGAAGATCAAGACATTACTCCTTCAAAACTAATCTTCAATACTGACTCCGAATCTGGCGCAGGATTTGCTTTCATAAGTTACGCCTTCCCTCCTCAGCTCATCCCCTAACCTTTATCCCTTTCACTCCATGCTGCTGAACAACTACCAAGCGGAAGACTTTTTTGATGAAATGTTCATGGATGACAGAGGCGCCGTCCGTCCCCACTACCAGAGGGTTGCCGAACGCCTGCAACTCCTTGATCAGGCCGAGCATCGCCGCAAGCAAACGGCCGTTGATCTGGCCTTCATGAGGAGCGGAGTCACCTTCACCGTCTACAATGACGATCAGGGAACCGAGAGGATCTTCCCCTTCGATCTCGTACCACGGGTCATCCCCGACACCGAGTGGCAGCGTATTGAGAAGGGGCTGATCCAGAGGATCACGGCGCTGAATCTCTTCCTACACGATATCTATCACGACCAGAAGATCCTCAAGGATCGTGTAATCCCTCCGCACTATATCCTTGGGGCTAAGCACTTCCGGCGAGAGTTCATGGGATTCAATGTTCCCAAGGACATCTACGTCCACATCTGCGGAACCGATCTCATACGCGACCGCCAGGGCAACTACCTTGTCCTTGAAGACAATCTCCGTTGCCCCTCGGGCGCCAGCTATATGCTTGAGAACCGCGCGGCACTCAAGCGCGCCTTTCCCGATCTCTACCGTTCGGCCCGAGTGCAACCAGTGGACAACTACGCGGCCGAACTTCGCAAGGTCCTCCAGTATGTCTCACCCCCATCGTTAGGAAGCGCGCAGCCAAACGTCGTTCTCATGACACCGGGCGTTTTCAACAGCGCCTATTTCGAACATGCCTTCCTCGCTCGCCAGATGGGCATTCCCATTGTCGAGGGACGCGATCTGCTAGTGCGTGATGCCCGCGTCTACATGCGCACCACCTCGGGACTCGTCCCCGTCGACGTGATCTATCGCAGGATTGATGATGACTTTCTTGACCCCACGGTCTTCAGATCCGACTCACTCTTGGGTGTTCCAGGCCTCGTCCACGCCTACCGATCCGGTAATGTCAGCCTGGCAAACAGCATCGGCACCGGCGTTGCTGACGACAAGGTGGTCTACTATTTCGTTCCCAAGATCATCAAATACTATCTTGGAGAAGAGCCGATCCTGCCGAATGTCGACACCTACCTGGCTAGCGAACCGGAGGACCGTGTCTTTATCCTCGAGAATCTCAATAAACTCGTGGTGAAGTCGGCCAATGAGGCGGGTGGTTACGGCATGCTCATGGGTCCCTGGGCGAGCAACGAGGAGATCGAGAGCTTCCGTGAGCAGGTGCGTGCCAATCCACGCAACTTCATCGCCCAGCATCCGATCTCTCTCTCACGCCACCCCACATGGTGCAATACCGATCTGGGTGGCGGATTCGAAGGACGCCATGTCGATTTGCGCCCTTACATCCTCTACGGGGAAAAGATCACCGTCACTCCCGGAGGACTTACCCGTGTGGCGCTCCGCAAGGGATCGCTGGTCGTGAACTCCTCTCAGGGTGGCGGATCCAAAGACACTTGGGTCCTCCATGGTGACTCTTAAATTCACAGGAACTTCCCCTCATCCTCTTTCCGCATGAGCGAACCAATCATCCCTACCGCCCAGAAGCCGATTTCCAACAGACGCGACAGCCTCGTCATGCTCTCCAGGGTGGCCAATTCCCTCTACTGGATGAGCCGTTATATCGAGCGCTCCGAGAATATCGCCCGCCTTCTCGATGTGAATCTCCAGCTAATGCTTGATTTCGCCGACTTCGATGACGATCAACTCGAGAAACACTGGCTTCCGATCCTCTGCTCTGCCGGTGATCAGGAGACTTTCTTCAAGCTGTATGAGAAAGCCGATAGTGAAAGCGTCACCGAGTTCTTGACCTTCAGAGAGGAGAATCCCAACTCCATCATCTCGTGCCTCTTTTCCGCCCGCGAGAATGCCCGTCAAGTTCGTGATCAGATCTCTCTGGAGATGTTCGAGACGCTCAACGAATGCTACCTCTTCCTGAAATCGAGTAACGCCCGCGAAGTCTGGCAGACAGGTGCCCATGAATTTTACGAGCAGATCAAAAAATATTCCCATCTGTTCCAAGGGCTCACCGGATCAACCTTCACCCGCAATGAAGGGTACGAATTCATCAACCTCGGCAAGTTCCTGGAGCGCGCCGACAAAACCACCCGTATCCTCGATCTGAAATACCATATCCTGCTTCCGAGCGTTGCGGATGTGGGAGGGGCTGTGGATGCCGCCCAGTGGCAGGCCATCCTGCGTTCGGCCAGCGCCCTGGAGGCCTACCGACGCTTCCACGTCGAGGACATCCTTCCCAAGAAGGTGGCCGAGTTCCTGATCTTCTCACCCACCTTCCCTCGGTCGCTCCTCTCCTGCATGCAGCATCTCAACGAGGATCTGCACCGCTTGAGTGGAAACGAACGCCGCGAATACAAGAGCCCTGAGGAACGGGCCTTCGGAAAACTTCTCTCCGACATGAACTTTATGACTATTGAGGAGATCCTCAATAACGGGCTCCATCAGTTCCTTCAACTCGTGCAGACCACACTCGATCGCCTCGACGACCATATCTACCAGGAATACATGTACCATCCGCCTGTCGACACCCAGGCGGAGATCCTTCTTCATCAGCAGCAAATGCAGCAACAGCAATGATTCCCCAATCTTCCAACACGGCTGAAATCAAAGGACCGCAGGCTCCATGGACCGAGCCAATCCTTCTTTCGATCTCCCATCTCACGCGCTACACCTACGAAGGAGCGGTTCAGGACAGCTTCAATGAGGCGCGCCTGCAGCCGATCACCGACACGCTTCAGCAATGCCGTGACTTCCGCTTCATGATCGATCCGGCATCCTCGGTGCGCGACTACCCCGATTTCTACGCGAACTGCGTTCATTATTTCGACGTCCCCCAGCCTCATGAATCACTTGAGGTCTTGGCTGAATCGGAAGTGCAGACCATCACCGAGACTCGCGGCCCGGTTCCCGAGGCAGGATTGAGTAGCCTGCAGGATCCCTCCGTGAAGGAGCATCACTTCGATTTCCTACACGCCTCGGAATTCGTCTCCCTGGGTGCCGATGTCTGGAGAGAGGCCGTCGACGCACTCCCCGCTGGAGTCAGTGATGTCTGGAGCGACACCGTGGCGATCGGCGAATATATTCACCGCAACTACAAGTACACCCCGCTGGCCACCAACGTTAATACTCGGGCCACCGAGGTGATCAAGAAGAAGCAGGGAGTCTGCCAGGACTTCGCCCACCTGATGCTCGGTCTCCTGCGGACACATGGCATCCCAGCCCGCTACGTCAGCGGATATTTCCTCAACCAGCACAAGCTTCCGGGTGAAATCGAGGCAAGCCATGCCTGGCTGGAAGTCTTCATCCCCGGCTATGGCTGGAAGGGCTACGACCCGACACACCGCCGCGAGGCTGACACCCGTTACGTAAAACTGGCTATCGGTCGCGACTATGGTGACATCCGGCCCGTGGGTGGAACTTTCCGCGGCAAGGGAACACGCAAGATGGTCGTCGAGGTCTCCGTCCAGCGGATCTCCTGACAGGTTACCCTTGTCCCGTGATGCCCTCACGGATGATCAATCACCTCCCTTGTACCCGCAACTCATCCCTACATGCCCTAGACTCTTCCTCTCCGTCCCTCTCCTATCTAGACTACCACCTGATGAGAGCTCGACGTGAAAATAAGGAATCTTTTTATGCACCGGAAGAGTCCGACCCCCTCTCCCAGGAATTCTTTGATTATCTGGGTGAGGGGAGGAACTATTCACCACAGACGTTGCGTTCCTACCGTCAGGCGCTAGCACAGTTCCGCACTTTCCGACCGGCGTTGGCATGGAGTGATGCAACGGCCGATGACTTTAGGGCATATCTCTTTGATCTCATGAAGCGGAATCGTTCCCGCTCCACGATCAGACTCTCGTTTGCGGCTTTGCGTAGCTTTTACAATCACCTCTGCGAACGAAACATCATTCCCGCAAACGTCCTGAAACTGGTCTCTCTTCCAAAATTGGAAAAAAAGCTTCCTCAGTTCCTCACCATCCCGCAAGTAACAACCCTGATGGAAAAACCTGCGGCGGGTTTGAAATCCAAGCAGGCCCCCGAGTGGATGGCTGCGCGTGATGCAGCAATTCTGGAACTCTTCTACTCCTCGGGACTTCGCCTTGCCGAACTTGCCTCACTCGACGTGAAGGATCTCGACCCGATCGGCGAAACAGTTCGGGTGATGGGTAAAGGATCGCGCGAACGCATCGTGCCAGTGGGGGGACTGGCCCTTGAATCACTCTCCCGGTACCGCCACCAAGCAGCGGTTCAGAGCGGCCCCCTCTTCCTGAATAAAAGCCGCAAGCGCCTCGGTCATCGATCCATTTGGCTACTGCTCAAGAAGTATGTCCGCGAGGCAGGGCTTCCCGCAACACTGAGTCCTCACAAGTTACGTCACTCCTTTGCAACTCATCTTCTGGACAACGGAGCTGATCTTAGAAGCGTTCAGTCGCTCTTGGGGCACGCAAGCCTGACCACGACGCAGATCTACACCCACGTGACGACGGAGCGTCTGAAGAGAGCCTATGATGCAGCCCATCCACGGGCATAATTGCTGAAGACTATAACGATAATAAAGATCGTTTTTTGAAATGAAACTTTCGGTTTTTCCTCGTCTCAGGAATATTTTAGTCTAAAATAGCAAACTTATCTTTCAAAATTCTATCTCTAACCCTTAGTCACAACCGCATCGGTATCAATTTCATCATCTATTAACGACTTTTAAGATCGCCTTTAATTCCATGAGCACCGAGACAACTACTCCAAAACCCCTCGCCGCCAACGAGACCTATAAAATTAACTCCCATCACCTTCGTGGGAAAATTGCCGCAGATCTCGCAGATACATCCACAGGGAATATCAGCGAGGAGAGCAACCAGCTTTCCAAATTCCACGGTCTCTACATGCAGGATGACCGCGATCTGCGCAACACGCTCAAGAAAGAGGGCAAGGAGAAGGCTTTCGCCTTCATGCTCCGCGTTCGACTTGCTGGCGGAAAAGCCACGCCAAAACAGTGGATCGTCCTCGACAAATTGGCTGATGCGGTCGCCTCTCCCTCCCTGCGACTGACGACACGCCAGACCTTCCAGTTCCATGGCGTCCTCAAGGGGAACGTGAAGAAACTCATCAAGGGAATGAATCAGGTCCTACTCGACTCGATCGCTGCATGCGGTGATGTGAATCGCAATGTCATGGCCCCGCCGAATCCCGAGCGCTCGGAGATTCTCCAACAGGTCTATGAAGACGCGGCGAACTGGAGCAACTATGCCCTCCCTAAAACCCGTGCCTATCATGAGATCTATCTCGACGAGGAACTTGTGGCCGGAGGCGAACCCGAGATTGAGCCGATGTACGGTGACACTTATCTCCCTCGCAAATTCAAGACCGGCTTCGCCATTCCTCCTTCCAATGACGTCGATGTCTTCTCCCAGGATCTGGGTTACATCGCGATCGTCGAGAAAGGAAAACTCGTCGGGTACAATGTGACCGTCGGCGGCGGCCTCGGCATGAGTCATGGTAACGCCGAGACCTTCCCGCGCCTGGCTGACCTCCTCGGCTTCATCCCAGCAGACAAGGTTAACGAGGTCGGCGCAGCCGTCCTCACCACCCAGCGTGATTTCGGCGATCGGACCAACCGCAAGCACGCACGTCTTAAGTACACGATTCAGGATCGTGGCATCGAGTGGTTCCGCGGTGAGGTCCAGAAGCGTATCAGCTTCCAGCTTGAAACCGCCCGCCCATTCCACTTCACCACGATTGAGGATCCCTTCGGTTGGCACGAGTGCTCCGACGGCACGTGGTTCTACGGACTCCACATCCTCAGCGGACGTATCAAGGACGTCCAGGGATGGCCCATGAAAACCGCCCTGCGTGAGATTGCCGAGATCCATGAAGGAGACTTCCGCCTCACTCCTTCGCAGAACGTCACCATCTCCGGCGTCAGCAACGACAAGAAGGCCGAGATCAGTGCGATCCTCGCGAAGCATGGCCTCTCGCAGGAGAACGACCGCTCCGGACTCCGCCTGAACGCACTCTCCTGCGTTGCTCTTCCGACCTGCGGACTAGCTCTTGCAGAGAGCGAGCGCGACCTCCCGTCGATCCTGGGCAAATTCGAGAACATCCTCGATGAAGCAGGACTCCGTGACGACGCTATCAGCCTGCGCATCACCGGATGCCCGAACGGTTGCTGCCGCCCTTACTTGGCGGAGATCGGATTTGTCGGCAAGGCTCCCGGAAAATATGCCCTTTACTTGGGCGCCAAGTACAACGGTACCCGCCTTAACC
>Ga0007804_1000913_pt1 | contig 10518 bp, 3 predicted proteins | sample CryBogCBE25Aug07_FD_60367 | JGI IMG/M metagenome (GOLD analysis project Ga0007804, IMG submission 60367) | Freshwater microbial communities from Crystal Bog, Wisconsin, USA - CBE25Aug07 | ecosystem: Environmental > Aquatic > Freshwater > Lake | place: Crystal Bog, Wisconsin, USA | collected... | reverse complement strand
AAATTTTACCGCTACTAATCCAATTAGTTCAATAGATATAATATATGGAGATCCATATTCATCTTCTTCTGATACAGGAGGTGATTTATTGACATTTGCAGATAGTTTAGGAAGGCCTACTAAACTTAATATAGATAGATATTTGGCCGGTGTTTATACAAATATAAGCAGGGATTTTATTGATTTGGCAAAAGCGCCTCCTGTAATGCCTATAAAATGTACTTACGAGAATGATAATACCGTAACTGTAAATAATTTATTAAATTCATTATATCAATTTGCATATACTTTTATTTATGATGATAGCGAAGAAAGTGTATTAAGCTCAGGAAGTATTACTCCATTACCGGCAATAACATTTAGTGCAATAAATACAACAGATAAGACAAAAAGTGCAAGAATATCACTTTATATGGAAACGGGTGATGTAGACGTAAAAAAAATACGAATATATGGAAGGCAAACTAAGAATGGATTAACAGGCGGGTGGTTTATTATAGATACAGTAGATAAATCGTTTTTTAGTATAGCATCTAATTCAATATATAGATATATTTTTAAAAATGATGGTATATATATTACCGCAGATCCTAAATTTACTGTTTTATTGCAAGATTACGTTCCTCAACAAGTAAATACACAGGCTTTATTAGACGGAAATACAATGGCTTATGCTGGTATAACGGAAGGATATGATTATATAAAATCTAATTATACGATAACAAAAACTAATGCAGCGCCAACATTATTTACAATAAATGGTGTATTATTTTTTGCATATCAACCAATTAATAGCAATAATGTAACTATTTATCTTACAGGTGTAGGAACAAATGATGGAACAACAGGATTACCTACTACTTTAGATGCGCCTCCATTAAATTTAACAGTAAGAGCAAAAGTAGGATCAACGGATACAAGTTTTAGTATAACAAATTCATCTGGAACTAATATAGCATCAATACTTTCTGCATTACAATCAGCAGCAGTTACAGCAGGATGGACAGCAGTATCTTATACATCAAATAGTATAACTCTAAGTTTGACTAATGTAGTGTTACAATCTTCTTATATTTATCAACAAAATGATGCATTAACTTTAAATCAAGAATTTGCTCATTATCCAAATTCTAGCTATTCATATGGGGTAGTTTATTTTGATAGCAAAGGAAGAACTAATGGTGTTATTACAGATGTTGGTGCAAATGTTAATACATTAGATTATGCAAATTCTACAATAAATCAAATATCTGTTTATTTGTATGGATTTTATCCTCCATCATGGGCTTCTTATTATCATTTAGTAAGAACAAATACACTTACTTATAATAAGTATTTATGGTGGGTTTCAAATGGTGCGTATAGTAATGTAGGTCAATATGTAGCTAATCAATATGCTTACATAGGCATAAGTAATATATATGACTATAATCAACAATTAGAATCTGCTGATAATGTTGTTAATTATGGTTTTTCACAAGGAGATAGAGTTAAAATAACAGGTGTTTATAATGTAGCAGGAACTCTTACAAGTTTATCATACGATTATGAAATACTTAACGTAGTAGTTAATCCAATGCTTAACGGATTAGAACAAACAGGTACTTTTATACAAATTAATTATCCTACAGCAGATATAAGTAGCACTTTTAAATTTGACGGATCTCCTGATTTTCAAAATTATCAAATACTTATATATTCACTATCTGAGCATTCTCCGGCAACGGCAACTACAAATAGTAATGTATATTACGAAATAGGACAACAATATAAAATAGGATACAATCCGGGTACGGGTAAATTGTATCATATGGGTAATGTAGGTGATGATACAGTTCAATTATCGGATGGTGATGTATTTTATAGGACTAGATCAGTTCCTACAGGAGCTACTTATTATTTACCTGCCGGTAACTATAAATTTGGTAATCAATTTTCTACATTTTTAATAAATTTTAATAACTCATCTAATGCTGTAACTACATCTCAGTATGTAATAGGTCAGCAAAGCAATAGCGAAGCGCCAGGTAATAATACTCCGGCTATGATACCTGGAGAGTACCCACATTATTCAGATAATGCATTATTTAATAACACAAGTTCAGGGTCTTTATCCATAAGAGTTAGAGGACAATATGTTTTAACTTTAGCTGCAAGTTTAGGTAGTGCTACCACTTCTGGAATTTACATTAAAATGGTTAATTCTAGCGGTACTGAAAAAGTATTAAAAATAGTACCAGAGCAAAAAGTAACACAAGTAAATACAGACTATCCTTATGATTTTGATGCAACAATACAAGTTCCTGCAGGATATAAAGCATTTATAATAGTTAGTAACTTAACTCAAGCGCCAGATTTTTCGGGATTGCCTGATTTGTGGATTAGTCAATTCACCCTTAGATTAGATGTTCTTACAAATATTTCTATAAATGTATATGATTCATCATTTAGTGATACTTATAAATTAATTACTAATAATGATTCAAGAGTTCAAATTCAAGATAGAACAGCTCAACAGCAATTTAATAGCACTTTATTTAGATTTAGTAATCCATACGTTACAGGAAGTACAATAAATAATATAAACAGATTCTATCCAAATAATACAGATGAATTTGATAAAAGTTATGGTAGCGTAGTTAGGATGAAGCAACACGCAAGGCAATTAAGGATATATCAAGAAAGAAAAGTAGGTACAGTAGGTGTTTATTCTAATTTTATAAAAGATGTATCAGGGACAGGTAATTTGATTACTACAGATGCTATAATAACTCCTAATAATATACAATATTATGATTTCGATGGTGGATTAGGTAATCAGCCAATGGGATTAGTTAGTAATGGATTTGTTGATTATATTCCAGATCCAGTAAAAGGAGTTATATGGAGATTAAGTCAAGACGGAGGAGTTCCAATATCCGAAATGTATAAAGTTCAATCATGGACTGGCGCTTATTTGCCTACATTTTTGAAAAATAATACATATCTTTATGGTGGATATTGCAAGATAATTGGTGTATGGAATACTAAAAAAGACCATTCAAGTGAATATATTTTATGCGCACAAGCAGGAACAACGTCTTATGGAGATACTTTAATATTTAATGAGGAAGATAATGCATTTAGATGTTTTGTTGATTTTAATCCTGATTTTATGGTGTGTGCGGAAAATAGGTTAGTAACTTTTTCTAACGGTAAGTTATACATACATGATAATGCCACTAATTATAATACTTTTTATGGCAATACTTATCCTGCATCTATAACAATGGTTTGTAATGATGGACAAAATGCTAAAAAGGAATTTACAGGATACGGATATAATGCAAATGCGAAATGGAGTGCGCCTTATGATGGAGATGTTACTACAGCAATAGGTCAATTATCAAACATAATGACTTCCGATATGAATGAAGAAGGTGAAGGAATGTATTATGGTAGTTTTTGGGGAGCAGATGACGGGGCTAATGGTGTAATAGATGGATCTAAATTAAAAGGAGTTTGGGCATCTATTAAACTTAGTATAAACACAAGTGCATTTACTTATATTCAGGGAATATTTATGAGATATTTAAATAGTCAAAAGAATTTTTAATATGACAGAAGATATAGCTATAGGAACTTTAGATATTCAGGCAAGAATAGATGAATTGGAAGTGGCTATGCAAGATTTTGAATCTGTAGATTGCCCATTAATTCATACCTTTACAGATGGAATGTATAGGAGGCAAATTACAATGCCAAAAGGTTCTTTGATTACAAGTAAAATACATTTAACAGAACATCCATTTGCTATAACAAAAGGATCAGTTTGGGTAAGAATAAATGCGGATGATTGGGAATATTTAGAAGCTCCTTATAATGGGATTACTAAACCTGGAACAAGGAGAGTTTTATATATAGAAGAAGAATGTATTTGGACTACATATCATTCAATACCATTCATAATGGGAGAAGATGATAATTTAGATGAAGAAAACAAGTTAAAAATGGTAGAACTTATTGAAGATATAATACTTGATAAAAGAGTAAATCCATTATTAGAACAAAAACAAAATTTATTATTATGAGTTTTATAGCAGCAGGTGTGTCATTAGGAACAGCAGCAATATCCACAGTTGTGGGACTTAGTGAAAAAGCCAAAGCTAAAAGATTGGCTGAACAAAATGTTAGACCAAATAAGCCAATAAGTCCTGAAATGCAGGAAAATGTACAATTAGCTAAAGGATTAGCTAATCAAGGTATGCCTGCTCAACAATATACACAAGCAAAGCAAAATATACAACAAAATCAAGCAGCTACATTAAATGCTGCAATGGCTAAAAAAGGAGGTGCTGCAAATGTAGGTGCTATACAAGCTCAAACAAATCAAGCATTAAGCGGATTAGATACTCAATCTGCTGCAATGAGAGTTCAAAATGTACAAAATTTGATGCATCAAAATCAAGCATTAGCCGGAGAAAAAGAAAAAGCATGGCAATGGAATAGCGCTATGAAATATGAAGAAAACGCAGCGGCTATTAGAGCATTAAATACAGCCGGAAATGCTAATATAAATCAAGCTATAGGTCAAGCAGGAAGCGCTATTGCATATGCAGCACCGGGATTTAAAAAAACAAATCCTAATAAATCTGAAATAGCCGAAAACACTCAAGTAGGTACGGGCGAAACTATACAACAAGTAAATCCTCAAACGCAATTTAATACAAACTTTGATATTAGAAATAAAGGATTTAACAGCGCTTTTTATGATCCAAATCAAGGCATAACACCAGCAGCAGGTTCATTTTCACCATATCCTACTACTTTAATAAATGGCTCACAACAAGTAGGTTAATGGAATTGAAATAAAATTAAAAATTTAATATTATGGATGGATTAAATATAGCTACTAAGGCAGGTGAATCACAAGCAAACGTATTAGATTGGAGTGGATTAAATAATAATATAAGTAAATTGTATGAAAGAAGCATACAAAGGGCTAAAGATGTTCGAGATACTTATGATAAAACAGCGTCTATATATGGGCAAATGGCCGGTAAAGTAAGACCTAATGACTTACCATTATTTACAGAAAAGTATAATAAATGGAAAGATGCGGAAATGCTAAAAATGACACCGGAAGTTCAAAAAGATAATAAAAAATATGCACAAGCAGCTCAAGAATCGGCAAAATATTTTGCTGAAATGCAGGCTGAATATAAAGGAAGTACATCATTTACTGAACAAGGATTAGATAGAACTAAGCAATGGGCTACAGCAAAAGGATTGGGATATATACCTTCTAAAAAAGTTGAAGAAATAAATGATTTAGCTGCAAAATCAACATGGAGAGAGGGTATGAAAAATGGATATTATGATGTTACAAATTGGATAGCACCTAAGATTAATTTTCCTTTTGAATCTATTAAAAAATATATGACAGATTCTAAAGGTGGATTTGAAATGAACAAAGAAATAGAATCAAAAACTCTACCTGATGGTAAAATACAAAAACAATATGTAACCGGATATAGAAATGTGTCTAAGTTATTTGAAAATGCTTCCGAATTAATGAAGGCATCTCCCGATGATAAGACATATGGAGGAGTTCATGAATATTTTTCAACGCAGTTTAATGAATTAAGTAAAACACAGCAAGGGCAAAACGAAATAATTAATACAATAAACCAGGCAAATGCTTTATTGCCATCAGAACATCAAATGCCCATTGATGAAGAACATTATGGAATAGCATCAATTGCTCTTAAATATAAGCCTGAAATAGAATTAAGGGGAGAAGCGAAACCTACTTATGAACAAAAATTAAAAGATAGAGATAGAATTTATAAAGAACATAGAATATATGCTCAACAACATCCTATTGCATCATTAGTGCCATCAGCAGCGGTAAATCCTATAAACGATTTATTTGATACAACGATAAAAAATGGTCAAATAGTTCAATTTAAAAAAGGAGGACAAACTATTGAAGGATATTCGATAACTGATCCCAATATTATAAAAAACACACCGGTTTCGATTGAAGAAAGAGATATTAAAAAAGGAACAACAGAAAGAGTAGATAAACAGCCCGATGATTTAATATATAATCCTAATACACATGAAGTTCAAGCTATTAGGTACAAAAGAACTGCCACAGGAAAGATAGATAAAACACAGGATGTAGATGTAGCTACTAGAACAGTACCTTATGATGAAATAGCTAAATACTACACAAAGAATACTCCTAAGAATGAAGCAAGAATAGAAAAGATAACCAAAGGAGCTAAACCAGCTGAACAAAAAAAATTGACAGGAAATAAAGCTCAATTTGAAGAAGCTGCTAAGAAAAAAGGTTTATCTTCGGCAGATTATAAAAAGACATTAGAAAAACAAGGATACATAGTAGAAATAAATTAAAGTTATGCCAGACAAAAATCCTTTTGATATTGATTTGAAAGATACTAAATCTGAATCAACAAATCCTTTTGATATTGATGTTCCATTAAAAAAAAAAGATGGTGGAAAAGAATCAGTTTCTACTACCACTCCGAAGATGGATATGTCTTTTTTGGAATCAGGTGGGAGAACTAGCTTAATAAGAGGGGATATAGCTGGATACAAGGGAGTCCCAAGACAAACTGCAAATGAACCCGAAAGAATAACTCAATTAGAAGCAGCAAAAAAAGAATTTAAAGAAAAGTCATTAACTAATACCGCTCAAAGAAGATTATCCGCAAAAGGAATTAATCCTACAGATGGTAATATTCAGTTAGAAAAAGAAAGTTTAAAAAAAGATTTAGATAATGGTAGTGTTGACTTTGTCATAGATGATAAAGGCCAACCTGCATTGGGTAGAGTTCCTAAATTTCACGAAGCAGCGGTAAAGGGATTTTTTGATGTAGTTTCAAATATTTCTGATGATATTGATTTAATGGTAGCCAAAAGAAAAGGCAAAAAGGAATTAAATGAGGCATTCAAGAATATTGAAAATAGAAAAGAATTAGAAAACAATCTTTCTGGCAATGTTTGGAATATGATGAATGTTATAGATCCAACTAAAATGTCAGCAGCTATAGTTGTAGATGCTATAAGAGCGCAAAAAGAAGGATTGCCAAGAGCAGAGCCAAGTACAATTGGTAAGATTGGTGAAATGGCAGGACAAGTAGTTCCTTATATTTTAACAACAGAATTAGGTATTGTGCCTATGGCTACAATGGCTACAATGCAAGCATTACCTGAAAAAGCTACAGAATTATATTCTAAATATAAAAAACAAGGCCTAAGTGAAGAAGATGCAGCAGAAAAAGCTACAGATAATGCTCCTTTTCAAGGTTTTCCTACTGCATTAATGAATTTATTATTAATGAAAGGTGGTGGAGAAAGCGAAGCATCAAAAAATCTATCTCAAGCCTTATATGGTTTACTGAAAAGCTCTACCAAAATGGGGATTAAAGGCGCTGGTGCAGAAGCCGGAACAATAGCAGCAGAAGCAATTCAAGGAGATAAGCCAACTGATATTTGGAATAGATTAACAAATGCTTATGGTAATTGGTTTAAAATGGATTTTACACAAAGGGGATTAATGGAATCTTTTAATCTTCCTAAGTATATCAGATCAGCAGTTAAGGAAAATGCAATACAGCCTGAAATAAATTCATTTATACAACAAGCAATTAAAGAAACCCCAAATAGTAATAATATTGTAAATGATTTAAATAAATATCAAATAGCAAGAGAAAAGGTTGCTAAATATACTCCTACTGATATTATGCACCATGTATCAGGATTGCAAGAAGCTATTGATAATGGTACTGCTAAATTAGAAGAAATAAGGAAAGATAAAACCATATCTCCCGAAATAGTTAGTCAAGAAGAAACGGCCTTACAAGAAAATATAAGAAAGCAATCCGAAATGCTTAAAACGGGAAGAGGAAATGATTATGAAGTAGATGAAGTTACAGGCCAAAAAGCAGGAGAAGAGTTATCTATATCAAGACATTCTGAAATTCCAAGAGAAGCATATGGTACTGAAAATGAAGTAATCACTCCAAAAGGAGAATCTGATGCAGCACAAGTAGGCGAATCATTGCCAAAAGGTACTAATGTAGTAACATCTGATATGCCTCGTTCAATACAAACAGGTGAAATAATTGCTGAAAAAACAGAAGGCAAATTAGAGCAAGATCCATTAATTAGAGAAAGAGGTGAAAATGAATCTCCAAAAGATTTAGCAAAAAGAGTTCAAGAAATAAAAGATAAATATGAAAATAGAAGAGATACTCATATAGTAACTCATGGCGAAGTTATGACAATGATGGATGCTGTAGATAAAGCAGGAGGATATTTAGATAAAGCAGTAGAAATATTTAATAGTGAAAAAAGTAAGTCATTTGATAATAATGAAGTATATCAAAAACCGGAAGTATTAAAAGAAGAAATAGTACCAAAAGAAGAAAAGACTTTTGCTCAAAAAGATTTAGACAGAGCAGAAGCTAAGAAAATCCATGCTAAGGTTAAAGATATGGAAGTTCCTACAAGTGCTGAACAAATAGCTTTAAGATATATAGCAGAAGATGGTAAAATAGGCAAATCTGTAATAGATGAAATAGCAGGGTCAGTTAAAAGAGCTACATTGAATACAGGAGAAAGAGAAAAACTTTCACAGGAAGTTAAATCAAAAGGATTTTATAGTCCAAAAGAAGAAAGAAGCCTTAGTAAGATTGCTCATGATTTATGGGAAAAAAGTGGCCAAGAAGTTTCAGAAATTGATATTAAGGATGCCTTAATGGATGCTATTAATTCTCATAATACAAGACTAGAGGCTGGTAAATCTTATTTAGAACAATATAGTCCAGAATACGCAGAAGAGCAATATTATAATAAATTAGCGGAAGAAAGAAAGGCGGAATTTGAAGCAGAACAAGATGAATTAGAAAATCAATTAAGAAGTCCATTAGATGAGCAAATAGAAGGAGAGGCATCAGAAGAACATTTAAACAATTTAATACAACAATATGAAGCAGAGTATGAAGCAGAAAATAAACAGTCTTCCAAAGGAGGTGAGGGAGAAGTTACTAAAGAGATTGGCGGCGGAACAAGTGGAGAAGAAGATGAAGAAGGCTCAGGGGTAAAACCGCCAAAGCCTCCTAAAGAAAAACCTCAAGAACCAATGAATTTTGGATCTTGGACAAGAATTAATATAGCCTCATTGGGAGAAGTTAAAGAATCTTTTAGGAGAGTAGGCATAAGTTGGGATGCGAGAAAAGAAAGTGCAATGGAAGATTTAGCAGATAAGGCTAAATTAACAGGAAAAACTTTATTTGAAACAGCTAAATCAAGGATGGATGATTTATTTAAAGGTTTTAGCGGCAAATTTGCAGGAATAGTAAAAACAGCCCCTAAGTTTAATATAGATGATCAAATTCAGTTACATTTCTTAAAATTAGCTACAGAGCAAAGTATTTCCAAGATAGCAGATTTATTAGATAAAGATGTAGATAATACATTTCTCTTATCAGAAAGGGATAGATTATTGAATACATTAGATCAAACTGCAAGCGTATTACAGGCCATGAGAAGTGAATCAGGGGTAGGATTAGCATATGGTACAGTAGAAGCTATGTTTAGTCCTGAAAATGGCCTACAGGTTAGAAGAATGCAAATGATGAATAATTTAGGAATAAATGAATTAACTCCTGAATTGCAAAAATTCACATCTGATACCTGGCAGAAAGAAAAAGAATTATTAGAAAAAGAAAATAATTTAAAAGAACAAAAGTTAAAGGAAGATTTTGAAAATACAATTAAGGATTTACAAAATCAATTAAAGAAGAAGTCCGAAACAGAAAAGCCTAAAACAGGAATATTTAAAGAATCTGGCGAGAATTTAGCAGCAAAACTTAGAATATTAGGCGAAAAGGCTAAAAAATCTGATTTTGGTAAAGCTAAAGGCATAGAAGGTGCGCAAATACAAGGTGTATCTGTAGATTTTAACAAATTTGCCGGTGAAGCACTAATAAAAATAGCAGATGCAGTAGAAAAGGGGGCTGATTTGTTAGACGCTATTTCTGAATATGTTAAAGAAACATTTAAAGGACAAGAAGCAAAATCATTTCAAAGAGATTTAATAAGATTTTTAGAAGGTCAAGGTAGCAGAGAAGATGCTTTATCTAAAATAAAAGGCATAGCAAGTGAAAAGGGTGTTGATTATATACATCCTGATATGGTGACTAAAAATATGATTAAAGACTATGTAAATTCATACATAGGAGAAGTGCCAGTAAAGGAAGTTTTAACATCAGCTACAGAAGGATTAAAAGAAGTATTTCCTAATATATCAGAAGATGAATTGAGAAGTGCTTATTTAAAGAAAGGGGCATTTGAACAGCCAACAAAAGCAAAGGCTAAGTCTATCCTTACGCAAACTAAAGAAACATTAAATTCTATCTCTAAGTTAGAACAGGATATTTCTGATTTAGAAAAAGGTATAAATATTATTTCAAAAGGTAAAGGATCAGAAAAGGAATTTAGTGA
>Ga0007804_1000910_pt1 | contig 10532 bp, 12 predicted proteins | sample CryBogCBE25Aug07_FD_60367 | JGI IMG/M metagenome (GOLD analysis project Ga0007804, IMG submission 60367) | Freshwater microbial communities from Crystal Bog, Wisconsin, USA - CBE25Aug07 | ecosystem: Environmental > Aquatic > Freshwater > Lake | place: Crystal Bog, Wisconsin, USA | collected... | reverse complement strand
ATCTTTATCACGGTCAAGCGGCGGCGGAACCAGATACCGCCCGTAAATTGATGATGGAGCTCGAACTTGATGCGGCGGGCAAAGAAATAGTGAATGCCGCGGAGTACTTGACTTCACTTCCAGAAACAACTGCTCAACACGTTGGAGTTGTCGGATTCTGCATGGGTGGCAGCCTGGCAATCTGGAGCGGAACGCTCTCTCCGAAGATTTCTGCGACGGTAGGTTTTTATCCGGGCGCCTCGTGGGAACGCCATGCTCCCATTTGGGCCAACTACAAAGGTAAGTCTGCGTTGATACACGCGGCTGAAGGTGATGGCACATCGGCCGCTCCTGGAATTCAAGAGGCGCTTGCCGAGATCGAAAATGCAGGTGGTACTGCAACTGCATATGACTACGAAGGAACGCTCCATGCCTTCTTTAACAGCGATCGACCAGAGGTTTACAACGAGGTAGCCGCTTCACTTTCGTGGGAGCGCACACTGGAATTCTTTTTCAACGCTCTTAAGTAACCCCCGTCATATTCATTATTCACCTTTATGGCATAGGCTGAAGTTATGAACGAATACGAAAAGTCGCGCAAGGTATCACCCAAATTCTTCAGCATGATCATCGCTGCACTCATCCTTGCCTTTGGTACGGGCTATGGCTTAAGCCTTGTTGGTCAAGGTCTGCAGGCGCGCGCAGGTAATTCGGTCACGGTCACTGGTCAAGCTCGCACGAGCGCCTCTGCTGACAATGCGGTGTGGACCCTCAATGCTCAGGAAAGTTCTCAAACCGCCGCGGCTGCCGTAGCAAAGGTTGAAAATACTGTTGCTGCACTCACAAAGTATTTAACCGGTGGCGGAATTCCAGCATCTGCTATTCAAACCGGTGGCGTTAACACCAATGCCATCAATGAATATATCAACGGAAATCAGACTGGTCGGGTGCTCTCATATCAGGCGAATCAGAGCGTTACAGTTCGCTCGAATGATGTGAACCTTGTTAATTCATTGAGCAACGGAATTGGCAAATTGCTACAGACCGGTGTCAACATCAATAACTATGGTCCGCAGTATTACATTTCTAATCTCGCATCACTTCGCCCTACTCTCTTAGCCAAGGCGATGGTCGATGCAAAGGAGCGCGGCATATCAATGACGAAAGCGGTCGGCACAAAACTCGGAAGCATGATCGCCGTTTCAAGTGGTCCAGTCCAAGTTACGTCACCAGACTCTGTTGATGCATCAGCTGGCGGAATGTATGACACCACAACAATTCCAAAAACAGTAACAGTTACCGTATCTGTCAGCTTTAAAGTCAGCTAATTACTTTAAATTTCCTCGAGGTTGCAACTTTAAATTTGGCATTTCTGGAGCCGGAATTCGTTGATTTATGGCATCAGCGAAATAAGGGAAACGATCTGACTCCGAGTTCCACGCCGCGCGCATTTCGACGATCTCTTCATGGGTTCTGCCTATGAAGTTCCACCACATGATAATTTCTTCATCAAATGGTTGACCACCCAGCAGCACAAACTTGGCACCGGATGTGCTTGATAGGTCAAAGTGCGATGCACCTGTACCGGCGTAATAAAGATGTGCATCAGGGAGTGCTTCGGCATCTATTTCAAGGTCACCGCTTACTAAAAGCACCCCGTATTCGAAATCCCTACGTAAAGGAATTCGAACTTCAGAATTCGGGGCAATATTTACTTCAACACCAACTAACTCGGAGAATTTTCTGGCAGGAGAAACTTCTCCCATAAATTCGCCGACAAATACGATTCCATGAAGCGATTCATATTCAAACTGCGGAAGATCTGCATAATGATCGAACAACGGAGCGATGTTGCGATCGCTATCTGGCAATACAGTCCAGAGTTGAACTCCATGCATCTGTTTTGACTCTGGAAGTGAAAGCTCCGAATGAGCTACGCCATAACCGGCGGTCATGATGTTGAGCTCCCCGGGATGTATTTCTTGAACGCTGCCCAATGAGTCGCGGTGTTCGACATCTCCTTCAAATAACCAACTCACGGTCTGCAAACCTGTATGTGGATGCGCGCCGATGCTCATTGCATCTTCACGCTCAGTCGGTCCGAAGTGATCAACAAAGCACCATGCCCCGATAGTTCGTATTGATTTATGTGGCAGGGTTCGCTTGATGTCCGTACCGGAGCGCACCGTTAACTTCACGAGCCGTGGATTGAGGATCAAGCGACCCGAAGCCATCGACATTAGTCCCGAGCCACCTGTAGGGGAGTTGCTCCAGTTTGCCGATGCAATTCGTCGAATGTCGTCGGAAAAACTGCATGTGGATGTCCGGCAGCAGCCCAAACAACGTCGTATTGATCTAGCGCGGTATCTATAAGTATGACTGGCTCTGGATTTTCAAGAGTTCCATCATGTTCCCAACCAAATGGGCTCACCCCACCAATGCTGATTCCTGATGCCGACTTCACAAAGTCCGCATCGGCGCGATGAAGCTTCGTGACCCCAAGGGCTTCAGCAACAATTTCTGTATCCACACGATGCGCACCAGATGTAATAACAAGCAGCGGACGCCCATCAGGCAGTTTGAAAACAATAGATGAGGCGATCTGTCCTACGGCAATCCCCAATGCGGATGCTGCTTCAGCAGCAGAACGAGCACTGTCGCTCAAAATGGTTACCTCGCTTTGCACCCCGCGCTCCTTCATTTCAGCCATGATGCGCTTCACCGAGGAGTTTTTGAGGACTTCTTCCATGAATGAATATTACTTTCCGCAAATTGATGCGCGCTACTTTTATTCCGACGTAATATGTCAGTGACCTTGGAAAAACAAATTGCTTTTTACATAAGGATCTCACTATCAATTTTCTCTTAGAACATTGCCATAGTGAAATGAATCTAATATCCTACTTCAAATTTAACTATCTCGGAGGGACCTTGAAAATGACTCAAGTTCATTATCCAGAACTGTCGCGAAATCGTAGCAACATAACGTTTCAAGACCTTACTGACCAGATACTTGAGTCCACCGGGTTGAATTCTCAATGCGACTCAGCTTCGCTAACTCGGTCAATTCGTATCATTGAACCATATGTAGCCTCGCCGCATAGAATTAATAACCTTTTGAATTCCTGGCTAGATTTAATGTCGAATGGATCTGAAATAAAACGTGGACAATCTCAAGTTCACAATAATGGATTCTTGAAAATTTCACTTTACAAATTTGATTCAGGTTGGAATCTTCGATTGCATGTTTGGCCACCGAAGGTAAGTGATCCGCGAATTCATGACCATCGTTGGTCATTCGCTTCGCTATCACTAGCTGGGAGGCTAGACGCTATGAATTATATTCTTGACGAATCTGCCTTGGACAATATGCCGCGATATCGCCTATACGATGCGGATTTGACTGGCGAAAAGCAACTAGAACGAATAGATGACGCAAAACTGAGACCGACATGTTCGTACCGACTGTCTCAAGGGGATTTTCATCTATTGGACTATCGCGACCCGCATATAGTGTGGAATCCGACTAATGACTATTCAATTACACTTATGTTGTCAGGGCCGGCGGAGAGATCGTATTCTCATTCTTTTGGACCGCGCTCCGAAAAAAATTCTTTGCCAGCTCCAAGTGTGATAACTGATGATCAAGCAAAATTGACTGTTGCCGAAATCGCAAGCCAATTTGGTAAACGCCTGTGAATAAAAATGTGCGTGAGCAATTCGGGATACGACTAACTAATTCGATAGCACATTTTGGAAGACTTTGTGTAGGAATTGATCCGTCGGCATCAAGCCTGAAACAGTGGAATCTTACAGACTCTGCCGGAGGGGCAAGAGAATATTCGCTGCGATTAATTGAGGCCGCCGCAGGACATGCTTCTGTTATCAAACCCCAATCCGCTTATTTCGAAAGATTTGGTTACAAAGGTATTGAGGTTTTAACGGAGATTTGTTTAATTGCAAAAGAATCTGAGCTCCTCGTTCTGCTAGATGCTAAAAGAGGTGACATCGGATCGACAAATATGGCATATGCTGATGCATATTTACGCACCTCGAGTCCAATTCCGGTAGATGCGTTAACGGTAACACCCTATACGGGCGTTGAAGCGCTGATGCCTCTAATAGAAACCGCGTTAGAACACGGATCTGGATTATTCGTATTGGTACGAACTTCAAATCCTGAAGGTCAATCGATTCAAATTGCGAAAACTCAGTCCGGGATTCAGGTGAGTCAACAAATTCTTCGGGAGATTTCCGAGTTCAACAAAGGATTAAGCTGCGGAAGTATAGGATGTGTATTTGGCGCCACTATAGACCCGCGCGACTACGACCTTGCCAATTTAAACGCCTACATACTTTCGCCCGGGATCGGTACTCAAGGAGCGACTGTTGAAGATTTAAAGTCGAGGTTTAAATTTTTTGGCAACCAAATGCTTCCAACGGCTTCGCGGTCCATTACCAGAGTGGGTCCAAATATTTTAGAATTAAAACAAGCGATCTCGCAGTTAAATTCAATATGTACAGAAGTATTTTTAGAATGAATTCAAGGTATATGACTTCAGGAAAACTTTTTGTGGTCTGTGGCATAGACGGTTCTGGAAAATCCACTCAAATTAGTAATTTAGCCAGGTACCTCGAAGAAAAATCATATGAAGTTGTGAAAACTCGCCAACCCACTGATATGTATAGGCAAGATGCCGTTGTTCGGGCTGCACTAAACCTTGATATTTCACCTCACGTAGTTGCCGAAGAGCTAGCACTATTCTCGGCATTTGACCGTGCCCGCCACATCCGCGAAGTAATCAATCCGGCGTTGGCGCAAGGTAAAATTGTGCTATCTGATCGCTACGTATATTCAACGTTTGCGTATTTTCTCGCCCGGGGATTGACGGACATTGAGTGGCTGAAGCTAATTAATCGGAGTGTGCCGATTCCATCTCTTACATTTTACATCGACGTCGACCCTGAAGTCGCTAAACAGCGAATTATCTCTCGCGATGGAAACTCAAGAAAACGCGAAGAGATTGACATGGAACGAATGACGAGGGTAAGGCGAACCTTTTTGGACCAACCTTGGGGAGAGGTGAAAAGCTATGTCATAGTTGATGGCCAACTCTCTATCGATTCGGTTTGGGCCAGAATTCGAAGCGCCGTAGACGTTGCGTTAGCGGAATCATGAGAAGTGCATTGGTAGTTGGATCTTTAGGCGGAATAGGGAGGCGAGTGACATCAACTTTGCTACAGTCCCTAGACTCGGTTTCCACTGTGGATATTAGGCAACCATCCACGAGGCAAGTTGACCTAAGTGACTTTGAAAGGGAAGGTAGTTTTTTTACATGGCTCGATGATTTAGAATCGAGCTCACATCCGCCCGATCTCATAGCATGGTGTGCAGGTGTGTATGACAATACTTCGTTAGCAGAGTATCTGAGTGATCGAATCAATCGTGTTATAGACATCAATTTAGTGAGCGCTCTTCATTTCCTATCGACGATAACTAGAATTCAACTTCGATATCCAACGCCAAGAAGAATAGTTTTGTTGAGCAGTCAAGCTGGTGTAACTGGTGGAACTGATGCGCCATATGCGGCAAGCAAAGCTGGCATAACAGCAGCAACGAAGTCAGTTGCTCGTGAGTATGCCAAGTTAGGGTTGAGAGCAAATGTAGTGAGTCCGGGCCCCACTGACACGCCTATGGCAGATGTTATGGGTGGTCGGCGTTCGTATTACGAGAAAGCAATACCCATAGGCCGGTTCAATACGGCAAATGAAGTTGCGGATACTGTTTGTTGGTTGCTTACTACATCACCTGATTCATTGAATGGCACTGTTATAGATGTAGACGGTGGATTGGTAAGAAGATGAGTGTCCGTATAATCGAGAAAACTCTCCCGGTTCCCATTCATAATGATATTGGCAGTTTCACTTTAATTGGTTACTTAGTGTCCGAAGGCAGACACGTGGAAACTCACCTTGCCTTAATTTACGGCGATCCCCATGGATCAGTTCCGGTTCGGATTAATTCCGCATGCCTAACCAGTGAGGTTTTTCATGACGATCGATGCGATTGTGCTTGGCAACTAGATGAAGCGCTTCGCAGATTTACTGCTTTAGGACAAGGTGTTTTATTTTATCATCCTAATCATGAAGGAAGAGGTATCGGAATTCTTCGGAAAATTGAGTCATACAATCTAATGACTTTGGAAGGAATGACCACTAGTGAAGCATTTGCTGCGTTAGGCGAGCCTCAGGATTCCCGAAATTATCAAGTTGCCGTAGAACTTCTTCGAGATCTTGGGATATCGAAAGTTCGACTTCTAAGTAACAACCCCGAAAAAGCCGTAGCCCTTGAAGAAGCAAAAGTCCAAGTGGAATCGATCGAAGAAATAGTAGGAGTGCACAATCCAAAATGGCACCATTACCTTCGAAGTAAAGCGGTTGCTTTTAATCACAAAATTTACATTCCGGAAACCTCCGGAAATCCAGTCAGCGTTAGCGACAAGGAATCAATATGAAGTCAACCATTTCTACCCAAATGCGTAAGTGCCTAATCGACCTCGCACGATTTGATCTAGCACTCGATGAGTCAATAAAGGGTGAGTTGCTCGAACTACAAGATGATGAATGGCCACAGCTTTTTCAGCTTGCCTCGGCTCATAGAGTCTTAGCAAACCTAAGCCGTGTCGTTGCAAATATGGTTGAAGCACCGCCACTATCTATATCTGCAGCACGAAGGCAGCTCATTCTTTTCAAGCGACAAGCCGCAATGAGGAAGTACGAATCAGAATCAGCCATTGAAGTTCTGAGAAACAAAGGAGTTAAAGTAGTCGCATTAAAGGGGCTCGTCCTAGGCATAGAATGCTATCCAGAGTTCTATTTACGTGAAACTGGTGATTTAGATATATTAATTGATCTGTCTGAATTGCTTGTTGCCACAGACGCACTTCTTGCTGAAGGTTTTACGAGGTCGCAAACTGTCCCAGGAACTGGAAATCTTGAAGAAATCTCTGTTGCTCGGCTTGACGGTTACGCATCTGAGTTGCAACATGTTGGTGAATTTACAAAACTTGCTGCCAACGGCAGCATGCTAACAATAGACATTCACTACAGACTTTCTACTATTTTCGATCATTTGTCTCCACGGACTGATTTCTTTCTAAACAATACCATAGTGTCATCAGACTTGAATTTTTTCCAATTTCGTCCTGAGCTTTTTGTGTCGCACCTTGGCTACCACGCTTGGTGGGATACACAATCTCTGACCAATGTGCGAAGTGGTTTAGACCTACGTTTATTTCAATACTCAGATATTTTGTTGGCGTTCAAGCGGTGGAACCTAACTTGTTCGGAGGTTATTAGATGGTCTGAACAGGCAGGGACTTTAGAGACTTCAAACTGGGCACTTTGGCTGACGTCTCGCATTTTCGGGTCCTTACCTGGTGACGGCGTAATCGATGTTGATGCAGCAGAAAAATTTGATAAAAGATTTTCGGATCGATGGATTCAAAGATCAACAGTCGAACCCCTTGGAGAATGGGGAAAACTCGCTTTTGAAAGGATTTTTGACTTAACTCGAGGTGATCAGGCAACTGCCATGATCACAAATTGGATAGATGGTCACACAAAAAAAGGCGATATACTCGAATGGGTCATTAGAGAGAATATGTGATCATCTCATATCGGTATTTTTGGTTTGCTTCATTGCTGTCCAACATATCAGCCGGCGCGCAATCAGTCGGTGTCATGTGGCTTTTGGGTGATGACCACCTTCAATCATGGGTCTTAATTACTTTTCAGTTTTCCAACCTTGCAGGAACACTAGGAGGAATTAGTTTAGGTGCACGCCTAATTAACAAATTAGGATTTAGGCGCACCGTAGTCTTGTCCTCAATTATGGAATTTGTTTTTTGCATCATTGTGGCGGCGTCAAGTTATGCACCTAGTGGACACTTAAGTATGATGCAAGCCTACATTGTTGCCTTCTTAAGCCTTGGAGGACCTTTTGCAGCAGGCATCGGAGGACCTGCTTGGATATCTCTGATTTCGAAATGGCCAGGATCTCATAGTCAAACAAAGCAAATACTCTATGACAGTGCGCAGTTTCAAATAGGGAGATTCTTGGGACCCATTTTCGGCGGAGCCTTAATGCTTGTTACAAGAAACGAGGTTCAGATAAGCTCAATTGCTAATGCCGCAACTTATGCGTGTATTGCAGTCATACTATTCCTCACTATTGAGTTTGCGGATCGAGTCCAGCCAGCACCAAAAAAAGCGCTAACTACATCAGGTATGGATTTCGTGAAATCCAAGCCATTGTGGGGAATTGCTGCACTTGCATTTTCAGCTGACTCTTCAAGAATTTTCCTTGCTAGACTGATACAACAGAATGGTAATAGTTCACTGATTTACTCAATATCGATCGCAGTTCTGGCGGTTTCGGCTGCTGGGGCAGCGTTTATGGCTACTAAAAGAGCGCATTCTGAATTAAGCCTCACTCAAATAGGCCTAATTGGGATTACTCTTGGCCTCTTAATCTGGACGGCAGTCCCCATGATTGGTGCCATTGGGTGGATTATAGGTGCTTTCTTTGTCGGTGCTTCAGTCTCCATAAGTTACGCATCACTTCTCAGCCGCATATTGTCTGAGTTTGGCCAATCTAGTAAGTTCTCAGGTATATCGGCCGCTATGTCGATTAGAACGATATTTAGCGCACTAGGTGGGATTGTACTAGCCATATTTGTTCCTGTATTTGGAAGTGCAGCCTTACTCTTTAGTGCATGGACAACTACCGGAGCAGGTATCTTACTTGCCAAAGAAAGGGAAAACTTTTCTGAACTTCAAGAACTCACATAGCCACATTAGTTTCCCGCATCTCGTTCTAAATGCTCGTAGTAGGAATTGTTTCCTTTATTCGGCACCCCTCAAGTAAGTTTCATAAACTATTTAGTGGACATCTACACAACAAGGTCAAATACGCAAACTAAATTTTCGTAAGTATGCAGTCCAAATATCACAACAGCCACGCGATAATTATCATAATACATGAGGATTATGAGCTATAAAATGCAAGTTCACAATTTCATGAATGCCAGAACCTTGCATGTACTTGTAACTTCGCATTCCACAGCCGAAAAGTCATGAAAATAAACAGCCAAGGTAATTAGCTACTCATCTAGGTCGTAGTCCGAAAGGATCGATATATCATAAAAGTCCGAAAACTTTGTAGAACTTGGACGTTGAATGTTGGATATGGCAAAGGAAAAAGTGTTTGAGAATTAATGCCCATCGTCACGCATTATTTCCGATTTGATTTTTTTTCAGCACGCATCGTTATTACAGCAAGAATCAGCGTTGACGACTATCCCTTTCCCAAAAGATATTAGCTTGATGTCGGGACCGATGAAATCGCTCGCATATTAAATTAAACTAATGATGTGCTTCTCAAAGTTCATGAAAGCTAAGAACCTCAAACCACGTTCATATTCGACGTCGTCAATCTGGATTACATTCCGGATTAAATAAAGGTACGCAATATCCTCAATATTTCCGCATATGTGATTCAAGGCGAGAGAAATCAAACGCTTTGTCAGGAGGCTCCTGCGGCTCCCGCGAGAGTCAAATACGCTGATGGTTTCAGGACTCATAACAAATATCTGTAGGATACAATCAAATCAAATCGAACTTCAAATTAACCACTTAGGCCGTGACACATCCCCTACGGCTTCCTAAAAAATATTGAAAGCTTCACTTGTCATGAAGTGCAAGTGGAATTATGCACTGAAATAATCGAATCGCAATTAATGATGATGGAGACTAAATGCAAACATCATTTTAATTCTCAACCGATTTATAGATACAAAAATCATTTCGCTATACATTTGAAGATTTGGCTATAACCCAAGTTATCTACCTTGTTCGCTTACTATACTTGGCATTCCGCCAAGACGTTGGTAATCGATCGCTTGGGGGCCCTGGCAGACTAGTTCATGTAAATCTAAGAGAGGTTTATTAACGGGTTTGGCACACGTTATGGATTGTAACTGCAGAACAGGATTTTACATTTGGGTTAGTGATACTGTTTCTAATCTTTACTCAAATCGAACATCCGTAAAGCTTAGTATCGGGGTAACTTTTCTGGTTCCATGGACAGTTGAAGTTGCGTACTAAGATCACTCTTTAGGGTAATGCCCAGATAGTCCATGCCATGCGTTTCGCATTAGTCACAGCTGAAGCCAACCATTAAGTGAAGGTTAGTTACGCGTTCACTTTTCCTTAAGCCTGATTCCATCGAGGTTGGGTTGGGTGACACCATGAAAAAGTTCATACCATCATTCACCTCTCCAATTCGTGCCAAAGGTAAGGGCTCGCGTATCGCGATCTCTGCCTTGGTTGCAACCTCTTTAGTATTCGGAGCAGCTTCGCTGACTCCTACTGCGACGGCTTCTACAAAGGCCACGCCAAAGACAGCAGCACTTCCTGCTGTCAAACATATCTGGTACATCATCATGGAGAACAAGTCCTACGATGCAACATTTACCGGATTGAACAACAAC
>Ga0007804_1000908_pt1 | contig 10539 bp, 10 predicted proteins | sample CryBogCBE25Aug07_FD_60367 | JGI IMG/M metagenome (GOLD analysis project Ga0007804, IMG submission 60367) | Freshwater microbial communities from Crystal Bog, Wisconsin, USA - CBE25Aug07 | ecosystem: Environmental > Aquatic > Freshwater > Lake | place: Crystal Bog, Wisconsin, USA | collected... | reverse complement strand
GTCTTGCAAGGAATTCTCGTCCACTCGGCGATTTCGCCCCCCGATTTATCCTGCGAGTTCTGGCACTCCTTGCTAACCTTGCGACATCGGGTGAGAGCCGGGTGAGAGCGTGATTCGACGAGTAGGCGCGAGAGGAGTTCCGTATGAGCGACGATGAAGATATGGGCCCTGATGAGATCGTCACTGAAGAGATGCTTTGGGAGCGTATCCCGGAGGTCACAGGGATTGACCGCGCGAATACATATTATGAGTTGAGTGCGCGTATTTATGCCCGCGGACAGTACGACGAGGCGTTGGCTCTAGCTGAGACGGCACGTGATATCTACGCCGATTCTGATGCTGCGAGCGCGACCGATGGATTAGCGCAGGCTTATTCAGCTATTGGATATAACCTCAATCAACTCAAGCGCATGAATGAGGCAGCCGACGCGATGGCGAAGGCGGTCCAGCTGCTCAGAGAGTCGAAGTCACCGATGGCAATCGACCTCGCCTGCACGCTGGGTGACTGGTGGTATGGCTCCAAGAGCTATAACAAGGCGATCGAATGTATGCATGAGTGTGTGCAGGAGCATCTCGTTGAAGGTGATGACTCTGGTGCAGCAAATGACCTGCACTTGATCGGCTGCTCTTATCGAGAGCTCAAGGATTATGCCTCAGCACTAGATGCCTTCACGGAGGCGCGCGCCCTCTTTAAGAAGTTGAAAGAGGTTATCAATGTTGCGCGTTGCGATCTGAAGATCGCCTTCTGCCTTAATGCGATGGATGATGGCGAAGCGGCAATTCACGCTGCTCAGCGCGCAATTGATGTCTTTGCTACGGCACATGATCACGGCCGTGAGATGTATGCCCAGATGGAGCTTGGTAAGGCGAAGATTTCCTCCGGCCAGCTTGAAGAAGGCTATGTCACCCTTGATAAGTTGTTGGCCTCAGTCACCTCTGATCAATCAGAGAGCCGCGACTTTGAATTTATTGTTGAGATTGAAGAGAAGATGGCGGAGACGCTTCGACTCTTGGGTCGCGAGAGTGAAGCAGTGGAGATTGAGCGCCGCTTAGCTTCAGTGAAAGATGTCTTAAAAGATTAACCACGATTAGTGAGGCAGGTGCTGCATCGCCCAGGCATACATGGCGATAGCAGCAGCAGCGGAAGCATTCATAGATCGGGTCGAACCGTATTGGCGAATTGCAAGTACCGTCTCACAAATTGCTACCGCTTCATCAGACATTCCGGCACCTTCTTGACCAAAGAAGAGAACACACTTCTCGGGCAGGGGAGTGCTCTCTAATTGTTTCGAGATTGGCAAGTTATCAATACCGATGATTGGTGTCTCATTCTCGCGGCACCACGCTTGAAAGTCAGCCGGCGTTGGATGATGTAATACATGAAGATATTTATCAGTCACCATCGCGCCTCGCTTATTCCAATCGCGCTTTCCCACGATATGCACATACGAAGCGTTAAATGCATTTGCAGTCCGAACAACGGAGCCGATATTTAAATCATGTTGCCAATTTTCAATCGCGATCTGCAGCGAATGGCGCTTGGTATCGAGGTCAGCGACGATGGCGGCGACGCTCCAATAACGGTAATGATCGAGAACATTTCTCCGATCCCCGTTCAGCAATAACTCAGGATCGTATTGGTCGCCAATGGGCCAAGGCTCAGGATGAGGTCCAACTCCGACAACGGGATAAAACTCACCTGGACCTATTGTTGCTTCTGCCATGTCGGTAATCCTAGTTAACCCCTCACATCAGGCATAATTTCCCGGTGCTGAGAGAGAAGCGAAGAGCCGGATATATCGCGATTGCTGCGGTGTGCGCTCTATCGGCGCTACTCATTGGTCAAGTTGGTCAAGCTGGTCCAGTCAACGCAGCGCAATCTTCACCCGTATCGGCGAAATTTTTGAAGTATGCAAAATCTGCCCCATTAGCCGGCGCTGGAATTCTCGTTGAGAATTTAGCAACGAAAGAGATTCTCTTTCAATCCGATAGTTCAAAGCTTCGCGCACCGGCATCGGTTCTCAAACTTATCTCCATGACAACAGCGCTTACCGCATTCGATGCGACGACTCGATTTAAGACGAGCATCTCATCCACCGATCAACCTAATAAATTTCTCCTCATTGGCGAAGGTGATCCTTGGTTAACATCGAGTGCCTTCGAAGCAAATAAATACCATCGCGCATTTCTGCCAGCGCTAATCAATGAAGTTAAGGCAGCTAATCCTGGGTTGACCTCAATCGAACTTGATTATGCAAATGTCTACACCCTTGATATTCGTGAGTTAGAGAAGTTCTTCGGTAAAACATTGAAGATTACCGCGGTGAAGTTGCCCTCGGTTGGTGCTGCAACGGCTGAAGCAAAAGATCAGATTTCATCAATCTCATCCCCGCCACTTTCAGAGATTATTAAATTTACCCTTTTGTGGAGCGACAATGTTCTCGCCGATCGACTCGCCCACCTCGCTGCCGCAAAGTTAGGATTTGGCACATCTGCTACGGCGGTCCAGGATGCATTCATTGATGTCTTAAAGCAGGTCGGTGTTCCATCAGATGGATTAGCTGTTCAGGATGGAAATGGACTCTCGTATAAGACTCGCGTATCCGCTCAGATGATTAATGATCTGCTCATCGCGATTCGAGGAAATCCGAAGTTCCAACCAATTTACGATGGTCTGCCATTGGCGGGCAAGACGGGAACGTTGAAGAGCCGATTCGTGTCAGATGCCCCAAGCGCAGTGGGGTTAATCAAGGCGAAGACCGGATGGATCAACTCCACGGTAAGCCTTGCTGGATTCTTGAAACGAGGCCAAAGCGAGTATGTATTCACCGTAATAGATAGCGGACTTACTGATCGAGAGTCGATTCGGGCAGCGGCCCGCGTAGCGATTGACCGGATGCTTGCGACGCTGGCGCACCGCTAGTGCACGATAGCAAGCGCTAAAAAGTGGGTATTACCTGGATGTTCTGTAAGGTAGCGCCGTGAGCGTAAAGGAACTGTCCTCCCCATATATCGCGTTGATGAAATTGCGCGTCGTTGAACTCCTACTTGTGACTACGGTTCCCGCCCTCTTCCTCGCAAAGCGCGGAATTCCACCTCTTGGCATCACGATTGCTACTTTGGTCGGTGGAACGCTCGCTGCTGGTGCATCTAATGCCTTTAATATGGTGATTGAGATTGAATCCGATCGACTTATGAAGCGAACGGCGAAACGCCCACTCGTGACGGGGGCGGTCACTAAGCAGGCAGCAATCATCTTCGCCTCAGCTATCACGATACTAAGCCTCGCCATCTTCTTAATCTTTACCAATGTATTGACGATGATTCTCACTGCATTAGCGATCTTCTTCTATGTTGTCGGATACACCATTGGTCTCAAGCGCAGAACATCGCAGAATATTGTCTGGGGTGGAATTGCTGGTTGTATGCCCGTCTTAATTGGTTGGGCAGCGATCACTAATTCGCTTGCCTGGACTCCATGGCTCTTCTTCATGTTGATCTTCTTCTGGACTCCGCCACATTTCTGGGCCTTGGCCATTAAATATAAAGATGATTACAAGGCAGCTGGAATTCCGATGTTGCCAGTCGTGGCTCCAATGAACAACGTTGAGAAGCAGATGTGGTTCCACACCACCGGAATGATCATCATGTCACTACTGGTCGTTCAAAGTGCAGGCCTACCGTGGTGGATTGCGGCACTGACATTTATTCTCGCCTTTGGCTTTGGCATGGAACTTGTGAAGATCAATGGACCAGAATCATTGCGCGCAGCGGGCAAGCTCTTTCACTGGTCAATCACATACTTAACGATTTACTCAGTACTCCTAGTTGCCGGCGTACTAATCGCTAAATAGTTTTAGAGCGAGAGCGCGCGATCTAGGTCGCGAATCAGATCGCTTGAATGTTCCAAGCCCAAGGAGAGTCGGGCAAGTGCCGGCACAATCCCCATCTCGGCTTGAATCTCTGGCCCCAAGCGACGATGCGTCGTTGATGCAGGGTGGGTGATTAAGCTCTTTGAATCTCCTAAATTATTGGAGATATCGATGACCTGAAGTCCATTCATCACAGAGAAGAGGGCTGCTTCTCCACCTTTAACTGTGAAACTTAAAGTCGTGCCGCCACCGAGCATCTGCTTTCGCACAACATCAGCAAGCGGATGTGAGGCGAGTCCTGGGTAGTTCACCGTCTCAATTTTTGGATGAGCGCTCAAGAACTCTGCGACTGCAGTCGCATTCTCATTCATCTTCCCAACTCGCATATGTAACGTTTCAAGTGATTTCAGGAGGATCCAGGCATTGAAGGCGCTCATGTTGGGTCCGGTGTGGCGGGTGAAAGGTTGCAGATGATTCTTGATGTAATCCTCGCTACCAAGAATCGCTCCACCCAAGACGCGACCTTGGCCATCAATATGTTTTGTTGTTGAATACATGATGACATCAGCCCCATGTTCTAATGGCTTCTGCAGAATCGGGCTAGCCATGACATTGTCAATGACAACAATTGCACCAACCTGATGTGCAAGAGTGCTCACCATTTCGATGTCGACGATCTCGAGCATCGGATTACTTGGGGTCTCGATGAAGACTACTTTGGTCTTAGTGTTTGCTAGCGCCCGCTCCCAATCAGCCTTGGCGGTCCCTTTAACGAACTCAACCGTGACCCCCCACTTGGGAAGGATTTCGGAGAGAACTACATAACATGAGCTGAACATTGAGGCGGATGCGACGATGTGATCACCGGTGGCCACCATGCAAGCGACAGCGGCAAACATCGCTGACATTCCTGAGCCGGTAGCAACGCAGAGTTCGGCACCTTCTAACGTTGCCAGCCGCTGCTCAAACATTGCGACAGTGGGATTGTGGAAGCGGCTATAGAGGTAGTGCTCCTGCTCTTCGGCAAAGGAGCGCATCGCATCTTCTGCAGAGTCATAGGTGAAGCCGCTTGTCAGGTAGAGCGCCTCACCTGTCTCACCAAAACCCGAACGCGAGAGGCCAGCCCGAACGCTCAAAGTATCGGGATGTAATTGCCAATCCGCCGTGCCTTCCTGAGAGTTTTCTGCTGAATATCCCCAGGGCCGGTTGCGTCGAGTCATGCGCGAAGTTTACGCGTTAGGCTCTTGTTATGACTCCAACAGCCGCCACCCCAACAGCGATATCGGTACGTGATCTCAGCAAGGTCTACGGGGAGCGGCGAGCGGTATCGCACGCTACCTTTGAGGTTCCGCTCGGGAGCATCTGTGGCTTCGTTGGGCCAAATGGCTCAGGTAAGACAACCACAATCCGAATGCTGCTAGGCCTCATCGAGGCGAGCGGTGGTGCTGGTGAGGTGCTTGGCTATCCCATCTCAGATCCAGCGAAGTATCTCCCGGCGGTCGGCGCGATGATTGAGGGACCAGCCTTCTATCCCGCATTGACCGGCGCTGAAAACCTCAAAGTGCTGGCAACAATGGGTGGCTTCCCACTCGAGCGGGTTGATGAGTTGCTCACTGTCGTTGGACTCGAGGATCGGGCGAAGTCAAAGTACAAGACCTATTCACTGGGAATGAAGCAGCGGCTCGGAATTGCCGCAGCGCTTCTGCCACATCCCAAGCTACTCATTCTTGATGAGCCGACTAATGGGCTTGATCCGAGCGGAATTCAAGAGATAAGAAACCTCTTAAAGGCCTTAGCTGAGAATGGCACCAGCGTCTTCGTCTCTTCTCACCTTTTGAGCGAACTAGAGATGATTGCTGAATACCTCGTCATGCTCCGCGAAGGTGAGGTCATCTTCTTTGGAAAGACTGATGAACTCCTCCATGCGCAGAGCTCCTTCATTGCGCTCGCTACCGAGTATGAAGTGGATCAGAAGCGGTTACTCGATACTCTCCTTGGTGCAGATTTTTCAGCGGAGATTCGTGAAGGGCGGATTCATGTTGATGCACCGCGGGAGGCCTCGGCTCAACTCAATCGAATCGCCTTCGAAGCAGGTATCACTTTGACAGAGATCGTAATTGAGAAGCCAACGCTGGAAGAGACATTCTTCGATATGACAGGGGATAAGAAATGATTCGCGTCGCTCGTGCTGAACTTCGTAAGTTGCGCCGTCGCACCTTAGCGCTACCGACATTTGCCATCGTTGTCGCACTCTCTACCTTCTTTACCTGGTTCGTCTTCTTCCAAGTGAACCGACATAACGGCCGTCGTGGCGAGACGATCACGAGCGCCTATCTCAGCACACCAAAGGGATTTGCTTACGGATTTATGATTATGGGCTTCTTCTTAGGTATGGCAGCCTTTGCCATCTTTGCCTCCCAAACTGCAAATGAGTACACCTTAGGAACTCTTCGCAATCTCTTGGTTCGCCAACCATCACGCATGAAGCTGCTCGCGGGAAAGTTTCTCGCGATCTCTGGCTTCGCGGCGCTCATGGCAATCTTCTCGGCAATAGCGAGCATCATCACTGGATATCTGATGGCAGGCCATGCCCATGTCACCACCTCGTCGTGGCTCTCCTCCGCCGGATTATCTGACTTTGGTAAGAGCTTCCTGAATATCATCATCGCAACCATCGCCTACGGAACGATTGGAATGTCGGTCGGAATCATCCTCCGCTCTCCGATCTCCTCACTCGCAATCGGATTAATCTGGTTTGTCATTGTCGAGAACATCCTGGGTGGGCTCGTTACCTCAACGGTAAAATGGCTGCCAGGCCAGAACCTCAATCTCGTCTCAGATGGCGGGGGATCTAGCGCGGTCTCCTATTCACATGCGCTCCTTCTCGGCGCGCTCTATCTGCTTCTCTTTGGCGGAATCGCATCGACGCTATTTAAGCGCCGAGATGTGGCGAGTTAACAGCCCGCTTTAAGCTCTGCGTCGTAGAATTGGTCTCCTAACTGTCCCCTCAGTTTTTGGAGATCACTATGCGCGCATCCCGGCTTCTGGCACTCGCCATCAGCGGTTCACTCCTTGCTACTGTCACAACGACTGGCACCTCAACCGCATATGCAATCTTTGTGAGCAAGACGCCAAAGCCAACAAAGGCTCAGATTGATGCCGCTAAGGCGGCAGAAGCTGCTAAGCAGGCCGCGGCAAATGCCGCATCATCAAAGTTGAATTCCGCAAAGCTCACGCTGCGCCAATTAACTGCAGCTTCGGATGCAGCGACTGCAAAGTATCGCGTTGCGCAACAGAATCTTGTCGCTGCAACAGCGACAGCAAATATCGCGGCTGCACATGCGGCAGCTGCACAGGCTTCGGTCGCAGCGGCAAATCAGACGATCGGCCGCATGGCGAGCAGCGCCTACATTATGGGCTCTGGCTTTACCGATCTGGAATCTGTTCTGCATGCAGATGGACCGCAAGATTTAATTGATCGCCTCTCAACGCTTAACCAACTCGGTGCCTCGAATGCAACCGCCTTAAAGCGTTACCAAAGTGCAGCAGTCGTTGCCAAGGCAGCACAGCTCGCTGCCGATCAGGCGAAGGCGGCACAACTCGTCGCTACTCAGAAGGTCGCGGCTGCGAAGGCGGTCGCTGATCAGGCTAAGGCTGATCAAGAGAAAGAGGTGGCAAGACTCTCTGCAATTCAGAGTTCATTGATGGCAGAGCTTGTAAAGGCGCGGAATATTCGATTGACGCTCGAGCAGCAACTCCAGTTAGCGCAACTCGAAGAGGCGAATGCAAACACCGCCGCGCACACTCCAAATCAATTTAAGATCTGGCCAGATCGCGGATTTACTGGTCGCTCAACGATTCGTTCCACTGATGCAATTCGGGCCGCAGCGGTTGCCTATGCAAAGGCGCAGGTTCTTGCTCGCAAGCCTTACGTCTGGGGCACACAAGGTCCTAATAGTTTTGACTGTTCTGGATTGGTCTATGCCGCCTATAAAGCAGCTGGTTTAGGCTATCCAAACTGGTCCCGACTCAATGCCGCCCTCTACTTTGTCGACTCAAAGCGAGTGCCGCTCAACCAGTTAATTCCTGGCGACTTACTCTTCTACTCTTTTGATGGAACGGTACAAAATATCCATCACATCACCATCTACGCTGGAAATGGCATGATGTGGGAGGCAAACTCAAAGAGCACCGGCCTCTTATTCTCAAGCATCTATAGCGTAAAAGGATTAATGCCTTCTGGCGGTCGCGTCTAGTATTAAGAGTATGGCCATGAAGGCAACTCTTGAGGCGCGTCGAGCAGTCCGGGCCTACCTTGCTGATATTCCCATTGGGGAGCGAATTCTTGTCGGTGTATCCGGCGGCGCTGATTCATTAGCTTTGGCGATAGCACTGCATGCCGAGGTGAGTGAGCGAGAGCTTCAACTCATTCCAATCGTGCTCAATCACAATCTTCAATCTGGTTCCCGCGAAGTCGCCGGGCAGACCATCGCGACCTTGGAGTCGCTCGGCATTTATGGCGGAATAATTCGAGAGCTCGATGTCGTTATTTCAGATGGATTAGAAGCCTCTGCTCGCCGTGCCCGCTACGCCGAATTCGCAAAGGTTTCAGAGGAGTTAGGAGCGCAGGCAATCTTTCTCGCTCACACTCACAATGACCAAGCCGAGACGGTGCTGCTCGGACTGGCGCGCGGCTCTGGCGGAAAATCCTTACAGGGAATGGCAGATCGAAATGGACTCTATCGGAGGCCCTTCCTCACCATTAGACGGGAAATTACGGAGGCGGTCTGCAACGAGAATGGTGCGAAGTATTGGAGTGATCCGCAGAATTTCTCGACCGAGTTTCTTCGGGTAAAAATCCGCAATCACCTTCTGCCGTTTATGGAGGAGCAGATTGGGCCAGGAATCGCAGATGCCCTCGTTCGCACGGCGACGCTACTTCGCCAAGATTCAGAGCTCTTGGATTCCATGGCGGCGGCCTATCAAGGGGGTCTGGATTGCCAGGCCTTAGCCGAACTACCCATCGCCATTAGGTCTCGGGTCCTCCGGGCGGCCATTTACGAGGCAGGAGCCCCTCCTGGCTCGATCTCAGCCGACCATTTAGCCCCGGTTGAGGCGCTCGTCACAGCGTGGAACGGTCAAGGGGCAACTTCCCTGCCGGGTGGTGTGAAGGTGGAGCGAATTTCGGGCAGACTTTCGCTCTCACAGCAGAAGGAGAATCGTGGACCGTCTCACTAGTGGCACAGATGTTGAAAAGGTAATCGTCACCGCCGAGGAGATTAATGCTCGCCTCGCCGAGATTGCTCGTCAGGTTGAGAAAGATTATGAAGGTCGGGAACTTCTGCTCATCGGCATCCTTAAAGGTGCGGTCATGACTATGGCCGACTTTTCGCGCGCACTCAATCGCCATGTTGAGATGGACTGGATGGCAGTCTCAAGTTATGGCTCCGGAACAAAATCAAGTGGCGTCGTTCGGATTTTGAAAGATTTGGATCGCGATATCACTGGCAAGCATGTGCTGATTGTCGAAGATATTGTCGACACCGGCTTGACCCTCGCGTGGTTGAAATCGAATCTCGAATCTCGCGGCACCGCTAGCGTGGAAATTTTGACGATGCTCCGTAAGCCAGAAGCAGCAAAGGTTGAGGTCGATGTGAAATACGTTGGCTTCAATATTCCTACTGAATTTGTTATCGGATACGGACTCGACTTCAACGAGAAGTATCGCAATTTAGATTTCATCGGCGTGCTCGCAAAGCACATGTATTCGTAATTTTTCTAAATTTTTCTAAATTTTACTAGTCAACCCATGCAGAGAAGAGTAGATACGTGGATGTAAATAAGAAGAAGATGCAGAACCCGCGCTTCCGAAAGATGGTACGTGGGCCACTCTTCTGGATCGTGATTGCCATCGCCGTGATCTCAATCTTCGGCCGCATCTCAAATTCTGGTGCGCAATTTACTCAGGTTGATACCTCTACAAACCTTGCCGAGATCTCCTCGAACCGTGTTGATTCTGCAGTCGTTGTCGATCGCACGCAGAAACTTCAAGTTGTGCTGAAAGCGGGAACCTTCGTTAACGGTTCGCGAAAGCTGGAGTCGAGCTACGTCACAGGCGAAGAGCCACAGATTGTTGAGCTTTTAACGGCTAATCCACCACCAAATGGCTGGGATGTGAAGGTTGCGACGCCTTCACTTATTTCATCTTTATTATCAACAATATTGCCATTCCTCTTCATTGGCTTCCTCTTGATGCTCTTCATGGGTAATGCTGCAGGTGGAAACCGGGTGATGAATTTCGGTCGCTCGAAGGCGAAGGTCAATAACAAAGAGATTCCAAAGAATACCTTTGCCGATGTTGCTGGCGCAGATGAAGCGGTAGCAGAGCTCCGGGAGATTAAGGATTTCTTAGCGAGCCCACAGAAGTACCAAGATATGGGCGCAAAGATTCCAAAAGGTGTACTGCTCTACGGCCCTCCAGGAACAGGTAAGACTCTGCTTGCACGTGCAGTTGCCGGCGAGGCAAATGTTCCATTCTTCTCAATCTCTGGCTCTGAGTTCGTCGAGATGTTTGTTGGCGTCGGCGCTGCTCGAGTACGTGATCTCTTCACGCAAGCAAAAGCTGCTGCGCCTGCAATCGTCTTCGTCGATGAGATCGATGCTGTGG
>Ga0007804_1000893_pt1 | contig 10624 bp, 8 predicted proteins | sample CryBogCBE25Aug07_FD_60367 | JGI IMG/M metagenome (GOLD analysis project Ga0007804, IMG submission 60367) | Freshwater microbial communities from Crystal Bog, Wisconsin, USA - CBE25Aug07 | ecosystem: Environmental > Aquatic > Freshwater > Lake | place: Crystal Bog, Wisconsin, USA | collected... | reverse complement strand
GTGGGTTACAGGAGCAGCAAGCTCGATGTGACCCATGCGCTCACGGCGAACCTTTGCGCGAGTTACTTCAACTCCGCAACGCTCACAGATGATGCCCTTGAATCGGACGCGCTTGTACTTACCGCAGAAGCACTCCCAGTCCTTGGTAGGTCCGAAGATCTTCTCATCAAAGAGGCCATCTTTTTCTGGCTTCAGTGTGCGGTAGTTAATGGTTTCAGGCTTCTTAACCTCACCAAAAGACCACTCGCGAATATTCTCTGTGGACGCAAGACCGATGCGCAGTTCATCGAAGAAATTAACATCTAACATGGTTATTTATCCTCACACTTCTTCTACGCTGCTTGGCTCAACTCGTGACAAGTTGATACCGAGCTCTTCGGCTGTACGGAACACTTCTTCATCGGTATCGCGCATTTCAATTGCAACACCTTCAGAGGAGAGGACTTCAACGTTGAGGCAGAGAGATTGCATCTCTTTGACCAAGACCTTGAATGACTCTGGGATACCAGGCTCAGGGATGTTCTCACCCTTAACGATCGCCTCGTACACCTTGACGCGACCAAGCACGTCATCAGATTTGATTGTGAGCAACTCTTGGAGTGTGTATGCAGCGCCATAAGCTTCGAGCGCCCAGACCTCCATCTCACCAAAGCGCTGTCCACCGAACTGCGCCTTTCCACCAAGTGGCTGCTGAGTAATCATTGAGTAAGGACCGGTTGAACGTGCGTGGATCTTGTCATCTACCAAGTGGTGGAGCTTCAAGACATACATGTAACCAACTGAGATTGGAGCCTTGTATGGCTCACCGGTACGACCATCAAACAAAGTTGCCTTACCGGATGAACCGATAAGTTGAACGCCATCCTTATTTGGAAGTGTCGAACCGAGAAGACCAATGAGCTCTTCTTCACGAGCACCATCGAATACTGGTGTTGCGACCTTGGAGTTTGGAGCAACTTCAGCAGCACCAATAGCGCGGAGATTCTCCTGCCATGGCTCATTGCCTTCGAGCTTCCAACCAGCCTTTGCAACCCAACCGAGGTGGAGTTCAAGAATCTGTCCGACGTTCATACGACCTGGAACACCGAGTGGGTTCAAGATGACGTCAACAGGAGTTCCATCTTCCAAGAACGGCATATCTTCCTGAGGAAGAATCTTGGAGATAACACCCTTGTTACCGTGGCGACCAGCGAGCTTGTCACCATCTTGGATCTTGCGCTTCTGTGCAAGATAGACGTGAACGATGGTGCGAACACCAGCTGGGAAGTCATAATCGAGACGAGCGATTGTTGCACCGTCGTTAAGGAGCTGACCTTCGTAAACATCGATTGCGAGATTCTCAGATGTTGTTGAGATGCGTTGAGCAAACTCCGCAAGATCAATCTTGTACGGAGCGTTTACTGGATCGCCATCTTTATCAACGAGCTGGATCTCGACATATTCGCCTTCAACAATATTCTTCACGCGACCTTGGAATCCCTTTTCAGCAATTCCGCGGAGTTCGAAATCAAGTGTTGTTGAGTCGAAGACTTCACGAGCAATAACCTTTCCAGATTCGCCGTGCTTAACCTTCAACGAGGTATCACGAACTTCGCGATCCTTCTCATTGAAGATTGCGCGAAGCAAGCGCTCTTCTGGGGTGAGCTCAGTTTCAGTCTTTGGCGTGACCTTTCCAACCAAGATATCGCCAGGAACTACATCGGCGCCGACGCGAATGATTCCGAACTCATCGAGGTCTGCAAGGACTTCTTCGCTGACATTTGGAATGTCGCGGGTGATCTCTTCAGCACCAAGCTTGATTTCGCGAGCCTCGCACTCGTACTCCTCGATATGGATCGATGTAAGTACATCGTCCTGGACGAGGCGCTGAGACAAGATGATCGCATCCTCGTAGTTATGGCCTTCCCATGACATAAATGCCACGAGGAGGTTCTTTCCGAGAGCCATCTCGCCCTTATCGGTTGATGGACCGTCAGCGATAACCTGACCGACCTCAACGCGATCGCCAGCAGATACGGTGACCTTCTGGTTGCGGCTTGTGCCTTGGTTTGAACGGATGAACTTGTCGATGATGTGGGTGGTTGTTGATTTATCATCGTGTTCGATAACAATCTTGTCAGCCTGTACAGACTTAACAACACCAGCCTTCTTCGCAAGCAAGACATCGCCAGCATCGACAGCAGCACGGAACTCCATACCGGTTCCAACAAATGGAGCCTCGGCACGAAGTAGTGGAACTGCCTGACGCATCATGTTCGAGCCCATCAATGCGCGGTTCGCATCGTCGTGCTCAAGGAATGGAATCATTGCGGTTGCAACAGAAACCATCTGACGAGGTGAGACATCCATGTAGTCGACTTCTTCGGCGAGAATGTATTCAACTTCTCCTCCGCGACGACGTACAAGTACGCGCTCTTCCTTGAAGTGGTTATCTGGATTCAAAGGAGCATTCGCCTGGGCGATGATGTGCTCATCTTCTTCACCCGCTGTGAGGTAATCAATCTGATCTGTGACCTTGCCCTTAACGACCTTGCGATAAGGAGTCTCGATAAATCCAAATGGAGTTACGCGAGCATAGGTAGCAAGCGATCCGATAAGACCAATGTTTGGACCTTCCGGAGTTTCAATTGGACACATACGTCCGTAGTGCGATGGGTGCACGTCACGAACTTCGAAGCCAGCGCGTTCACGTGAGAGACCGCCAGGTCCAAGCGCTGATAGACGACGCTTGTGTGTCATTCCAGAAAGTGGGTTTGTCTGATCCATGAACTGTGACAACTGGGAAGTTCCGAAGAACTCCTTGATCGCCGCGGTTACTGGACGAACGTTGATGAGAGTACGTGGAGTCATCGCTTCAACTTCTTGAGTTGTCATGCGCTCACGAACTACACGCTCCATACGAGAGAGACCGATTCGAACTTGGTTCTGAATCAACTCACCGACGGTGCGGAGGCGACGGTTACCGAAGTGGTCGATATCGTCGATTTCTACGCGTACTTCATTGTCATAATGCATCATCTGATCGCCATTGTGGAGCGATACGAGGTAGCGAATTGTGGCTGTGATGTCTTCAGCGGTGAGGATGCTCTTCTCAAGACCTAGTGTGAGACCGAGCTTCTTGTTGATCTTAAAGCGACCAACCTTGGCAAGGTCATAACGCTTATCGTTGAAGTAGAGGTTCTGAATAAGGTTCTGTGCAGCTTCCTTCGTTGGTGGCTCACCTGGACGGAGCTTGCGATAGATATCAAGGAGCGCTTCATCTTGAGTATGGACATTGTCCTTCTCAAGTGTGAGACGGATTGATTCGAACTCACCGAATTGCTCAAGAATCATCTCTTCGGTCCAACCGAGAGCCTTGAGGAATACTGTTACTGACTGCTTACGCTTACGGTCGATACGAACGCCGACCATATCCTTCTTATCAACTTCAAACTCAAGCCATGCACCACGGCTAGGGATGATCTTTGATGTGAAGATATCTTTATCAGATGCCTTCTCGATTGTGCGCTCGAAGTAGACGCCAGGAGAACGGACGATCTGTGAGACAACTACACGCTCTGTTCCGTTAATAACGAATGTTCCACGCGGAGTCATCCGTGGGAAGTCACCCATGGAGACTGTCTGGTTGATGATTGCGCCGGTCTCGTTATTGATGAACTCAGCAGATACATAGAGTGGAGCCGCGTATGTAATATCGCGCTCCTTGCACTGCTCGATGGTGTAGCGAGGCTCTTCTAGATCAGCCTTTGAGAATGCGAGGGAGAACTTTCCTTGTAAATCTTCGATAGGTGAGATCTCTAGGAAGATTTCTTCCAAACCAGATTGTGTTGGGACTTCCCCACGGCCACTCTTCTCAGCTTCCGCAAGACGGGCGCGCCACGCATCGTTACCTAGTAGCCAGTCAACGCTCTCGAGTTGGAGAGCGAGCAGGTTAGGTACTTCGAGTGGTTCACGGATCTTTGCAAAAGAGGTACGGGCAGGGGCAAACGATTTCGACTTCGCGGCCAATGTTCCTCCAGGTATGTAACGAGCTTGAACGTTCGTACTTTTCAGACGCAGATAAACCCAGGTATCGGCCGCTATATGCCTTAGACCTGAGAGGTAAAAAATTGCGAACGCTGAGGGTATCCAATATCGGTGGATTCTGTCCAATTCGGCCAAAAAGGTGCTATAAGCCCCCGGGTGGGCCAGTTTGGCCCCTTGAAACCACCAGGAGCGGCCCCAGCCGGCCATAGTGGCTAGATCGCGAGGAAATCCCCGAACAATTTAGATATTTTGGGACGAAATCCCCAGGTTTCTGGGTAGAAGTAGGTGCAGGGTTATCCCCATGACCGAGGAGCAGAACGCGCAAGATGAGCTTCCTGTGGAGCTGCTGGATGCCGAGGAAGTTTTGTAAATGAAGAACGGCCCCCATAACCGAAGTGGTTGTGGGGGCCGTTCTTATGAAACTGGAATTACTTGATTGTGACCTTTGCGCCAGCTGCTTCGAGAGCTGCCTTTGCCTTGTCTACAGCTTCCTTTGTTCCCTTTTCGATGAGGGTTGCAGGAGTTGCATCTACGAGGTCCTTAGCTTCCTTGAGGCCAAGAGCTGAGTTGATGCCACGAACTTCCTTGATCACAGCAATCTTCTGTGAACCAGCATCTTCGAGGATAAGTGTGAACTCATCCTGAGCATCTGCTGCAGCTGCGCCGCCTGCTGCGCCGCCTGCTGCTGCAACTGCTACTGGAGCTGCTGCTGTTACATCGAACTCGGTCTCAAATGCCTTGACGAAATCTGAGAGCTCAACGAGTGTCATCTCCTTGAACTGAGCCAACAAATCTTCTTGTGAGAGCTTTGCCATTTGGTTATTTCCTTTTCTTGTATCTTTTAAAGTTGTTTAGATCTTAAGTACTTGTCTTGTCAGCTTATTCAGCTGGTGTCTCTTCAACTGCTGGAGCCGCCTCTTCGACTACAGCCTCTGCAGCAGGTGCATCAGCAACTGCCTCGACTGGAGCTTCAGCTGCAGCTTCTGCGACAGGAGCCTCAGCAACAACTGCTTCTGCAGCTGGAGCCTCGACAGCTGGTGCGCCAGCTTCAAGCTTGAGACGGAGTGCATCGAGGGTACGAGCGGCCTTGGCCATTGTGCCCTTCATTGCACCAGCAAGCTTGGATAGGAGAACCTCACGGGACTCAAGATCAGCAAGCTTCATGATCTCTGCAGTGGTAACAGCCTTACCTTCGAAGATTCCACCCTTGATAACAAGGAATGGGTTCTCCTTCTGGAAGTTCTTAAGGCTCTTAGCTGCATCGATTGGATCACCCTTAACGAATGCGATTGCGGAAGGACCGACGAGAAGATCTTCTGAGAGATCGACTCCTGCGTTCTTTGCTGCAATCTTCGTCAAGGTGTTCTTGACTACCGAATACTTGGTTTCAGAACCAAGTGAACGGCGAAGTGCTTTCATGGAGGTCACGGTCAAACCGCGATACTCCGTCAGGACTGTTGCATTTGCTGAACGGAAATCTTCCGTCAACTCGGCAACTGCCGCTGCTTTATCAGGACGAGCCATCTGGCTTCCTTTCTGTAGATCAGTACTGCGAGTTGTAGGTTTTCAACTCACTTTCAACTCACTTAAAACTTCAGGATCTCAGTCGCTCTCGCTCATGAACACGGCGCCGAAAATAAAAAATCCTCGGCGCATAAGTGCGCACGAGGGTTAACTCATGTGAACCTATGCGGGCTTCTCTCTCGAGAAATTAACGAACTCATCTGTCTCCAGCGAGTTCAAGACCTGCAGTCTTGGGTGATATGACAAAGGCTAGGCCCTAAGGCCTAGCCAAGTCAAAATGCTCTATCTGGGGCTGCTTATGCAGAAACTCCAGCGTCGCGGGTGAGGTTTGGATCTACTTGGATTCCAGGCCCCATCGTTGTTGAGATGGTCGCGCTCTTGATGAAGCGGCCCTTTGATGAGGCCGGCTTCGAACGGATAACTTCTTCAAGGGCTGCTGCATAGTTCTCAGCGAGCTGAGTCTCTGTGAAGGAGACCTTTCCGATGATGAAGTGGAGGTTTGAGTTCTTATCAACGCGGAACTCGATCTTTCCACCCTTAATATCTGTAACAGCCTTCGCGACATCTGTGGTCACGGTGCCGGTCTTAGGGTTTGGCATAAGGCCACGAGGTCCGAGGACCTTTCCAAGGCGTCCGACCTTACCCATCAACTCTGGTGTCGATACGACTGCGTCGTAATCGAGGCGACCCTTTGAGACTTCATCGATCAATTCATCTGCACCGACGATATCTGCGCCAGCTGCACGTGCCTCATCAGCGCGCTCTCCACCTGCGAATACCAAGACGCGTGCGGTCTTACCGGTTCCGTGTGGGAGGTTTACTGTTGAGCGGATTGCTTGATCAGCCTTCTTTGGGTCAACGCCGAGCACGAGTGCAACTTCAACTGTTGCGTCGTACTTTGTGGTTGATGTCTCCTTTGCCAACTTCACTGCCTGTGAAGGTGTGTAAAGGTTCTTCTGGTCTACCTTTGCAGCTGCTGCTGCGTACTTCTTACTGCGCTTCATAGCTCTCCTTCTTAATCAGGTCTCGACTCTTTCGAAGTCGCCACCTGTTTCGGGTTGTGGTTAACGGACCAGCGCGGTCCTCCCACGTACTTATGTAATTGGTGGTGCTACTTGTACTTGTTGTGCGGGTATTACTGGTGGTGCTCTTAATTACTCGCCGACCAAGACGCCCATTGAGCGCGCTGTTCCAGCGATAATCAAACTTGCTGCTGCAAGATCATTTGCATTGAGGTCAGGCATCTTGATCTTTGCGATCTCTTCAACCTGTGCCTTAGAAATTGTTGCAACCTTGTTCTTGTGAGGGATAGCTGAACCCTTTTCGATTCCAGCAGCCTTCAAGATCAAACGTGATGCAGGAGGAGTCTTGGTGACGAAGGTGAATGTGCGATCTTCGTACACGGTGATCTCAACAGGGATGATCTGACCCTTTTGGTTCTCAGTCTCGGCGTTGTACGCCTTAACGAAGTCCATGATGTTGACACCATGCTGACCAAGGGCTGGACCCACTGGAGGTGCTGGTGTTGCAGCGCCTGCCTGAATCTGCAACTTGATAAGTGCAGAGATCTTCTTCTTTGGTGCCATTTTTCTTCTCCTATATGTTTTCTATTTAAAATCGATGGTGAGTTAAATTCTTAGAGCTTCTGTACCTGATGGAATGCGAGCTCAACTGGAGTTTCGCGACCAAAGATCGAGACGAGCACCTTGAGCTTTGCCTGCTCCGGCATGATCTCGGAGATCGTTGCAGGAAGCGTTGCAAATGGGCCATCCATAACGGTGATGGATTCTCCAATGGAGAAATCAACGAACTTGATCTCTGCCTTATCGCCCTTCTTAGCAGGACGTGGAGCGAGAATCTGCTCAACCTCAGCGAGGGTAAGCGGTGCAGGGTGGTGGGCGTTGCCAACAAAGCCTGTTACGCCTGGGGTGTTACGTACGCAAGACCAAGACTCATCTGTGAGATCCATGCGGACCAAGACATAACCTGGATAGATATTGCGCTTAATCTTCTTAACTTCGCCCTTTTTGATCTCTTTGATCTCTTCTTCAGGGACCTCTACCTTGAAGATGTAATCCTCCATATTGAGCGACTGAATGCGCTGTTCGATACTGCTCTTGACCTTCTTCTCATGAGCGGCATACGAGTGAACGACATACCAATCACCAGCGGCAGTTGAGAGCGCCTCACGGAATTCGCGGAGCGTCTTCTCTTCTTCAGACTCTTCAGCGTTATCAGAATCAACTGAAGCATCGGCGCTAGTCACATCTGTAGCTGCTACAGCATCTACAGAGTCGACGGCAGAATCAGATGAACTTTCGACCGGAGCATTGACAGCGAGCGCAGCCTCAAACGGATCGAGAGTAGGCGTCACCTCTGCAACGACAGGTGCTACCTCTTCGCTGCTGAACGATGGATTTTCTACAGACATCTATTCCTCTTAACCGTTAACCAAAGACCCAGAAAACAACCTTCGTTACGACAACATCAAGCAGCGAAACAACTGCGATGATGAAGGCAACGAAGACAATGACGACTGCGGTGTATGTTGAAAGTTGTTCGCGGGTTGGCCAGACAACTTTCTTTAGCTCTGAAAGAACTTGGCGATAGAAAAGGCCAATGCGAGCGAAGAATCCAAGGGACTCCTTCTCTGGATGAACTTCATCAACCATCGCGCAAACACCTTTCTCAGTCATACACAGCGATCCATGCGGATCAGTTCTTCTAGCTTCTTCTAGCGTGATCTATCTATCTAGCAGGGCAGGAGGGACTCGAACCCCCAACCGGCCGCTTTGGAGACGGCAACTCTAGCCAATTGAGCTACTACCCTTCGGACGTTGCGCAGGCATGACTCATCATGCACTTTTGCAAGCGCCAGAACGAGGAGTCTAGGGCCACACTCGCCATTTGGGAAAATTGGGTCTCATCTCCCCCAGCAGATGAGTCCCCCAGCAGGTGAGATGGCATACTTCTACTTATGAGCGAAAAGCCACGCGTATCTGCCCGAATCTCAGCAATTGCCGAATCAGCGACCCTTGCGGTCGATGCCAAGGCGAAGGCCCTCAAGGCCGCCGGTCGCCCTGTGATCGGCTTCGGCGCAGGTGAGCCTGACTTCCCTACACCGGCATATATTGTCGAGGCTGCTGCTGCTGCCGCTGCCGTGCCAGCAAACCACCGATACACCCCGACTCCTGGCCTGCCAGAGCTCCGTGAGGCGATTGTGGCTAAAACCTTGCGCGATTCGAAGTATGCAATCACTGCCGACCAGGTACTCGTCACCAATGGTGGAAAGCAGGCGGTCTACCAGGCATTTGCCTCCATCATCGATCCAGGCGATGAGGTCATCCTCCCTGCCCCATATTGGACGACTTACCCTGAATGCGTGAAGCTCGCTGGCGGAACCGCAGTTGAAGTCTTCGCCGATGAATCTCAGAACTACCTCGTCTCTGTCGAACAACTCGAAGCTGCTAAGACCAGCAAGACGAAGGCGCTCCTCTTCTGCTCACCATCCAATCCAACTGGCTCGGTGTATTCGCCTGAGCAGGTCAAGGCGATTGCTGAATGGGCAGATAAGAATGGCATCTGGATTATTGCTGATGAGATTTATGAGCACCTGCTCTATGACGGTGCAACAGCTCCAAGTATCCCTGTAGTCCATCCAGCAATCGCAGATCGCACCATCATCTTGAATGGCCTTGCAAAGACTTATGCAATGACCGGTTGGCGAGTTGGTTGGATGATTGGTCCGAAGGATGTCATCAAAGCGGCGACAAACCTCCAATCCCACCTCACATCAAACGTCTCCAACGTCTCTCAGCGTGCAGCAATCGCAGCACTCACTGGTTCACTCGATGCAGTTCGCGAGATGGGTGTTGCCTTCGATCGTCGTCGCAAGTTGATTGTGCAGATGCTCAATGAGATTCCTGGCGTTGTTTGCCCTACACCAACAGGCGCCTTCTACGTCTACCCATCCGTGAAGGGCGTTCTTGGCAAGGAGATTCGCGGCAAGCGCCCTACAACCTCGGCAGAACTCGCTACCTTAATTCTGGAAGAGGTTGAAGTTGCTGCTGTTCCAGGTGAGGCATTTGGACCATCGGGTTACCTTCGTTTCTCATACGCAACCAGTGATGCCGATATCGTCGAAGGAATCACCCGCGTAAAGAATTTACTTTCTGAGGCGAAATAAATTTAAGTAACCTTTAAATCTCAGCACCAACGACTCGAACCTCTGGTTCGAGTTCGATATTAAAGCTTCTACGCACGCTCTCTTGAACGATGCGGGCAAGTTGGATCACCTCAAGCGCAGTTGCGCTGCCCGCGTTGGTAAGCGCCAAGACGTGAAGATCTGAGACCTTCGCGCCACCATGCACGTGCCCCTTTGATATTCCAGAGTTCTCAATCAACCACGCCGCAGATGTCTTTATCGTTCCATCGAGTTGCGGCCATTGCGGGGCACCTGTTGGAAGAGTTGCAGCTAATTCGGCAGAGATAATTGGATTAGTGAAGAAAGAGCCCGCTGAATAATTGGCATTGTTTCCACTCAGCAGCATCCCCTTCTTATTGCGAAGCACCAACACCGCTTCACGGACCTTGTGCACATTGACCCGAGTGCCAATGCTGACACCCAAAGTATCGACAAGCTCCTTGTATTGAATCGGAAGCGATTCCAAACCTTTGCGCAGTTGAAAGGTCACATCAAGAATCACATATCGATCTGGATTCTTCTTGAACATCGATGTTCGATAGCCGAACCCACATTCATTTCCGGTAAAAGTTTTGATCGCCTTTGCTACGCGGTCAAAGGTTCGAACACGTGCGATTGTCTCTGAAACTTCGTGGCCATACGCACCGATATTTTGGATCGGCGCTGCGCCAACAGTTCCCGGTATTCCACTCAAAGTTTCTAAGTTCGCCCATCCCTTGGCCAAAATAAATTGAACGAAAGTATCCCAATCTTCACCGGCAGCAACTTGAATCATTCCGCCGCTGCAGGCATCGAATTCGTAGGAGTTACCCGAAGTTTCTACGCGAATCACAGTTCCGTTGAATCCCTCATCACCGACGAGGATATTAG
>Ga0007804_1000891_pt1 | contig 10629 bp, 2 predicted proteins | sample CryBogCBE25Aug07_FD_60367 | JGI IMG/M metagenome (GOLD analysis project Ga0007804, IMG submission 60367) | Freshwater microbial communities from Crystal Bog, Wisconsin, USA - CBE25Aug07 | ecosystem: Environmental > Aquatic > Freshwater > Lake | place: Crystal Bog, Wisconsin, USA | collected... | reverse complement strand
TGTTGGAACCGCTCAGGTATACCGTGCCGGCATTGCTGTCATAGAGGCCGTAGTTGCCCGAGATGTTGCCGCCGAGGGTGAGTGTCCCCGTTCCGCCAAGATTCAACTGGCCGTTGAGGGCGATGTTGGGGTTCACCACATTGGAGCCGTAGCTGGTCAGGTTGGCGGATGCGCCATTGCCGAGTGTCAGGCTTCCGGGGCCGTTGAGCGTGTAACCTGTCGAGTTGTTGCTGAGGAGCAGGCCTGCGTTGGTCTTGTTACCAGAGACCGCGATGGTACCACCCGCACCATTGGTGCCGAAGTAGGCTACGAGGTTGGTTGCGTTGGGGTTGACTCCCGCCGTCCAGTTGGTGGTGGTGGCATCCCAAGTTCCCGTTCCACCCTGCCACTGATTGAGATTGTTAGTATTATAGAGTGCTTGGAGGCTGGTGGCATTGGTCCCAAAGGTCCAATAGGTTAAGCCGTCTGCGTTAAAAGCAAGGCCGTTGTAGGCATTGGCACCGCCAAGAAGAGCCGTGGAGGTAAGGTTTGTGGAGCTCAGGATGGTGAGTGTCGAATTGCCGCTCGGCACAAATCCGTTGAAGGTCACCGTTCCTCCCAAGGTCGCCGACTTGGAAACCGCCACCGTGTCATAGTAGGCTCCGGCATTGGTGAAGGCAGTACCCTGACTCGTTCCCAAGGCGTCGATAGCCAGTGTGCCGTTAGCGCCTTGGACGTAGTTACCTGTGATGGTGGTCTTTCCAGCCACGCCCACTGTTCCCGGTGCAAGGATTCCATTGGTGTTGTAGAGCGTGCTGTTGGAGATGGAGCTATTGGCACCGTTCCAAGTCGTGTTGGTGGTATTGACCGTGCCAGCCGAGAGGGTTCCTGAAGTCCAGTTGAAGGAGTTGGTCTCGCCATTATTGGTGCCCGCACCGAGGGTACCTGCTACCGCGAGTGAGCCACCTCCCAAAGTGACGGTGTTGGCATCGCTCACGTTGGACACACTTCCAGTTGTACCAACGGTCAGATTGCCACCGATTTTGGTCACACCACCATTGGTGGTGAGGAAGTTGAAGGTGTTGTTGGTGTTTCCAGCAGTCCCCACCGTCACGTTGCCATTGATGGTAACTTTACCACCATTGTTGGTCATGAAGTAGGTCGTGTTCGTCACAACACCACCGCCGTCCGTGTAGTTACCCAGAATGTTCAGGGTACCGGTATTGCTCACCACGAGACCGAATGTTTGCCCCTGGCTCTTCAAGGAAGAACTTGTTCCAGCATTGGTCTGGAAGGTCATCGTTCCGTTACCCACGACCCAGATGCCGCCATTTTGGGCCGAATTGTTGATGCCGACCGTCAGGTTGGCCCCATTGACCAGAATATTTGTTCCGCCAGCCTGCTGGGAGCTATTAGCCTGACCGATCTGGCTAAAGAACCAGTTGCCCCCACTAAAGGTGTAGAGGGAATTATTGCTTCCACCATTGAGGCTGGCAAAGGAGACGGTTCCCGTGAGGCTCTCGGTGAAAGTGGCGAAAGAGTTGGTACCTTGCTGGATTCCACCGAAGACCGATCCTCCCACAAAGTTTAGCACGTTTCCGTAGCCGCCTGCCGAGTTGGCAGTGCTGTAGGTATTAGCAATGCTCAATCCACCGGAGCCTCCACCGGCTCCGGGATAGTAATTGTTACCATTGCTGGTTCCACTGATATTGTTCAGGCTCATCGAGCCACTGCCAAGAATGTCCAAGCGGCCGTTCAAGACGAGGTTGGTTACCGTCACACCCGTCGTTAGTTGGGCATAACCGAAGTTTGCCCCGATGGAGCCGCTGGTTATGTTAGGCATGACATAGGACATTCCTGTCGCGGGGCCCTGAACCGTCAATGTGCCGCCAATAGTCGTATTGGTGGCGAAGAAGTTGACCGATCCGGCGCTACCACTGGCTCCATTCCCATATGAATTACCATTTCCAGCAACCGTCACGTTGGTCAATGTAGATCCATAGGACTGCACGACCCCGATTGAGTTATAAGCTCCAACAGTTGCACCAGTATTCGCGCCGTTAGTGGCGGTATTTGCCGAGATCGTGATGTGGTTGGCATCGGTGATCGCCGTGATAGTGACATTGTTACTGATGCCGTTACCTGCAATGTTCTGACCCACGGAGAGCCCTGCGGTGCTGGAGACCCAGAGCACGTTGGTGGAGGCAGCATTGGAGATCGTGAAGCTCTGGTAACCGACGTTGGTGATCGTGAGAGCCGAGTTGGCCAGCGAACCACCATTGGTGAGGATGAGTCCTCCGGCGTTGACAACCGCTCCACCAGCCATGGTGCTGGCACCGGTCAGCGTAAGAGTTCCGTTGCCGTTTTTCACCAAAGAGAGCGTTCCTGTCCCGTCACGAAGTGCTCCTGCAAAGGTGGTCGAACCCGCATTGGTGAAGGTCAGAACGGAAGATCCCGTGCTGTTGGTGATCACGCCATTTCCACCGATGGCACCATAGGTGAGGCTATAGCCTCCGAGATCAAGCGTTCCGCTGTCACTGAGGGCGCCGCTACCCAGAGCAGAGGCATTGCCGAGCGTCACCATGCCGCCATTGATGGTCGTGCCACCGCTGAATGTATTGGCTCCATTGAGCAGGGCCGTTCCCGAATTGATGGTCAGGCCGTTCGTTCCAGCAATCACACCAGCCGAACCCTCGGTAAGGGTTCCTCCGGCAACCGTCACTCCGCTGTTGCTAAGGGAGCCGTTAAGCACCAGGCCGCCTGCGCTCACCAGCGTCGCACCGGTGTAGGTGTCGTTGCCGCCAAGGGTCAGCGTACCTGCTCCGCTCTTGGTCAGGCCGAGCGCTCCGCCGATGACACCTGCAAAGCTAGAGGCCGAGGATCCGTTGACCGTCAGCGTCGAGGCGCTTCCGGAGTTGGTGATCACCGAGGAAGTGGTACCTCCGTCACTCAGGGTCGCCACGGTGCCGTTGTTGCCGTTGATGTTGAGAACAGCATTGCTCCGTACCGTCAGTGCCGTCGTCGAAGGAAGGGCGTTGGCGCTTCCCAATGCGAGAGTCCCGTTGTTCACCACGGTGGCTCCCCCGTAGCTGTTGGCTCCCGAGAGCGTAACCGTGCCGGCACCGGTCGAGGAACTTACTTTCAGTGAGGCATCGGATCCAGAAACCGATCCCGAATTGGTCATTGCATTGCCGTTGGCATCTAGGGTCAGTGTGTTGCCACCCGTGGCCACAGACACATTATTGGCAAGGTTGACTCCCGTGAGCGCCTGCACCGTGGCGTTGGTGGTCACCGAAAGGGTTCCGCTACCCAGGGCCGTGCTGTTACTTACCGCAAGGGTTCCTCCATTAAGCGTGGTGCCGCCAGAGTAGGTGCTTGCAGAGGCAAGTGTCACCGTCCCACTGCCGGGGGTCACTGCGAGGGCTCCAGTACCTGCAACAGCACCCGAGACGTTGAGATTGCCACCGGCCGTGTTGGCGAGGGTGGCGTTGGTCGTGAGATTGATGGCTCCGAGCGTGGCCGAACCGCCCGAGGTGTTCACGATCGCATTGGATCCGGATCCTTGAACAGTCACGGCGGCAGTAACTGCAACTCCGGACGTATTGATGGCTAGGGCGGCGTTGCTACCCCCGTTGGTGGAGGTCCCCAGATAGATCGTCTGTGAGGTTCCAAAGGAGGAGTTGTTCTGGGCGGTCAGCGTACCCGAGGCAATCGTCGTCGCCCCAGAGTAGGTATTGGTCATGTTGAGCACGTACTCACCGGCGCCGCTCATGGTAACAGGAGTCGGGCTACCATTGTCGGTGAACGGAGCGCCTGCCGCATCAGACTGGAGGAGATTGGCCTGCGATGAGGTAACATAGATGGCTCCACTGCTCGCTTTGTACACGAGGACAAGACCATTGGTTGTGTCTGCTGCGAGGCTCCACTTCCCGTTGGCTCCGGCGTTGCCAGTGTTGATCGAGAAGTTCGTGGCGTTGAATCCACTATAAGAGGTTCCTGTCAGGATCGTGAAATTGGTGGATGTCGTGCTGTCCCAGGTGCTGGAGGCAGCATTGTTCACATTGATCGTGAAGAGTCCGGTTGTGTTGAACGTTACCGCGCCTGTGGAAACGATCTGGTCATTCGATGATCCGAAGATATTCCAGGTATAGGATGAGCCTCCATTGATGATCAGGCTTGAGACCGTGAGGGTTCCAGCCGCAGTACCGCCGCTGACATTAACGTTGGCTGAATTATTCAATGTCGTGTTTCCAACGGTACCGGTTCCTCCCAAAGTGCCGCCAGAGGCCGTCACAGTTCCAGCCGTGCCGGTGATCATGGCCGAACCAGAGGTAAGCGTCACGTTACCAACAGAAGAGGAGACCGCAAGATTACCTCCACTCACTGTGACGGCATTGTTTGTGAGTTGATTGCCCGCCACATTGAGTCCACCTGCCTGCACGGTCACTCCGCTGAAGGACTGCGATCCGCCCAGCGCGAGAGTGCCGGCACCATTCACCAACAGCGAACCGCTACCGGATACTGCATTGGTCAGGGTCGAGGCACCGCTTCCCGTGTAGGAAAGAGTTCCATTGTTGGTAACCGCTCCGGAACCGAAAGAATTCGCCGTTCCAAATCCAAGGGTACCCGACGAAACGAAGGTGCCTCCACTGTAGGAGTTGCTACCAGCAAGGTTCACTGTCGAGGAATTGCTATCCAGCAGGGCGTAACCCAAACCTCCATCCGAGAGATTACCATTGAGCGAAATGGCATTGTTTCCGGCCACGGTCAGCGTGCCACCCATAAGAATCGCCGGGGCGATGCTGTTTGATCCAGCGGAGCTGGTGAGGGTGACTCCGGTGCCATTTCCTTTGCTCAGGGTGAGGGTGGAGGAACCGCCCGCGATGGCGTAGCCCGTCGCGTTACTCAGCGTCAGGGAGTTGACGGTCACATTATTGGTCAGAGTGACCGTTCCTCCGGCGTTCACGAAGTAAGCAGCAAGATTAGTGGCATTGGGAGCAACACCTCCGCTGAAGTTGGCTCCGGTCCAGGTGCCGCTTCCCCCATTCCACTGGTTCAAGCCTCCGTAGGATGCAGTCAGAGTCGTTGAGTTCGTTCCCAGGGTCACGTAGGTCAAGCCATCAGAGGCGAAGGCGACATTCGACCCAGAGGCATTGGCATAGGCATTGGATCCTCCCAAGAGGCTTGAGAGTCCCGTGACAGAGAGGCCATTGGCTGCGGTAGCGGCTAGAATACTGAAGGTGTTTCCACTCGTGGGAACAAAAGATCCGAAATTCAGCACCACCTTGCCCCCGGCGATCGTTGCATTGGTGGTTGCCGAGAGGTAGGAGTAGGCATTATTGGAGCCAGCCCAGGAATTTGCCTGGGTGGTGCCAAAGATGTTGAATGTCGTGGTGGCGCTTCCGTTCTGGGTGTAGCTGCCTTGGATGATTGTCCTGCCCGCATTGGTGCTGTTAGTGGTGCCGACCAGGAGTGTCCCCGCATTGGTGTTGTAGAGGGTATTGTTGGAGATGGAACTGGCAGTGTTACCGGCTGCCCATCCCGAGCCGCTGTTAGTCGCCACAATCGTGCCAGCGCTCAGGGTGCCCCCTGTCCAGTTGAAGACGTTGGTGGAGCTGGTCCCGGCTCCCGTCGCTATGGTGCCATTGATCACAAGCGATCCGCTACCAAGATTGACGGTGTTGTTGTTACCCACGCTTGATGAAGAGAGACCAAGATACAAGGCCGTGCCTGTAAGGAGTCCCCCAGAAATATTGAGTGTGTTGAGGGAGTTGGTGATCGTGCTGTAAGCGAGGGCGTTATTCGTGGTGGTCACATTCACAACGGCATTGGAAAATACCGTGGCTGTGTTGGTAGCAGCATAGCCGTTTCCTCCTAAAACGAAGTTGGCCAATGTGGAAGTCGACCCCGCCAGAAATTTCACCACGTTGTTACCGCTTGTGTTAGATCCCCCCACCCCAAGACTCAAACGTCCTGTGCCTGTGATTGTCAAATTGCCTGTCGTGTCGAACTCATTCGTTCCGGTAGCGGTGCTACCCAATTGCAAATAATTCCCATTTGTCAAGTTCATGGTGCCCGCATTGGTCAACACATTGTATTGGGTTCCCACTTGGCCTACGGTGATGCTGGCATTATGGTTTAAGGTGGCACCCGCGCCCACAGCAAGGATGTTAGTACTGGCAGAGTTGGTCGCTCCCACGTTGATATTATATCCCGTAACAAGCGCTCCCGTGGTGGTTCCCGATCCGGCGATGGTCAACTGGCTGATTCCCGTCACGCTGGCGCTATTACCAATGTTGATACCACCCGAAATACTATTACTGTTACCAGTAAGGGTCAGCGCACCTCCATTGACATTGAGCACACCCCCTGTTCCGGTGAAGTTGCCACTGAAGGTCTGGTTGGTTCCCGAAGCAAAGTTCAGAGTGCCGTTATTCAGAATGTTTGCGGCGTAGTTTCCGTTGCCAAGCACACCTCCGTTGGTCAGGGTCAGAGTTCCCGCCTCAATGAGTGTCTGTCCTGTGTAGCTGTTGTTACCAGAGAGCATAAGGGTATTGGCCCCACCAGACACAACAAGGGAAAGCGGGTTTGTTGAGGAGGGATCGACGATATTGGCACCGATGGCGCCAGGTGTAACCATCATTGCATAGAGGATGGCAATGTTGGTGCTACTGCCCTTGAAGTTGGCTCCCAGGGCATTTGTGGCCACGGTCAGCGTGCCGTTGGTGATGGCACTATTGGTGCCATTGAATGCGAGACCGCCAGAATTAAGTGTCAGTGTATTTCCGTTGAGATTGAAGGCATTGCTATAAAGGGCCAATGAGTTGTTGGTCGCCGAGGACGTCAACGTCGCCGCACCGTTGAGCTGCGTGTTGGATGAGACTCCGAGAGTTGCTGAACTCAAATTTCCGTTGGTCACCTGACCAGCAATAAATCCTCCACTGCTTCCAACTGTAGCAAGCCAATTAGTCCCTGTACCGGCATTAAGAATTGTTGCGAACGCCCCCGACACGCCAGTATTAATCATCCAAGGAAGAATACCATTGATCAGATTATTGGTCGTGATGCCACTGATATTGATTCGTCCATTAGTGTTATTGGCGTTAGCAAGGTTGCCGTACAATGTAGCAAAGGAGTCACCCGTGGTCAGGTTTAGGTTCAAGACGTTCGTGCCGGCGGTTCCGTTAACCGTTCCAAACTTCACCCCGGCACCTCCAGAAACCACGTTCAGCGATACCGTGCCCATCACATTCGTTGATGCCGAAGCCGAGTAGTTGAAGGCTGACCCCGCATTCATGGTCAGTGTCGTCGATCCGAAGGCGTTGTTGGTGACGCCATTGCCGTTGGTGTTATAATAGTTGACTGTGCTTCCTGTGTTGACCGTGATGGCGGATGCGTTGGTAATCAGGCCTCCTGCAGAGGCATAGAGGTTGAGAGTATTCGCCGCTGCAGATCCCGCTCCCACTACATACGAACCACCATAGTTCGTCCCGTAAACACTCATGAATCCCCCGGTGGCGGCCAGCGATGTGCTGCCAGCAAGAGAGGCTCCTACGCCAATTGTCCCGTTGGTAAAGTTATTGGAGCCGTAGAGGTTGTATGCGAATGACCCAGCAGAGTGTCCCGTGAAATTGAGGTTCGTGGCTGTAATTAGGGAGCTGTAGATCGTAAAAACTCCAGAGCTGGTAGAATTCCAACCTTCCATATCGGCATTGGCCCCGACAAAATTAAAAGTACCGTTTGTGAGCGTAATTTTAGCGTTGTTGGTATCAAACTGAATGCTATTCACGTACACCGTGCCGCTATTCGTAATTGTGTAGGTGGGTGAACCTGCCGCGGAGAGCTTCGCAATACTGTTAGAACCGCTTGTGGCATCCCATGTGGTGCCGGTGGCGGGACTCCAGTTGGAACCCACACCATTGGTCCATGTGCCTCCTGCCGTATTGGTCCAAGTAAAATTCGTTGTAGCGGCACTAACTTCAGGCATCAACCCCTCGACCACCGCCAGAACCAATGCGGCAATAGCACTCCTCATCACCCCTCTTTGGAGCGACCTAACCGAAACCGGGAGCATCATCCGTTTACCAAAGGACAGGCAGTTGCAGCACTGAAGGTCCGTTCGGTTCGGGAGGTTGGTGGTGGTGGTCTGGTTCATGGTTGGATTTATAGTTGGGGGGGGAATTGGTAACTAGGGGCTGGGAGCTAGTAGATCGAGATAAGAGGGGAATGAGGTGTGAGTGGGGAAATATTTGGGCTCTAAAGATTAGACAGAGGAGAGTAGAAAATTGCTCAAAGAGAAAAAATCAGCCCGGGAATCGAGCTTGCAGCAAATACTTGGAATCGGCTCTCTAAGAATCCAAGAGGCGTCGACATAGGCTCTGAATCTGGCTCCGCAAGGAAAAGGGTACTCATGTGGGGGGATGATGTGTGCACTTGGAGGGGAAGTGGTTTGTGAATAATTACCCTGCATTGCCATCTTCACAAGTGAAAAAATAAAAAAAAGGAAGGAAAGGAATCATAAGAGATTCTAATGGGTTCTTATCAGAAAAATAACCGCGTGAACAGAACGATTAATCAACGCTATCCGGATGAGGTGAGCATGAAGAACTCTCCGCCGCTGCGGCAATCCACGCAACCACTAAGCCACTCAAAGGCCTCGGTGAGCATGCGGCGATGAGAGAAGAGGGATTCGATGACTACCCCAAAAAAAGGGGGTATGGCTCTATGACTAGAGCTAAAGTCCTATTGACTGAGGGACTTTTGGCTGAAGTCCTTTTGGCTGAGGGACTTTTACGATTCGCTGGATATCGTATCCTTGGCTGGAAGCCCTTTGAAGAAGCGACTGATAGACGCTCTCGGACAAGGTCGGTGTCCGGGCCATGATCCAGATCAGGTCACGGGAGGGATAGCCGATCGTCGTCGTGCTGTAACCAGGTGCCAGATCAATGACGAGGTAGGGAGCCTTGAAGGGCCAGAAGAACTGGACTCCCCATCGGGCGTTGGACTGCTTATCCAAGACGGTTCCGATCGCATGCATCTCCTGGCGCTTCGCCGAGAGATCCTTCTTGTGGAAGACATAGGTGATGTCAATGCGACCATCAGGCCTCATCTTGTAGATATCCATCGTTCCCACGTTGTTCTTCTCCACGATCCAAGGGATCGTTCCGATGACATACCAATCTCCCATGAAGCGCGCCAGATCCACATGATCAACCGTTTTCAAAGGGGCTTTTTCTGTGCCGTGGTCATACACCCACAGAGTAGCACCAAAGCGGCGATGAGGCAGGTAGGGATAGAGGTTTTCATGATCATCATAGAATGATTGTTACTTCAGTGCTTCCCGCGTCCGGGAAAAGTGAATTCAGCAATACCCGACTTGTCGAGTTCGCCGAAGCCCTCTTCAACCATGCGGTCGTACTGCTTCTTGGTCTCCCCGGCGAGTGGAAGGGTCAGCCCCTTCTCCTGCGCTAAGGCAAGGGCGATACCACTGTCCTTGGCGGCATGAGCAGCGGAGAAGAAACAGGTGTGGTCGCGGTTTTGCATATCCTCTCCATCAGTCACCAGAACCCTAGAGTTCGCCCCCGTCTGCGAGAAGACCTCACGCAGCATCGTCAGATCCAGCCCCAGAGCCTCCCCGAGTCCAAGTCCCTCGGCGAGGCCAGCCGTGTTAATGTTCATGACCATATTGACGAGTGCCTTCACTTGGGCTGCTTTACCCGCAATCCCAATGTGTCTGAGCGAAACACTGAGATCCTTAATAATAGGTTCCGCTCGAAAGAAAGCCTGCTCGCTTCCTCCGGTCATCAGATAGAGGGTCCCTTCTCGGGCTTGGGTGATGCTAGAGGCCATGCAGGCCTCGAGTGACTCGGCGCCTGCTTTGTGAGCGAGATCCTCGACGGCGAGATGAACCGAAGGTGAAACCGTCGCGCAGTTGATGAAGAGCTTTCCCTTCGCCCCGATCAAGAGGCTATCGCCATGGGATCGGAAGATCGCATGCATGGCAGCGTCGTCAGTGACAACCGTGAGGATGACATCAGCCAGTTCCGTGACTCGAGCTAGAGTTGCCGCGGCCTCGGCACCAAGTTCAGCAGCAAGTTCGTCTGATAGGGTTTTATGGGTGTCGTAGACGGCGGCGACACTGTACCCTTGATCCTTCAGACGACGGGCCATATTGGCACCCATGCGACCGACTCCAACGATTGCAATGGTTTCTTTGGTCATGTGCCCGAATTTAAGAAAAGATGAGCGAGATGAACAGCCTCGTCACATGAACGACGATAAGTTACATCTCCCCTATCCCATGCCGCTTCAACCGAAAGCCAGATCGGAGATTTTTGATGCGAAGCGGGGCTAGACAAGGATTTTTCTGCATACCAAGGATTGGAAGTTTGGAAGCAGGGCTAGGCGTCGCGAGGGAAAGCGTAGTAGTCCTACGCTGACCGAGCAGCAACGACGCCCTGCGCCAAATACCGGACCGTGGGAACGGCCGGGATAGACTACGCAAAGCGTAGCCCTTCAGTGCGCTACTTACGGGAGCAAGAGCGTCAAATCCCAAGCCTCCCCACGCTAAACGCAAAACAGCCGGGTCATTTCTGACCCGGCTGCTGCTATAACTTCTTTGAGAAGCGTGGGAGTCGGACTTAGTAGTCC
>Ga0007804_1000886_pt1 | contig 10660 bp, 3 predicted proteins | sample CryBogCBE25Aug07_FD_60367 | JGI IMG/M metagenome (GOLD analysis project Ga0007804, IMG submission 60367) | Freshwater microbial communities from Crystal Bog, Wisconsin, USA - CBE25Aug07 | ecosystem: Environmental > Aquatic > Freshwater > Lake | place: Crystal Bog, Wisconsin, USA | collected... | reverse complement strand
GTTCAGGACAAAGGATTACTATGAATGCACCAGAAGATAATTTAATAAAGGTCGTCTCGGATAAAGAGATTACCCGCCTCTACAAAAGCCTCCTAGAAATCGTCGAAGACCTTCAAAAAGACCATCAAATAATGCTCAAAAAGGTGGCAGAAAAAACCAGCCAAGAATTTGCAGATAACGTCAATTATTTCACCGACGCAAAATACGAACAAATCCGTAAACGTATCCTAGATTGTGGGAACGAGTGCGATAGAAACCTTCTTAACTTCCTAAGTTTCTTTGACTCTACCATCAACGTCCAAAGAGTAAATGAAGCAGCACAGCATCAGCCCCAACGAGTAGTTTACAAAAAAACTATCTTCTCTCCTCCGGTAATACTATAATAAATCAATATGGAAAAGGCACAAAAATTCATCTACGAAACCACTGTTGTTAAATATGTTGACGATACCGTAACGGAAAAGCGTCAGGAGAATGGTCAAGAGGTAAGCGTTTCAAAAAACGTAAAGGTAAAGAAACCAATTAAGATTGCGATTTCTAAGCCCGAAAGAAGGAAATATAAAGAGGCCGAAATCTTCTACGCCAAGAAACTTTCTTCGTATCTCAAAGAGGGGCTTCTTCCATATTCCCTCGTCTCAAAGAGATACTTGAATGATGGCGGCCCACTAAGCGATGATGAAAAGAAAATCATCAAAACTCTCCGCGATAGATACTCTGCAATTCAGAATGAATATTTTGAAATGCCTACTCCCCTTTCCGATGAACACACCAAGAGAAGGTCTGCAATCCTCTTGGAGATGAATGAAATCAACAAGGTTCTCAATGAGGTTCAGAATAGCTATTCTGTTCTATTCGACAATACCGCCGAAGCCAAAAGCAAGAATGACACTATTGAATGGTGGATTCTTCAGCTTACTATGATTGATGAAGATGGCAAGGGATACAAGCCCTTTTATGGCGAAGGCAACTACGAGGAAAAGCTCGTTAAGCTTGAAGAAATTGAAGAAAAGGATGAAGAATTTAGTAATGAGGTCGTTAAGAAGTCTTCATACTTCGTAAGCTTCTGGTATTCCACCGGCATCCAAGTTTCTCAGGACGATTTCAAGTCTGCCGAAGAACATTACGTTAAAAATGTTTCTACTTACGAGTTCGACACTGACCAAGATGCCAAGGTCGAACCTAAGCCCGAACATAAAGAAGAGCCTGCTGCTCCTACCGCACCCGCTGAACCAGTAGCACAATAAAATGTGGAACAGAAAAAGCCAAAGAATATCTCTGAAATAGATGAGTTAAAACTTATCTATTATGAGGTCATTCGCGGTGGTAGTTACAATCCAAAAGCAAAACTTTACATAAAACACTTTTCGGAAGAAGAGTCGTTTCTTGTTTTACAAAAAAGAATAGAGCTTTCTGGATTCTACGCTTCTGAGGGTATCCCAAATGAAGAAGAACTCTTAAAACGCGCGCTTGATACTGGTGATTGGACTCAGGAAAAAGAGGATAAAATTCTTGAAATCAAATTCCTTATTTCTGACAACGAAAAAAGCCTTCTAAACATCATACCCCAACAGAGGGGCGGTATCGAAATGATAATCGAGAAGAAAAGAAAAGAACTTCACGAATTAAAGCAAGAAAGAAGAGCATTTTTAGGCAGGGGTATTGAGGATTTGGTGGATGACGACGTTGAGGATTATCTTTCGTTCCTTTCCTTCTATCGTGACGAGAAATTCTCCACAAAATACACAAATACCTACGAGGAATTCCAAAATTTAGAGGCTACGGACATCGCTAGATTATCAAAGCTATTAAATGAAGATTACCTCAAATTTAATGAGGAAAATATCAAAAAAGTGGCCTGTATGCCCTTCTTTATCAACAAGTTCTCCTATGCAAAAGAAGATAATTCAAGATTCATAGGCAAACCCATCTCTCATTGGACTCATAATCAGAATTTATTGTTTTATTTTGGTTCCCGTAACCTAAACGTCCTATCAAATACCAAGGGAAGCCCGCCAGACCTCAATTTGGAGGCTACGCCACAAGACATCGTGAAGTGGTATGACATTTCCCATATAACGCTATTGGCTAAACAAAATGAATCTATCGTTGAGTAAATTAGTGTAATTATAAGTTGATTACAGTTGTTTAATTAAGGAAAAAGATTATGCCAGAGACAGGATTGGGCTTAGAGATAGCGATAACTCCAGCATTTAACAGAGCAGACTTTGTTAAAGCGGGTGAAGCGCAAGGTGCTGCCATTAACGAAGGGCTATCAAAGGCTACTCGTCGTAATGCACAACCTCTCGGCAGAATCACTGGTCAGACTTCAGAGTTCGAGAAATCAATGGCCGCCGCTAACGCGCGTGTTTTGGCCTTCGGTGCTTCCGCTGGTAGTATTTACCTTGTCAAGAGTGCTTTCGAGAAACTCCTCTCTTCTACTATTAACGTCGAAAAGGGTTTGGCAAATATTAACGTCATTTTGGGACTAGGCCAAACGCAGCTTAGAGGATTTTCTGAACAAATGTTCAAGGCAGCTTCTGCTGCTGGACAAACCTTTGAAAGCGCAAGTAAGGTCGCTCTTGAATTTGCTCGTCACGGTGTTAGCGCGCAAGAAACTCTCAAGAGAATGACTTCTGCTTTGCAGTTGATGAGAATTTCTGGATTGGACGCAGAAGAGTCCGTCGCAGTTATGACGGCATCCATTAACTCCTTCAACAAAGAAGGTATTACTGCCGCAGATGTCGTTAATAGACTTACCGCAGTTGACACAAAGTTTGCCGTCAGCGCACAAGACTTAGCTAAGGCTATTGAGCGTGTTGGTTCAACGGCTGCTGATGCTGGTATTGGATTCAATCAACTTCTCGGTTTCGTGACCGCCGCCCAAACCGCTACTTCTCGTGGCGGTGCCGTTATTGGTAACGCCTTTAAGTCTATTTTCACTAGGTTGGCTCGTCCAGAAGTTCTTTCTGATTTGGCATCAATCGGCGTTGTAACAAAAACTTCCGCCGGACAGATGTTGCCAATGAAAGATATTTTGCAGGACTTGTCCCGCAAATATAATACCCTTGGGCAAGAACAGAAGTCTTTTATCAGTGAAGCTGTCGGTGGTGTTTATCAAGTCAACATCTTGAAGGCGTCTATGGCCGACTTGGGCAATGGTATTTCCTTGGTTGATAAGGCTGCTTTCACAGCGGGGACATCCATTGGATTAATCGACAAACGTATGGCTGAATTGAATGAGACGCTTTCTTCAAAGCTAATCGTTTCAGCTAACTCTATTGAACAGGTTTTCTCTAGCTTTGGTAATATTGCTATTTCCGATAAAATGAAAGACGGTCTAAACGCCGTTAATGATTTCTTGTCTAAGGTCAATGGTTCTATGTCTGGCTTTAAGCCGGAAGATACTTCTTGGCAGCAGAGCGGTAAGATTATTGGTGGCGGTATTGCAAAGGGTATTGGTTCTATTCTTTCTGGCCCCGGAATTCAAGTTGCTGTTTTGTTAATAACGAAGTCTTTGGTCGCACTTGGTAAATTCGCTGTTGATGCGGCTAGAAACTTTACCGGAATGACCAAATCGCAGAAGGAACAGGAAGCACTTCATTCTTCTATTGAACAACACTTGAATAACCAAAGGGGTCTTACCGAAAAGATTCTCAGCGGTGAATTGAGTAAGAAGGACGCCGCGATGGAATACATCAAGGCTCTTCAACACGAAAACGAACTTTACGCTGCTCAAAAGAAAATTATTACTGAGTTATCCAATGTTGCTCGTCCTTACATTGACGCATCAAGTATTTCAAGGGTTGCCTCAAAGGGTGTGGGTAAGGCTGGAGGATTTGTTCCTAATTTTGCAGACCCAGAAATACAACAAGCAAACAAAATTGGATATTACCCAAACAGAAGCTTTACTTATAATAATCCAATACTCGGCCCTACGAGGGTAAATAATGGTGAGTTGACAAACAGAGAGCCTGTTGCTAATCCGCAAGGGGGCTTCTACTCGCCCGGCACCTTTATCATTAATCCTTTCCAAAAGGATACGGTTAAGGGAATGGCCCTTACTCCTCTTGAGAAGTTTAAGGCTGATGGATTTATCCCTAATTTTGCTCCAAGAATCTTCGGTGGTATTCCATCTGAGGGAATTTTGCCTTGGCTAAACCAAGGAAGCGGAACAAATCAGGGTTTCCAGACCAAGGGATTTCCGGGGGCTGATTTCTTCATGGCTATGGAAAGTGGTATCCTTCCAATCTCTTACAAATTCGGAAAGAGTGGCTTGGTAAATAATCCAAATACCGCAGGCGGTATGAACGAGAATAAATCTTGGTCGGCTTACCGCGAAGAGATGAATCGCACAAGCAATCCTTCTTCTAGGTCTTTAATATACAGCCTAATTCAGCACCAAGCAAAGATTACCGGAAAAGATATTCCTAATATCGGGAATTTGCCTTTACTAGAGCCGATGTTGATTTCAAATATGAATCCCGCTTTCGTATCGGGTTCAGAAGGTTCTAACTATCGTAATTTGCTTGGTAAGTCTTTCATTACTCCAAAGCAATCTGGAAAAATTCCTCAAATAGCGAGCGCAATTCATATGCCTTTCTTTTCTGGCGAAGGAAAAGAAATTGGAGGAAGCGGTAGAGACTACATGACAATCGGCGGTCAAAACAGGCCGAAGTGGACTCACTATGAAGATTACATTTCAAAACTCTTTAATAGATTTTTGTCTCGCGGTGAGATGGAGAGCCAACAGCTTTCTCAATACTTGTCTGGCGAAAAAGGCCAGCCGATGTTTGAGCAGTTGATGAAGTGGAGCGCGGCTAATAAGGCTGGTGGTTTCATCCCAAATTTCGGTAAGAATATTAATGCACTTGATTTAAGTGCAAAGGCAGTTACTGTTCAGTGGATGAGAAAGACCGAGGGACAGGGTTCAAAGGGTGCTGGCGACATTGATACCCGCAGACTAGAAAATGGTCAATGGCCTCTTTCTTTCTTTACTACTAAGGACGGAAGAACAATGCTCAAAGGGACTGGGCATGACGGTAAGCCTCGTTCAATGGATGTCAATTCTATCATTGACTATAAGGAACACTACGCTGGTGGTTTCATTCCTAACTTTGCTTCACAGAATGCGATTGATGCAATGGTTAGAATGGCTTCTTATGCTGGAAATGATATTTCTATCAAGAACCAAGCTGAGGTCGCTAAGAAGAAATTAGAGCAGTTGGGACATTCTGGCTCCTCAAACTTGAAGAAACCTTTTGGTGTTGATTTGTATGGAACTGATTTGGATTTCGGACACACAATCGCCATCCAAAAAGCCGCAAGAAAGAAATACGGTTCTGATGCCTATGTAAACATTAACCCAAACAAGCTATCTCATCTACAAAGCATAATCAGGGATAATCCTGCCGTTGTCCATGATTTTTCTACTCTTGAGAAGTTAATGGGTGATGATTTCGGCGCAACATCATTTGCCGCTGGTGGTTTTATTCCTAATTTTGCTTTTGATAGGGCTGCTAATTTTGAAGCAATCGCCAAGTCAATCGGCATTGATACTTCTTCAATGGGTGGGAAAATAAAACGCCCTTTTAATAGTGAGGATAATCTCGAAGCAATTGCTAAATCTTTGGGAGTAGATTTGGGTGGACACAGTGGTATTAAACTTCCACCTAGCGTTTCAGATGCCCTTAAAACAGAAGCTTCTTATGGTAAGGGTGCTATCTTGGATTATGATTCAAGAATTGGCCCATTCGTAAGACAGCCTAATCAGCCTTCTAATCTTGATGCGTTAATTAGAAAAGACCATCCAGAAGGATTGGAAGCTGCTACGGCGATTTCTAGGATTAATCAAGGTAAGGCCACGGGGTTCGTTCCTAACTTTGCTGTTGCTGGTTTGCCTGATTTCTCCATGTCTTTGCTATTGGGTGGATTACAGGGTAGCGGTGTCAAGACCGATATGGCTTCTCTTTCTTTTGGATTTAAGAAGCTTATTCACGACCTTAATGAAGCTGGTGTTGAATTCCAGAGGGTCACTAAAAACTTGCAGGCTGGCGGAGAGGAACTCTATCGCGGCAAGACCTATACGAGAGAAAATATGGAGAGCTTTAAGGAAGCCTTCACCGAAGCAAACAAAAAGACTGGATTTAGCCCAAATAAAATCGAAGAAAATGCAATCAAGTTTGATGCCTATTCAAAGGAAATCAAAGACCTTTCTTCTTCTATTCACGGAGTAGGATTTAAGTCCTCTATTGCTGCTCCGCTAGTTGGTGGTATCGCATCACAATCTTTGGCATCAATGGGATATACGGACGCTGCTAAAGCAACTGATACGATGACAAGTGGTTTGACGATGGCTGGTCAGGCTTTAATGGCCCTTCCTAATAAGTTGGGTGGATTAATTGCTGGCGCTGCTGTTTTCTCCGCCGCTTCAAAGGCCGTCGTTGATTTCAGAAATGGCGTTGGAACCACACAAAGACATTTGGACGAAGTAAGTTCAAGATTGGAAAATCTTTCTGCTGCTCTTAATATGGCTAATCAGTCATACGAAAATTTGCAGCAAGTTTATGCTTCTGGTAGTGCAAGCATGGAGCAGCTTATCGCTCTACAAAGGAATCTCGCTAAGGGTATGGCTGAATTAGCGGCTATTCCCGGCGGCAGCAAGTTCGTTACACAGCTTTCTAGTGCAGGAACAGCGCAAGGCAGGGCTAACGTCCAAGCTCGCGCTACGGACGAAATGCAGAACGAGAAGAACAGACTCCAATATGCACTCGAACTAAAGCAAAACAAGTCATCCCAAGAAAAGATGTTTGGTCTTGTTAATCGTGGCGGGGAAGCTGCTGGAAGTCTTACTCCTTCTTCTCCAGAAGAGCAAATCCAGTTTAAGTCCATGATGGCTACTGGCGCTGGAAATATCCAAAACGAAATTATCTCTGCTCTAACAACTAGCTCTAACGCTGGCGACAAAGAACTTTCAAAGAGAATTGCTTCTGGAACAATGTTGACAACTGACGTTTCTTCGATGATGAGCAAGGGTAAGGAAACGGAAGCATATAAGAATGTCGCTGCTATTGACCCTAATGCAGCTAAGGCTATTTTGAGTATGCTTGAGTATCAGTTGAAACAGGCTTCTATTGACCCAAGCGTATTGGAGGATTACAAAAAGGGACTTCAGGAATTATCTCAGATTCATATTAATGAAGTTAATTTGCGTAAGCAATATAATCAAACTCTTGCTGAGTTCTTGAATAAGGGGACTATTAATGCCCAAATTTCTAATCAGAACCAAGGTTTTGCACTACAAAGCCAAGGAACCGCTCTTGGAGAGAAGTTCTTTAAAACGGAGCAGACTCGTAAAGTTGAATCCTTGATTACTTCTGATGCTGAAATGATTCGCAGAAGGGGTAATGACAGAGCGGGACAAATTACCGAAGAAACACAATTAAAGGTTCAGGAATTGAAGACATCTGCTTCTTCTTCCTTAATGGATTCTATTGGTAAGGTAATTGAAGATTCTTTTAGTGCTAATTCTGCGGCTAGAGGGGTCGGTGCCGAAGGTAAGACTGGGACAATATCTATCCTTGACCAAACAAAGAGAATGTCAGAATATCTCCAAACTAGACAAGGAATATATTCTGGTAAAGAGGGTGCAGAGAAGTTATTTGATTTACAAACAAAGGCTTCTCCAGAAGAATTCGCTCAAAAATTCTTAGGTATAACGAGAAACGAAAAAACTGGAGAACTTTCCGCAAAGGGGTTTAGGGGTGATAGCTTTGAATTACAGAATTTATTTACTAAAGTAAAGACATTGGCCGGAAGTCCAGACGCCATGAAGAAGAGTAATGAGCTTCTTAACATGATTAATCAGACTAACGAAAAGGGTAATTCCGATGCAAATAAAAATGCAATGGAAACTGAGGCGGCTATTGCTGAGTCTAATTTTAAGCAGGCTTCTCAAATCCTTGGGGGTATGGCTGTTCTTGATAGAAACAAAGCAAGAGAAGAGCGCAGGAGACTCGCTAGAGACGAGTATATGCTTGCTCACGGCAGAAACGATGTCGTAAGAGGTAGGGCGGCGGCAGATATTCTTTCGATGGTTCCTGAAAACATGAGGAATACGAAAGACCCAAGAATTGCCGCTCTTTACAATCAGGCTTATGCTGGCGTTGAAAACAGACAGAATTATATTTTAGGTCGCTCTAATTATGGTGATTTGATTAGGGGAGGACAATCATCTGGAGAAGCTGCAAAGACCGTCGTTCAAGGTAATCTAAGGGGCGTTTTCCAACCGGGCGAGGAATCATCTATTGTAGCCGCTGCACGCGTTGCTTTTGCTAAAGTTGGTGGTTCAATTGATATTTCTCCTTTAAAGGGCGCGGTAACTGAATCAGCAAAGGCTCTAAAAGACTTTTCAGATAATCTCAAGAATTTCGGAAGTCAGGGGGAATTGGATAAGATTAATCTTTCTCTTGCTGGATTGGCTGGTGCCGCTGACGGTGTTAAAGCAAGACTTGATGCAGATGCTAAAAAGGGAAAATCTAATGCGGCAGCGCCAGCAACAGAAATAAAGAACCGCACAGTAATTGAAACTATGGCTGATTCTGTTGGGCCTTTTGTTGCTTCCGCAATTCTTAATGCGATTGCAATGAAGGCTTTTGGTGCATTTGGCTCAAAGGGCGGCGTTGCTGGTGAAGCAAAAGAAGCTAGTAAGTTCTTCCCTACTTTTGAGAAGTTGTTCGAGAAAGTTTCTAGGCCAATAGAAAAAGCATTAACAACTAAGATTGGAAAAGACGTAGCGAGCGAGGGTGCTGGTGCTGGTAAATCTGCCGCTTCTACCAGTTTGGCAGAAAAAGCAGCAAAACACGAAGGGATTAATCCTGAAGATTTTGATAAGCCATCCGTGGGCGAGCAGATAACTAAGCTAGAACAAAGAAGGGCTAAAGCCGCCAATGCTTTTAATGAAGGAATGGCTAAGGATTCCACGTCTGGAAAATACGACGCTGGTGGCAAAAAGGCTACTCAATTAGAGAGTATTGATGATAAATTGAAGGCTAAAATCGAGTCTCTTAAAAAGCAGGCTCTATCTGGCGAACCAATTCCAGAAAACTTTACGGCTGGACAATCGCCTTCTGTTGCAAAATCCGGCGCTAGTGCCGGAGAGGTTTCTGCCGCTGCTTCTGATGCAAGTAAGACTGGTATCGCAAAGCAACTAGAAATGACCTTTAGAGATACTAAGGGACGCTTTACAAAGGGTGGAAATGTGGCAAACCCAGTTTCTCCAGAGAGAGAATTTGACAGGGTAGCAAACCTAATTAAAAAGGGAGAAAAGGTTGCTATTACCCAAGGCGGTGAGGAAGTTTCTGGTTTGTCTAATCTAAAGGGCAAGTCTATTGAAAAAGTAATCAAGCCAATGTTAAAGGGTCTTGGTTATTCACCAGAATCTATTGCCGCCGCAAGGAAGCCAATAGGAGAAGTGGGTAGTTTAACCAAAGCCGCAAGTGGTGTTAGTTTGCCAGAGCATTTCAAAAACTTAGAGGGTGCCCTTAGAAATCAAGTCGTTAATCACGGCTCTGAAGTCGGTCAGCTAGAACTAAACTTTGCAGGTTCTGCTACTAAGGGTGGCGGATTGCTAAGTAAGGGTGCTGGCGCTGCTACAAAAGCAGCGGCGTATATCGCTGCTCAAACTCCTACTTTAAGGGCCGCCTCTTCTTCTTTAGGAAAATATGGCGGTGGCGTAGGTCAGGCTGTGTTTGGATTAGCTGATTTGGGTTCTACCGTAGCTGGCGGTATGTCTGCTGGAGAAAGCTTTAAGACGGCTGCGTTTGGAAATGGCGCAATGTCTGAGGAAATGGGTTCTTACGCTAAAGAGCAGGGCGCTCCTTCTAAATTCTTGGGTATGAAGGTTCCTACCGCTGTATCTGCTGTTGGAGCTATGTTTAATCCAAAAGACTTGGCTCTTGGTGCTGAGTCGTGGTATAGCAAGTTTACTGGAAAGAAGAGTTTGCAAGAATTGCAGGGAGATAACGAAGGCGCAAGCGTTCGTATCGCTCAAATGCAAAAGAAGTTGGACGCACAAAGGGCTGCTAAGGCCGCAAGAGCAGCGGGTGTTGAAACGGTTGGAGAAAATCAGCCACAAGGGGCATCTGCCAAGGCACAAATAGCCAAAGACCAAGAAGCTCAGAAAAATGTCGAGGCTTTCAAACAGTTGGGCGTTGGTGCTAATGAATTGGTCGCCGCCGTTAAATTATTGAGCGCGGTTTTGCAGGGTATTCAGGGGGGTATTCCTGTCGAACTTACGGTCAATCAAAATACCGCAGGAATTACTTCTCTCATTCAGAGCGTGATTGCTGGGACGCCAAAACCGACGCCAGTTACTGCGTCGAAGTAAGGTATTGCCATTTGAATCCATAGGCCGATTTAATTTTACCTTTACAGGCGTCATTTATTAAACTATTAGACTTGTATCCTAAAGTTGTTCTTGCTTCTTTTGCTGAATCCCAAACTTTTAAAATTTGATTAGTTGTTAAATCTATTTGATTAATGGGTTTTTTTCTCTTAGCGGAACGAATATCATAAGACCCCTTTGGATGTTTTCTACCTAAATTCCATTTATTTCCAGTGTGAAATATACTGATTTTTCTTTTCTCTTCTTCTGAAATGCGCT
>Ga0007804_1000884_pt1 | contig 10669 bp, 7 predicted proteins | sample CryBogCBE25Aug07_FD_60367 | JGI IMG/M metagenome (GOLD analysis project Ga0007804, IMG submission 60367) | Freshwater microbial communities from Crystal Bog, Wisconsin, USA - CBE25Aug07 | ecosystem: Environmental > Aquatic > Freshwater > Lake | place: Crystal Bog, Wisconsin, USA | collected... | reverse complement strand
AGAATCAAAAATATAGAAGAAGCGAAACGCCTGCTGCAAGCGCAAAAACTTGCACAGGCCGAAGCGCTTGAAAAAGAAAACGTCCTCGCGCTCAAGCAAGCTGCCGAGCTCGCTGAAGAGCAAAGGCTCACCGACTTATTTAAAGCTGCGGTGAAAGATGCAAGACCTTTGAGTTCAAATACGGACCGCATCCATCATGCGCCCCCAAAACCAAAACCCATCCCACAGCAATTTATTCGTGATGAGCAGCAAGCCCTTGTTGACTCGTTAAGTGACGGCTACTTCCCTTCTTATGAATTAGAGAGTGGCGAAGAGCTACTCTACTTACGTGAAGGGCAATCACCTTCTGTCCTCAGTAAACTTAGGCGCGGCCACTGGGTGGTGCAAGCCAATCTGGATTTGCACGGCATGATCAGTGACGAAGCTCGAGCAACGGTTGCAGAGTTTTTAGCGGGGTGTAAAAAACGAGGGATTCGCTGTGTACGTATTGTGCATGGAAAAGGCTTAGGCTCTCGAAATAAAGAGCCCGTTTTGAAAAACAAGATCCGTCATTGGCTCATGCAAAAAGACGAGGTGATTGCCTACGCACAAGCCAGGCCAAACGATGGTGGAAGTGGTGCAGTAATTGTCCTATTAAAAGCCTAAAAATATAAGTAACATTCGCAATTCTGTAAAAAAACTCCACTATAATGGTCAACCTTAAAACCTATGGCGCGTTAGTAGGTCACAAGTAACGAGAAAAAAACAACCTGATCCATCACAAGGTAAAAACGCATGCGTGTATTAAAAGTAATCAGCATCCTATTAATTGGGTGCATGTTAATCGAAGAAAAAGCTTTCGCAATCACTGACAATGTCGATATCAGCCACCTCACACTTGCCGAAGCACAAAAACTTTTTCGTTCCAACAACCGAGAGCTACTAGCAGCTCAACGTGCATTACAAGCAACAGAAGCAGATGCGATTACTGCGGGACAAAAACCAAATCCATCATTATCCATAGGGGTATCTAGCTTTAACCTTAATAGAAAAGAAGGTAACCGAAATAGTGTAAATAATAGCAACAGCCTTCAAGATCAAACACTCAATAGCACGGTACAAATCAGCCAATTGTTTGAACGTGGAGATAAAAGAGAGCTTCGTATCGCTTCCGCTGATAATGCGGTTAAAGCCTCAAGATACGATTTAAAGGATACAGAAAGACAATGGTCACTAATGCTCAACAATACTTTCTATGATCTTCTTCTAGCTCAAGAACTTGAAAAAATACAAACAGCGAACGTAGGTCTTTATGAAAAAACATTCCAAGCTGCTTCATTAAGACTTAGAGCAGGTGACATCGCGTCAAGTGATGTATCAAGAATTCAAGTGGATTTACTCAAGACCAAAAATGATTTGCGTCAATCCCAAGCGGAGCGCCAAAAAGCACAATCTAATCTTGCTTATTTGATTGGTAGGGAGAGTGAAGCTTCTAATATTAACGCTACAGACAACTGGCCTGATGGAGGTCAAATCACGCAGAATAATATTGAGGTGAACATTAACCAGCGTCCTGACCTACTTGCTGCAGAAGCCAGGGCTAAGCAGGCAGAAGAGAACAACAAACTAGCAAATGCTCTCAAAACACGAGATATTAATATTGCTCTCCAATACCAACATTTTCCGGGACAAATGCCAGCAGCCGGAGAAAATACGATAGGCGCAGCCATCAGCATCCCATTATTCACAAACTATGAATATCAGGGTGAAATCGCACGTGCACAAGTCGATTTAACTGCTGCACAAGAGGCTAAAGATCAAATTCATGCTGCTGCGTTAAGTGAGGTTAAACGCGCGAACGCAGATCTACAAGCTGCTACTGAAAAATTAGCTCGCTTTGATCAACAAATTTTAACCGAAGCCCAAAAATCAGCTGATGCCGCTGAATTTGCTTATAGCCATGGCGCAACTGGCATTACAGATTTATTAGATGCTCGCCGAGTATTAAGGGCAATACAACTTGATGCGGCAACTGTGCGAGCTGATTATGCAAAAGCGCTCGCAGCTTGGAAAGCTGCTGTAAGTGCACAAGAAGAATTCAACGCATCCGTACAATAAAAGGAACATGATGAAGCTTCACAATAAGTCATTACTATTAAACGCAATAATTCTAAGCGCAATTGGTTTAACAAGCCTAGAGGCCAACGCAGTCGAAAAAGAAACACATGCTTCAGCAGCAATAACTAAAAAGAACGACGAAATCTTAATAAAAGATGACTCCCCTCAAGCAGCCAATCTAAAAATAGAGGCCGTGACAGAAATGCTTGCCCCTACAGCTGAGGCTATGAACGGTAAAATCAGCTTTGATGAAAACTATACAAGTCGAGTTAGTTCGCCAGTGCTTGGAAGAGCTACTAAACTTCATGTCCAAATTGGTGATAAAGTCAGTATTGGCCAGACTTTAATGACCGTCGACTCACCCGATTTAGGAAGTGCAATCGCTGATTACAGAAAAGCCACCGCGGATTTAGATTTAAAACGAAAAGCATTCGAGAGAAGTAAAATGTTATTAGATGGTGGCGTTATTGCACATAAAGATTTCGAATCATCCGAAGCTGACATGGCGCAAGCTCAGGCTGAAGCAACGCGCGCTAAAGGAAAATTAAGAAATTTAAGTGTTGATAATAATATGTCAGGGAGTGAAAGTTTTACACTTAAAGCGCCTATGAGTGGCGTAATTGTTGATCGCCAAATTAATGTTGGGAATGAAGTAAGGCCTGATGCACCTAACCCTCTATTTATTATTACCAACCCACAACACCTTTGGGCAACAATAGATTTACCCGAACGAGACCTTGGCAAAGTAAATATTGGCCAATTAATTTCCATTCAAGTAGATGCATATCCGACAGAAACATTTACAGGAAAAATTTTATCGATCGGCACGATGATCGACCCTGTCTCTAGAAGAGTGCAAGTTCGCTGTTCAATTGACAGTAAAGACAAGCTTAAGCCTGAAATGTATGCCCGCATTACACCTTTAAACAATCACAATCAGAGGGTAATTCGATTACCAACTAGCGCACTCATCACAGAGGGTCTCTACAGCTATGTATTCGTTGAGACTTCGCCAGGCCATCTAAAAAAACGTCGTATTTCGTTAGATATTCAAGAACATGAATATGTGACTGTTAAAAGTGGATTGGTTGCCGGTGACAAAGTTGTGACCATAGGCGCAATTCTTCTCAACTCAGAATTAGCAAGCAAATAGACAATGTTAGAAAAACTCATTACCTTCGCGCTTCAACAACGTATCTTCGTGATGATTGCAAGCGCGGTCATCGTCATTGCTGGCGTGGTTGCTGTTCAAAACTTGCCGATCGAAGCTTTCCCAGATGTTGAAGACGTTCACGTTGGAATCGTTACGCAGGTGCCTGGTTTAGCGCCTGAAGAGGTGGAGCGTGTAGTTTCCCTTCCGATTGAACATGGCATGAGCGGTGTTCCTCATCTAACACAAATGCGTTCAGTTTCAATCACTGGATTATCAGTGGTCACGCTCACCTTTTCTGAAAATACCGATGACTACTTTGCCCGTCAACAAGTCCTAGAAAAGTTACAAGCGGTAAATTTACCGACGAGCTATCAACCGACATTAGCACCTCTAACTACTGCGGTGGGTGAGATTTATAGGTACTTAGTCGATGCGCCTAAAGATATGCCGCAACGCGAAATTCGAGCCATTCAAGATTGGCAAATTATCCCAATGCTTAGAACCGTGCCTGGCGTTGCTGATATTACGAGCTTTGGCGGCGCAGTTAAAGAATATCAAATTAAGCTAGACCCTTACCTTCTTAAGAAATACAACGTAACGATTGACCAAGTTAATCAAGCCGTTTCTAACGACAGCGCAAACGTAGGCGGTGGACTGATGCATCGAGGAGATGAATCACTAGTAGTCCGGTCTATTGGCTTATATCGCACCTTAGATGACATTGCTCAAACGGTAATAACCTCTAATGGAGGAAAACCAATTCTAGTGAGTGATGTTGGCGCGGTCTCCATTGGCGACCGCCCCAGATCTGGCATTGTTGCTTACAACAATCAAGACGATGTTATCGAAGGTATTGTGTTGATGAATAAGGGACAAAATCCGGCCAAGGTCATCGAAGCTCTCAGAACTAAAGTAGACGAAATTAACAAAAAACTACCACCAGGCGTAAAAATAAGTCCATTCTACGACCGCACGAGCTTAATTAATCACACTGTTCATACAGTAAGTGAGAACATGATAGTCGGCGCATTCCTGGTGGTTGCAATACTCATTATTTTCTTGCGAAATTGGCGAGCAGCTTTGATTGTTGCAGCCATCATTCCTCTGTCACTACTTTTTGCTTTCATCGTAATGGATATGCGGGGCGTTTCGGCGAATCTTATCTCGCTGGGGGCGGTCGACTTCGGGATTATTATTGACAGTGCGGTAGTGTTGGTAGAGGCACTCATGGTGCGTCTAGCGCTGGCCAAAGTAGATGAATTCCCTCATCACGGAACCTATTCATGGCGAATTGGTAGTCTAAAAAACACCGCCATTGAAATGGGTCGCCCCATTCTTTTCTCCAAAATGATCATCATTTTGGCTTTCTTACCTATCTTCACCTTCCAACGCGTAGAAGGAAAAATCTTCTCGCCTATGGCCTTTACGCTTAGTTTTGCCCTTCTTGGCTCAATATTACTAACATTGACTCTTGTGCCATCACTTTTGTCTTACCTCATGCGAAGAACAGATATGGGCGAAAAACATAGTGCTTGGATGCATGCGCTCCAAGAAGGATATCGCAGCGTATTATCTAAAGTGCTAAAAATCAGGACACTAATTGTAATCGGATCTATATCAATCTTAGCAATATCACTCATGCTCTCTCCTTTACTAGGATCAGAGTTCTTGCCTAAACTTGACGAGGGCAATATTTGGCTAACGGTCAGCCTACCCCCTTCCACAGGCCTTGAGAAAACTAAAAGCATTGAGCGTAATATTCGTAGTATTTTAACAAGCTACAAAGAAGTTAATCTTGTTGTGAGTCATGTTGGCCGTCCAGATGACGGTACTGACCCGAAAGGGCCAAACAATATTGAAATCTTAGCTGACTTAAAACCAAAATCCGAATGGCGATTCTCGAATAAAGATGAGCTAATTCAAGACATGTCTAAGAAAATGCATGATATTCCAGGCATTCCAACAAACTTCTCCCAAGTTATTGAAGATAACGTAGAGGAAGCGCTCTCTGGGGTTAAAGGTGAGATTGCCGTAAAAATTTTTGGGCCCGACCTTAGCATCTTAGAAGCCAAAGCAGATGAAGTTGTTGGAGTAATCAACAAAATTAAAGGGGCAACTGACGTTGCAGCAATTCGGATCTCAGGCAATTCAGAGGTAGATATCACCTTAGATCGGGCAAAGTTGGCGCGTTACGGTCTAAATACCAGTGATGTAAATGCCACAGTCCAAACTGCATTAGCTGGAAATGCAGCTAACACTTTTTATGATGGGGATCGGCGATTTGATGTCACGCTAAGGCTTGATAAAGAGTATCGTGATGCAGTAGATGACATTGGCAACCTTCCGATCGCTCTCCCTAACAATGCAGGGGTAATTCCACTTGGTGAGATTTCAAGTGTTGCTGTGAAACAAGGAGCATCTAGAGTAAGTCGAGAAGGCGTTTCTCGTATTGTCTCAATTAAAGCTAACCTTATTAATCGTGACCAAGGCAGCTTTGTTCAAGAGGCAATGTCGAAAGTCAAAAGTCAAGTCAATCTCCCTCCAGGTTACTCGATGACTTGGGGTGGTCAATTTGAAAATCAACAGCGCTCGATGAAACGACTAAAAGTGATTGTGCCACTTTCTATCTTGTTAATTTTTGTGGTGCTGTTTACAGCTTTCCGTTCAGTGTTAAATGCTATCTTAGTACTACTCATGATTCCATTTACCCTCATCGGAGGCTTAGCAGGCCTGGGGCTTGCAGGACTTCATTTGTCAATTTCTGCAGCCGTTGGATTCATTGCGCTCGCGGGGATTTCTGTACAAAACGGCGTGATCATGGTCGAACAGATAAAACATCTTATCTTAGAGGGTTCATCTGTTGCAGACGCCATCATAGAAGGTGCTGTAGTTCGTTTGCGCCCAATTCTAATGACGGCTTTGATGGCAGGCTTAGGCTTGCTTCCCGCAGCACTTTCACACGGAATTGGTTCTGAAACACAAAGACCGTTTGCAGTGGTAATTGTAGGCGGATTAATTACTGCAACATTCTTTACCTTATTGCTATTGCCACTTCTATTCCCAATGTTCTCGGATGAGGTAAAGGGTAGAAAGTGGGAGCCGAAAGTAGAGCAGGAATAGTTAGATTAAGCCGAGGCAGTAATTAAACAGACTGCCTCAGCTGCAATACCCTCGCCTCGGCCTATAAAGCCAAGTTTCTCAGTAGTGGTTGCCTTAACATTGACCTGGCTTCTAGCAACACCACAATCACTAGCGATATTCATACACATCTTCTCAATATGTGGCGCCATCTTCGGTGCTTGCGCGATGATGGTCGCATCAAGATTACTCAGCACAAAACCATGCGACTTAAGTATAGAAACGACATGACGAAGTAAGTTTCTGGAGTCTGCGTCCTTATAATTTTCATCAGTATCAGGGAAATGTTTTCCGATATCCCCTAAGGCAGCTGCACCTAACATCGCATCACAAATCGCGTGCAATAAGACGTCGGCGTCAGAGTGACCAAGCAGGCCTTTTTCATGGTTGATCTCTACCCCACCGATGATGCACTTTCTGCCTTCAACTAACTGGTGCACATCGTACCCCTGTCCGATCCTGATCATTTCCTTACTCCTTCCTGATCTGCTGCAAGAATCGCTTCAGCTAAAGCCAAGTCTTGCGGGAAAGTAATCTTGAGATTGCGTAACTGTCCTGTTACTAATTTTGGTTTAAAGCCCAAGGCCTCAACCGCCTGCGCCTCGTCCGTAGGCGCGCCACCTGATTTTGTCAGCGCATCTTTTAAAATTCCACAACGGAACATTTGCGGCGTCTGCGCCTGCCATAAACCTTCACGTGATTCAGTGCTGACAACGTGCTGGGAACTATCAGCACGCTTTAAAGTATCTGCCACCGGAATCGCCAATAAGCCGCCGACTGCGTCATCTTGCAATTCATCCAATAAAGAATCCAACAGTGTATGGGTGAGTCCTGGACGTGCAGCATCGTGCACGAGCACCCAGTCAGCCTGCTCAGCATCAAGACTCTTTAACGCGTTAAGGACTGTTTCAGCACGTGTACCACCACCACAATGCAATATGGATAACTTGGAGTGGTGCCTAGAGTTCGTCTGCCAATGCACGTCATTTGCATTTAGCACAAGATGTACTGAAGCAATACGCTCACATGCTAAAAAAGTGTCAAGCGTCCATGAAAGAATAGGACGGCCAAGCAAAGGGAGATACTGCTTAGGCAGAGCTGTTGCCATTCGGCTACCAGAGCCAGCGGCGGGAATGATGACGTGGAATTTTGCCATGCTATTTTATTGGCTGAATGGCAAGAAAAATGAGAAAAGTTTAAGCAAGTAGTGCCTGATGCTGAAGAATTGCTTGTTTCACAATTGGCTCCAAGCCTTTGCCGTCTTGTTGCACATGCGCAATCAACTGCAAACGCATACTGAGCGCCCAGAAGCGTTTAAGATGCATCACAATATCTTTCTTCGCCATCTCTTGGTCAGGTGAAGACTTGAAAAACGTACCAATTTGGTTGGCCATGGTAATCAACTGCTCGATATTCATTACTTTTTCCTAAGCTATCTTTTCTTTGTACTATCTTTTTTAATGCAAACGCTCTGGATGGGTATACACCACAAAATGTTCAGAGCGGGCAAAACCAACTAATGTCACGCCACATTGTTCAGCCACGCGAATTGCCAAACCTGTTGGCGCTGAAATCGCGACCAACATAGAAACACCAGCAACAGCGACCTTTTGGACCATCTCATAACTTGCTCGGCTTGTCGTTAATACAAACCCTGCTTCTACTTCCTTTTTTGCCTTAGCCCCAAGCAATTTATCTAAAGCATTATGACGACCTACATCTTCTCGCACCATTGCTATTACGCCACTAGATTCCACCCAAAAGCAAGCATGAGTAGCGCCTGTTTGAGCTTGCAAGACTTGCTGACTAACCGCACTTTTAAGCACTTTTAGCACCGCATCTTTTGCAAACACCTCTTTCGAAATGTTCACACTCTCTGGCAACCGTAGCGCTTGCTCTAAACTCTCTGCGCCACATAGACCACAACCCGTCCGACCCGTCATGCTTCTGCGTCTATCTTTGAGCTGAGAAAATCGCTCACTAGCGATTTCCATCCTTAGCTCGATGCCAGATGCCTGCTTCACCACTTCAATCTCATAAAGTTCTTTTTGACTGCTCAGAATGCCTTCAGCCAATGAAAAGCCCAAAGCAAAGTCTTCCAAATCTTGCGGCGTTGCCAGCATCACTGCGTGCGAAATACCGTTGTAAATCATCGCAACTGGCACTTCTTCAGCCACAAAATCTTCAAGCGATTGAAAGTCGCCCGCTTGCCACTTCTGTACCATCAAGCGGGTACTCGCCGTCTCTGCAATCAATGGCTGTTTAAGGTATTGCATCAGTTAAATATTAAGCTTATACGTTCACTTCATTTTTTGGGTGCTGTACAAAACCAAGTTGCTCTTTACTGAAGGCGTTGTATTCACGCTGCCATTCAGATAGTTGAGAAACTTTGGTTAATTGAACCGCCGTTACCTTAAATTCAGGACAGTTAGTCGCCCAATCTGAATTATCTGTGGTGATAACGTTCGCACCTGATTCAGGATGATGGAATGTGGTGTAAACCACGCCAGGCTGAACGCGCTCAGTAATTTTGGCGTGAAGTACAGTTTCACCTGCACGACTTGTAATGCCGACCCAATCACCATCATTAATACCGCGGTCTTCAGCATCATGTGGATGAATTTCAATGACATCTTCTGGATGCCATGCCACATTATCAGTACGACGTGTTTGGGCGCCTACGTTGTATTGAGAAAGAATACGACCGGTTGTCAAAATTAACGGGTATTTAGCATTTACTTTTTCAGTAGTTGGCACATATTCAGTTATAAAGAACTTACCTTTGCCTCGCACAAACTCATCAATGTGCATCGTTGGTGTGCCTGTGGGATTTGCATCATCACAAGGCCATTGAACGCTACCAAGTTCATCTAACTTCTTAAAGCTTACACCTTTGAATGTAGGCGTTAATGCCGCAATTTCATCCAAGATATCGGATGCATGTGAGTAATGCATAGGATAACCCAAGGCACTAGCGAGTTTAGCGGTCACTTCCCAATCTTCAAAACCATTTTTAGGGGTCATCACTCGGCGCACTGGTGAAATACGACGTTCAGCATTAGTGAATGTACCTGATTTTTCTAGGAATGAAGCGCCAGGGAAGAATACATGGGCGTACATCGCAGTTTCGTTCAAGAACAGATCTTGGACAATTACACACTCCATAGACTCTAGACCGTGTGTCACGTGCTGTGTATTTGGGTCAGACTGAACGATGTCTTCACCTACGCAATACAAGGCTTTAAAATTGCCACTAATCGCTTGATCAAGCATATTTGGAATACGCAAGCCAGGCTCTTTACTGAGTGGGCGACCCCATGCAGTTTCAAACAGTGCGCGTGTCGCATCATCAGATACATGGCGATAACCTGGGTATTCGTGCGGCATCGAGCCCATATCACATGAGCCTTGCACGTTATTTTGACCACGCAGCGGATTCACACCAACGCCTTCACGACCAACATTGGCCGTTGCCATTGCAAGGTTAGCAATGCCCATGACAGTGGTCGAGCCTTGGCTATGTTCAGTCACGCCCAAGCCGTAGTAAATCGCTGCATTGCCACCCGTTGCATATAAACGTGCTGCCGCGCGGAGATCTTCTGCTGGGACGCCTAGGGTTTCACTCAAAGCCTCAGGAGAGTTTTCTTGTTTTGACGCAAAATCTCGCCAAGCTTCGAAAGAGTCAAAATCACAGCGCTCTTTAACGAACGCTTCGTTCACTAAGCCTTCAGTCACGATCACATGAGACATGGCAGCAATTAATGCTACGTTTGTGCCTGGACGTAATTTTAAATGGTAGTCAGCTTTAACGTGTGGTGATGAAACCAAGTCGATTTGACGTGGGTCGGCCACAATCAATTTCGCACCTTCACGCAAGCGACGCTTCATTTGCGAGCCAAATACTGGGTGACCATCGGTTGGGTTTGCTCCCATCACAAAAATCACATCTGAGTGCATCACAGAATCAAACGTCTGTGTACCTGCGGATTCACCCAATGTTTGTTTTAAACCATAACCTGTTGGTGAATGACAAACACGCGCACAGGTATCAACGTTATTCGTTCCTAATACCGCACGTATAAGCTTTTGAGTAACGTAGACCTCTTCATTGGTACAACGTGATGAAGTAATACCGCCGACTGATTCTTTGCCATATTTCGCTTGGATGCGTGTAATTTCACTCGCTGCATAATTAATCGCCTCATCCCATGAAACTTCAGTCCAAGCATCGTGGATACTCTTACGTATCATTGGGGTCGTGATGCGATCTTGATGAGTTGC
>Ga0007804_1000881_pt1 | contig 10687 bp, 6 predicted proteins | sample CryBogCBE25Aug07_FD_60367 | JGI IMG/M metagenome (GOLD analysis project Ga0007804, IMG submission 60367) | Freshwater microbial communities from Crystal Bog, Wisconsin, USA - CBE25Aug07 | ecosystem: Environmental > Aquatic > Freshwater > Lake | place: Crystal Bog, Wisconsin, USA | collected... | reverse complement strand
ATGCCTTCAACCTTAGTTAAGCTCTCGGCGACGATCTTTGTACCATGAGCAAAATTTGGAAATTCAAATACGCCCATTGGGCCATTCCAGAAGACTGTGTGACACTTTTCGATAGCTGCGGCAAAAGCAGCTGCCGAAACTGGGCCAATATCTAGACCCATTTGATCAGCAGGAATTTCTGTGGCGCTTACAGTTGTTGGAGTGGCATCAATTGAAAACTCCGGCGCAACAACGATATCCGTAGGAAGGAGGAGTTCTACCCCGAGCTCTTTTGCACGCGCCAATAAGACACGAACTTCATCGAGCATTTCCAACTCGACGAGCGACTTTCCGATCTCGTGCCCTTCGGCAGCAAGGAATGTAAAGAGCATTCCCCCGCCGATGGCTAGGAGATTGACCTTGTCGAGCAAATTCTTAATGACACCGATCTTGTCCGAAACTTTGGCGCCACCAAGCACAACGCCATAAGGGCGATCTGGATTTTCGGTAAGTTTCTTCAAAACTTCAATCTCAGCAGCGACGAGGAAACCTGCGGCGTTTGGAAGTAACTTTGCAACGTCATAGACCGAAGCATGCTTGCGGTGAACAGCGCCAAAACCATCGCTGACAAAGAGATCCATACCGCTTGCGAGTTCAGTAGCGAATTGCGTGCGTTCTGCTTCATCTTTCGAAGTTTCTGCAGCGACGTAGCGAATGTTTTCAAGCAAGATGACCTGACCGGGTGTCAGCGCAGCCTTTGCAGCATCGACTTCGGGTCCGACAATCTCCGAAGAGAAAGTGACCGCGCTACCAAGCAACTCAGCCAATCGAACTGCAACTGGTGCGAGTGATAACTCTGGTAGGCGCTCGCCTTTCGGACGGCCCAAGTGAGCAGTGATAACAACGCTTGCGCCATTATCAATCAGGTACTTAATCGTAGGTAGCGATGCGCGGATACGTCCGTCATCACGAATGTTCCCATCTTTGATGGGAACATTCAGATCACAACGAAGTAGTACGCGCTTACCCTGGACATCAAGAGAAGTAAGCGATGTGAAGCTCATTAGAGGGATTTACCTACAAATGTGGTCAAATCTACGAGGCGATTTGAGTAACCCCATTCGTTGTCATACCAACCAAGAACCTTCACGGTTGTTCCGATTGTCTTTGTGAGGCCAGCATCGAAGATGCAAGAAGCGGGGTCGGTAACGATATCTGCTGAGACGATTGGATCCTCGGTGTAGCGAAGTACACCCTTCAGTGGGCCTTCAGCCGCCTTCTTCATCGCGGCGTTGATATCTGCTGCTGAAACTTCGCGAGCCAATTCAACGGTGAGATCTGTTGCTGAACCTGTTGGGACTGGTACGCGAAGTGCGTAACCATCGAGCTTGCCCTTGAGGTTTGGAAGTACGAGACTGATCGCCTTTGCAGCGCCAGTTGATGTTGGAATGATTGACAAAGCACCGGCACGTGCGCGGCGCAAATCCTTGTGTGGTTGGTCGTGAAGTGATTGATCGTTGGTGTACGCGTGAACAGTAGTCATCAAACCGCGGACAATTCCGAACTCTTCATCAAGAACCTTCGCCATTGGAGCAAGGCAGTTGGTTGTGCAAGAAGCATTTGAAATGATGGAGTGAGCAGCAGCGTCGTACTTATCCTCATTGACGCCCATAACGATGGTGACATCTTCATCGGTTGCAGGTGCTGAAATGATGACCTTCTTCGCGCCAGCGGCGATGTGCTTCTTTGCATCTGCTGCCTTGGTGAAGAATCCGGTGGACTCGATCACGATATCTGCATTAACGGCTGCCCATGGAAGGTTAGCTGGATCCTTCTCGGCGAATACTTTGATTGTCTTTCCACCGACGGTGATTGAATCTTCGGTCGATGAAACCTCTAGACCTAGTGGCCCGAGAATTGAGTCATACTTTAAAAGGTGCGCGAGGGTGTGGTTATCTGTGAGGTCGTTAATACCAACGATCTCAATATCTGCGCCAGAGGCGAGAGCTGCTCGGAAAAAATTACGACCAATACGTCCAAATCCATTAATACCAACACGAATCACGGTAAGCCCACCTTCTTAAATAATAAAAATTCCTATAGGAAACATCCAATGCAGGAAATAATCTCGCAAGGATCTCAAGAATCACTTCTTTGTGATGCTGTAATCCTAGCAGTCGGATTATTCGGCTAATAAATCTGGACTGAGTCCAGCTTCGGTATCTGGAATACCTAACTCGTGCGCACGCTTATCTGCCATCGCTAAAAGGCGTCTAATACGCCCGGCTATTGCATCTTTCGTCATCGGAGGCGATGCAAGTGAACCTAACTCCTCAAGACTTGCTTGCCCAAAGTTAATGCGAAGTTCACCTGCCTGCTTTAAGTGCTCCGGGATCTCGCCCTCAAGAATTTCTAAGGCGCGTGCCACGCGGGCGGCTGCCGCAACCGCAGCGCGTGCCGAACGACGTAGATTTGCATCATCAAAATTGGCTAATCGGTTGGCAGTAGCGCGAACTTCTCTACGCATCCTCCGCTCTTCCCAAGCAAGCACGCTTTCATGTGCGCCTAGTCGCGTCAGCAAGGCTCCGATTGCGTCGCCATCTCTGATCACCACGCGGTCAACGCTTCGAACTTCACGGGCTTTTGCAGTGATGCCTAGCCGACGCGCTGCACCTACGAGTGCTAGCGCTGCTTCTGGTCCAGGGCAGGTAATTTCTAATGCAGATGAACGACCCGGTTCGGTCAACGATCCGTGTGCTAAGAATGCGCCACGCCAAGCCGCTTCCGCGTCACATATTCCAGCGGAGACAACTTGCGGAGGCAGCCCGCGAATCGGGCGAGCATTTGCATCCACCAATCCGGTTTGCCGAGCAAGCGCGTCACCTTGATTGACAACGCGAACGACATATCTACTTCCCTTGCGAAGTCCGCTGGGTGAAAGAACGGAGAGCTCTGAATCGTGGCCATATATATCTGCAATATCTTTACGAAGTCTGCGAGCAGTTTGAGCAGTATCGAGCTCCACCTCGATAACTATCTTTCCGCCAGAGATGTGCAAACCGCCTGCGAAACGTAAGAGCGCAGAGACTTCAGATTTGCGACAACAGGGCTTGGAGACGGTGAGCCTACTGAGCTCATCTTTCACTGATGCCGTCATCGCCATGGCGTTATCTAAGCAGGGTTCGCTCCAGAATGTGCGCGAAAACCAAACGCAATTTTTCGGAATCGTGATGAAAACTGCCGGGAGAAATTGCAAGTGGAGTCACGATCAGCTCTCCCCCTAAACCCTCAACTAAACCTTTAAGGCCGGAGTTCGGAGTAAGCGCGCTCGGATCCAACAACGCATAGTCAATGCAGAGTTCAGGAATGTGCTGTAGCAAGAAATTGAGATGATCCTCCGCAGATGAACCAGCGAATTCGCTCAGCGTTGCCGGTTCGGGAAGATTGAGAACCAAGACTTTCGCGGCAGGAGACGCGACTATCGCGCGGGCTAATTCCGGAAGCAAGAGATGTGGCATCACACTTGAAAACCATGAACCAGGCCCCAAGGTAATAACATCCGCTTCTGCAATTGCATCAATTACTTGCGGGGTAACCCTTGGATTATCAGGAATGAGTCGAAGCGATTCAATATGACCTTTCGCCGTAGCAACTTCAACCTGACCTCGAACAATTGTCCGACCATATGAAGTATTAAAAGTGCCCTCTATATCTAACGGGTCTAACGACATAGGCAGGACTTCACCAACAATGCGGAGCAGATTCCCTACTTCACGAATTCCTTGGACTAAATCGCCGTCCATATCCCAAAGCGCGAGGAGCAAGAGATTTCCAAGTGCGTGTCCCTGTAGCGGGCCATGACCTTTAAAGCGATATTGAAGTACTTCCGCCCAGCCTCGACCCCACTCATCATCACTGCATAATGCAGCAAGAGCCATTCGCAGATCACCTGGAGGAAGTGACCCAAATTCTGAACGAAGCCTGCCGCTGGAGCCTCCGTTATCAGCAACGGTAACGACCGCAGTGATGTGTGAGGTGAGAGCCCGCATAGAGGTAAGAGTGGCAGCTAATCCATGACCACCCCCAAGTGAGACAACTTTGCGCTCCGTTATTAGAGAATTGTCCGTATCAGATCCTTGTGGAGTCAATTAGATCTCACGACCTAAATCTCTGTGAATCGCCGCTGCTTCAATTTTCTTGCTGCCAACTTCCCCGCGCTCGTTGAGGAGGCGAGTAAGTTCTTCAGCAATTGCAACGCTGCGATGTTTTCCTCCGGTGCAACCGACGGCAAGCGTTAAATACTTTCGGCCTTCTTGGAAGAAACCCGCTGCCATTGTTTCAAAAAGTGATTGATATTTCGTGAGAAAATCCTGCACATTCTCTGTCCCAAGGACTCGCTCCGAAACTGCAGCATCTAATCCGGTTAAAGGCCTGAGCTCTGGGTCCCAATGCGGGTTAGCTATGAAACGACAATCCATCACTAAATCTGCATCAACTGGAATTCCATATTTATAACCGAAAGAAAGAATGTTGACGCGCAAATCGGCAGTGGATGTGGTCGCAAACATCTCAGCAATCTTCTGCTCGAGCTGATGAATATTGAGTGATGAGGAGTCAATCAAAATGTCGGCGACTGAACGGACTTCACGTAGACGATCGCGCTCTTTTGCGATGCCATCGACAATCCGATCGTTGCCTTGCAATGGATGAGGGCGCCTCGTTGATTCGAACCGACGCACAAGGACATCATCTGCAGCGTCAACAAAGAGGACCTGCCTGGCTATCCCACGTTCGGCAATTTCATTGAGCGCGGTGTTGAGAGTTCCGAAAAATTCGCGCCCACGTACATCGATGACCACAGCAATTTTAGAAGTGGAAGCAGTTGCCATTTCGCAGAGATTCGGCAGCAGGCTTGGCGGCAAATTATCTACGACGTACCACCCAAGATCTTCCAACGAGTGCGCAACGGTTGAGCGTCCGGCTCCACTCATGCCTGTAATGACTACAACCGTATGGTTCATAGGGCAAGTCTAATCTCGGATTTCACCCGTTCCTAGGTCAACGCCGACAGGTAACTCTTCGCCACGTAAGCTCGCAAAGACTACTTGTGCGATTTTCTCGCCAAAGCCAGGAAGCGCCGCGATATCTGAAAGTTCTGCTTTCCTTATTGCCGCAACCGATCCGAAATGTTCCAAAATTACTCGCCGGCGAACTTCACCGAGCATGGGGATCTCGTCAAGAAGTGACTCCAACATGACCGAGGAGCGCTTGGATCGGTGATAATTAATAGCGAATCGGTGGGCTTCATCGCGAACCCGCTGCAAGAGATAGAGACCTTCGCTGTGGCGCGGAAGAATTATTGGATCCTTGCTCTCCGGAAGCCACACCTCCTCCAGACGCTTGGCCAGCCCGACAAGCGGGATATGTTCTAGGCCCAAATTCTTCAACGCTTGATATGCAGCGCTTACCTGTGGTGCTCCACCGTCAACAACAATTAACTGTGGTGGATAAGCGAACTTTGGACGTGGTCCGCCTTGCAACTTGATCTCCGAGACATCAATATCTTTCTCCGCGAGATAGCGCTTCATTCGTCTGGTGATCACATGGTTCATCGCTCGGGTGTCGTCATATTCCAGTTCATCGTCGATCGCGAATCTGCGATAGTCAGACTTCTTTGGACGCCCATCTTCAAAGACAACCATGGAAGCGACCATGTGTTTGCCTTGAATATTAGAGATATCAAAGCATTCAATGCGAAGTGGCAACTCTGGAAGGCTCAATTCCTGGTGCAACTCCTCAAGCGCCTTACCCGTAACTGCGGTGTCATTCGAGCGTTTGCTCAGGTACTGAACCAGCGCTTGGTGAGCATTTCGATTCACAGTTCCGATCATCTCGAATTTATCGCCCCGCTTGGGGACCGAAACTGAGACTTTATGACCTGCTACATCGGTGAGCCACGAACTCACTCCATCGATATCCGCGGGTTCACGATCAATGAGTACTTCGCTCGGAATAGAAATGTCACTACTTCCTAAATAAATCTTTGCAAGTGCTGCGGAGATCAGGTCCTCCTCTTCCAATACATCCGCAAGATCGATGATCCACGCACGAGAGGCGATGATTCTGCCGGCCCTTATTGAAAAGAGTGACGCAGCGGCGTGGGTGACCTCTTCGTGGAGTGAGATTAAATCCGCTGAGAAATTATTATTCAAAGAGGTTTCAGTAAACTCCGTCGTCTTATTAAGCGCCTCTAATTGGTCTCGGAGTTTGGCGGCCAGTTCGAACTCTTCATTTGCGGAGGCACGCTCCATATCCGCTTGCAGGGATTCAGCGATATCTGTCGGGTTTCGGTCTAGGTAGGTGACGAGCTTGCGGGCTAGTTCACTATGTTCTTCTTCGGTAATCCAACCAACGCAAGGTGCAGAGCACTTTCCGATATCCCCTAAGAGGCACTGACGTTTCGTCGCTACGGCGCGATTGAAATTAGATTGCGTGCATGCACGTACCGGAAAAATTCGTTGCAATACCTCAACAGTCCCGTGCAGCGCCCAGGCATTGGTAAATGGACCGAAGTAGCGATTTCCTTTAATGTGTTTCTGCCTCGAGACAAAGAGGCGAGGATATTTCTCAGAGAGCGAGACTGCGAGATACGGATAAGTTTTATCGTCTTTGAATTGAACATTGAACTGCGGATTCTCGGATTTGATCCAAGTAAATTCAAGAGCAAGGGCCTCAATTTCCGTACCGACGATGGTCCAGTCGACACGAACAGCGGTATGGACCATGCGATATGTCTTTGTTGCAAGATTGCTTCCGAAATACGAGTTCAGCCGGTTCTTGAGGTTCTTTGCCTTACCCACATAGATGACGCGATCGTTCTCATCATAAAAGCGATAAACTCCCGGTTCGGTTGGAATATTTGAGGGACGGTAGTCCGCCGGATTGGTCATGGTTAACCAAGAACTTCTGCCAAGAATTTCCCGGTGTAACTAGCAGAAACCTTAGCGACTACTTCTGGAGTTCCTTCGGCGATAACGGTGCCACCACCGTGACCACCCTCTGGGCCCATGTCGATAATCCAGTCGGCAGACTTAATGACATCAAGATTGTGTTCAATGACAACAACGGTATTGCCCGAATCAACCAAGCGATTGAGGACGATGAGAAGCTTACGAACATCCTCGAAATGCAATCCTGTCGTTGGTTCATCCAAAACATAGATCGTGCGTCCCGTGGAACGACGCTGTAACTCCGTCGCCAGCTTTACGCGTTGTGCTTCGCCGCCTGAGAGCGTTGGGGCAGATTGGCCAAGCCTTACGTAGCCGAGGCCTACATCGTTAAGGGTTTTGAGGTAGCGCGCAATGGCAGGAACGGATTCGAAGAAGTGCGAAGCCTCTTCAATCGGCATATCCAAAACTTCAGCAATTGTCTTGCCCTTGTAATGCACTTCTAATGTCTCGCGGTTATATCTAGCACCATGACAAACTTCGCAAGGAACGTAAACATCCGGCAGGAAGTTCATCTCGATTGTGATCGTTCCATCACCAGCACAGTTCTCGCAGCGACCGCCTTTAACGTTAAAGGAGAATCGACCTTGCTGGTAACCACGAATCTTTGCTTCAGTGGTTTCAGCGAAGAGCGCTCGGATCTTGTCAAAGACGCCGGTATATGTCGCGGGGTTAGAACGCGGTGTGCGTCCAATGGGTGATTGATCGACGTGAACCACTTTATCCAAGTGATCAATTCCGGTAATCGTGCGGTGACGTCCAGGGACGATGCGGGCGCCATTGAGTTTGTTCGCGAGAACTGAGTAGAGAATGTCATTTACTAGCGTAGATTTTCCTGAACCACTTACACCGGTAACTGCGACGAAAACTCCGAGTGGAAATTCAACAGTAATCCCCTTGAGGTTATTCTCTTTCGCCTCCTTAATTACCAGAGAACGCTTGGTATCCCTCGGACGACGAAGTTCTGGAAGCGGAATAGATCGACGCCCTGCAAGGAAATCCCCAGTAATTGATTCAGGGGCAGAAATCAGTGCTTTGTAATCACCGGATGAAACGACTTTGCCACCATGCTCACCGGCACCAGGGCCGATATCAACAATCCAGTCAGCGACACGAATCGTATCTTCGTCATGTTCAACAACGATCAGCGTATTTCCGAGGTCACGAAGCCTGGTCAAAGTATCGATCAATCGGCGATTGTCGCGTTGATGGAGACCAATGCTTGGCTCATCTAATACATAGAGAACGCCAGTAAGACCAGAGCCAATCTGAGTTGCAAGGCGAATACGTTGTGCCTCTCCCCCGGAAAGCGTTGCTGCAGGGCGCTCGAGTGAGAGGTAGTCCAGGCCGACATCGAGAAGGAAACCTAAACGAGCGTGCACCTCTTTGAGAACGCGATCAGCAATCTTCTTCTCGCGTGCATTGAGCGAGATCTTCTTAAGAAATACCGCACATTCTGCGATCGACAGTTCACAGATCTGCCAGATGTTCTTCCCGCCGAGTGTGACCGCGAGAACCTCAGGCTTCAAGCGCGCACCGTTGCAAGCAGGGCAAGGAGTCTCGCGCATATAAGCTTCATACTTTTCGCGACTGAAATCTGAATCGGTCTCGGCGTGCTTGCGATGGATAAAGTTAAGTACACCCTCAAAGCCGGTCGAGTAATTACGTACCCGGCCATATCGATTTTTGTACTTTACATGGACTTCATAATCGGAGCCATGAAGGACAGCTTCGCGCGCCTTTACAGGCAACTTGCTCCATGGTTTATCCATTGAGAAACCGAGCTCATCAGCAAGCCCTTGCAACAATCTGGTGAAGTATTCGGAGGTATGCCCTGAGGACCAAGGGGCAATCGCGCCATCGTTGAGGCTCAATGAATCATCGGGAACAACAAGTTCCTCGTCGACCTCAAGCCTGGTACCTATGCCGGTGCACTCTGGGCAGGCGCCAAATGGAGAGTTAAAAGAGAACGAACGAGGCTCCATCTCTTCAAAGGAGAGACCGCAATCATGGCAGGCCATGTGTTCGCTAAAGACTCTCTCTTTCTCTGCATCTTTCGCATCGAGGTCTACGAAATCCAGGACAACTATCCCATTGGCCAATTTCAGAGCAGTTTCAATTGAGTCAGTGATTCGGGACTTCGACTCCTTCTTTACTGCAAGGCGATCGACAACAACTTCGATCGTGTGTTTCTCCTGCTTCTTCAGCTTTGGAACTTCCCCTAGCGAATAAACAGTTCCATCTACTCTGACACGTGAATAGCCTTGGGTCTGAAAATCGTTAAAGAGGTCGAGGAACTCCCCTTTTCGCTCGCGGATTACTGGGGCGAGGACTTGAAAACGAACTCCATCATCTAAACCAAGGATTTGGTCGACGATATTCTGCGGGGTCTGCTTTGCAATCGGCTTTCCGCAGTTAGGGCAGTGTGGGCGGCCAGCTCTTGCAAATAACAAACGCAGGTAGTCATACACCTCGGTGATCGTTCCCACCGTTGAGCGCGGATTCCTATTAGTAGATTTCTGATCGATCGAAACAGCAGGTGATAACCCTTCGATGAAATCAACATCGGGCTTATCCATCTGGCCCAAGAATTGTCGGGCATATGCGGAGAGCGACTCCACGTAGCGTCGTTGGCCCTCTGCGAAAATTGTGTCGAAGGCGAGCGATGATTTTCCGGAGCCAGAAAGTCCCGTGAAGACAATGAGCGCATTTCGCGGTAAATCGAGTGAGACATCCTTCAAGTTATGCTCGCGGGCACCTCGAATGATCAGGCGATCTGTACTCATACTCCTGCTTCCTCCATGCCGCGCAACTCTTTCTTGAGCTCGCGTAATTCATCACGTAAACGCGCAGCTAATTCGAATTGAAGCTCTGCTGCCGCTGATTTCATCTGGTCAGTGAGGGATTCTATGAGAGCGAGCAGTTCCTGTCTTGGTAGAGACTGCCCAGCAGGCCGCGCATGCGATATCGCCGGGATTTGGGAGATTGGCTTACGACTGCCTTGGGTAAGCGACTGGCTATCTTCGGCCTCTTTGGTGATGAGATCCGTGATATCAGCAATCTTCTTTCGCAGTGGAGTTGGATCGATGCCGTGTTCGGTGTTGTATGCCACCTGCTTTGCTCGACGACGATTGGTCTCATCAATTGCCTGTGCCATTGCTGGAGTCATGGCATCTGCATACATATGCACCTCACCAGAGACGTTACGTGCAGCACGTCCAATGGTTTGAATGAGCGACGTTGCAGAGCGCAGGAAGCCTTGTTTGTCTGCATCTAAAATCGCAACCAACGAAACTTCGGGGAGGTCCAAGCCTTCGCGAAGAAGATTGATACCTATCAATACGTCATACTCTCCTGAACGCAATTCACGTAAGAGTTCTACGCGACGGAGCGTGTCGACTTCTGAGTGAAGGTACCGGACTCTGATGCCAAGTCCCATGAGGTAATCGGTTAAATCTTCCGACATCTTCTTTGTAAGAGTAGTAACGAGCACGCGCTCATTACGTTCTGCACGCAAGCGAATCTCGTGGACCAGGTCATCGATCTGGCCTTTGATTGGCTTTAGGATGATTGCGGGATCCACCAATCCGGTTGGGCGAATAACTTGTTCGACAACGTCGCCCTTCACCTTCTCCAGTTCATACTTTCCCGGCGTTGCAGAGAGGTAGAGCGTCTGACCTTTACGGGTGAGGAATTCGTCA
>Ga0007804_1000880_pt1 | contig 10697 bp, 11 predicted proteins | sample CryBogCBE25Aug07_FD_60367 | JGI IMG/M metagenome (GOLD analysis project Ga0007804, IMG submission 60367) | Freshwater microbial communities from Crystal Bog, Wisconsin, USA - CBE25Aug07 | ecosystem: Environmental > Aquatic > Freshwater > Lake | place: Crystal Bog, Wisconsin, USA | collected... | reverse complement strand
CTCTGCACCGTCTTTATCGGTGTAAGTAAAGTTAAAAAAGCGAGCCTTAGATGGGTCTGTTTCAGCCTTGGCTTTTTCATCGCCCAGAGTTACGTTAGCAAAACGTGAGCGTATTTTATCAAATAGTGCAGTAGAGATGGATTCAATTTCTTTAGACATAATACTATTTATTCTCGTACGTGCCAAACGTTGTATAGCTTGTAACTCGAAACGTATCTGCTGGCACTTTGTTTAACATTCCGTGCCAGTTTAAGGGTTGGCTTCCGTCTTCGTTCAACATGTTTAACATCAAATAGCCAGTATTTGGTACAAATTCAAGTTGAGTAATAGGATCATTAGCGTTCTTAGATTTATAAAATTGTGTTGCATACTGTTTACCGGGCGCTACCCAAAATATCTGCATTGTTGCAGGTAAATGCCCGTCGGTATGTAAATTGACATCAAAACCGGGTTCGTCATACCACCATACAGTACTTGAATAACGATTATTGAATGTTACATTGCACACCGATTCTATTGCTTCAAGATTCTGCCATATATATTCTGCTACTTGTTGTAATACAGGCTGTTGGTCAGAATGAATTTGTCGTCTACTCCATGCTTCTTGTAGGTAGCCGCGATTCCAGGGCATAGTTGGCCAGTCGATACTTAATACCTCTTTGGCCAGATCCTCAGGAAATGCATCGGTAATTTGAAATAGTCTATTGGAAAGATCGATTGGAGTTATATTCATATTAGAACATTATAAAAGGCATGGGCTCAATAAATTCATTTGCATCTTTAATTTCTGCGTCAAGGTCGGAATCAAATTCCTGCAACAATACCATCATACGTATTGCCAATAGTGCGCTCATAACCAAGTCATCGTGCTCGCCAATTTTTGCTGCAAAACTTGTTCCTGATGCTACAAAGTTTTTTAATTCACTAATTAATGCTTTACTAGCAACATGCAATCGTTTGGTTTCAACCAAGCTCTTAAATTTACTACAAGCACTTAGTTTACTCTTATTAGTAGTTGTAAATCCTTTGCGATATCTATGACCGGCAGCGCCGCGCTTAGGTTCACTTAGGAATACTCCTGCTATGTTCTCTTCACCAATTTCGGCAATTACAACCAATGCGGCTTCGCCTAAGGTATTGTTCTCGATTGAGTAATATACATTTGTGCTTCCGGCTGTGTCTGCCAAGTAGGTACAAATTTCTTGTAGTATGCGGCACTGACGTTGCACCGGAGTCTTGTTATCACACCACTCAGCTACTTGTTTAAGTCCAGGTAGTTCAAATACTTGTATAGCAGCAGGATCGCTACCTGTACCTAAACTAGGATCTAATGCTACTACATAAGTCTTGTCACGTTCCGGACGTTTGTACCAACGTACTTGTCCTTGTTTTTCTATAGGCTCTAGTCCTGCCATCTCAACTAATAGTAGTGGATTAATCAGAGTTTCATCAAAGATAATAAATTCGCATTCCATCTCACGGCGGAATCGTTCTTCGCCTAATTGTGATAACATCTGGTCAGCCCATTTCTGATCTCGATCCGGATGTTCCTGCCACTGACTACGAAATGCTTTAAATCCGTTGACACCAAGATCTGTTTTGTTACCCTGAGCATCAAAACATTTATTGGCCTGGCGCCAAATTTGTGCAAACTGATCTTCGTCTGAGTTTGGTGTTGATGTAATAATACACTTACCACCAGTTGCTAATGTAGGAGTAATAGCAGTCCAGAATTCACTTGCAATAGTTGGGCGAACGAACGCAAACTCGTCACAGTATAATAGTGATATACTCATACCACGACCTGTGTTTTCTGTTGTTGTTTGACTTACAATACGTGAACCGTTTTCAAAGTCCAAGCTACCTTTGTTGTAACTTGTTACCCCTGCACGGATAAAGTCCGGGCAGTTCTCGTATGCGTATCTGACACGTTGCATGATCTCCTGTGCGCCCAGGTACTTGTGTGCCGCTACTAGAATTGTTGAATCTGGAACAAACATAGCGTACCATAACAAGTAGCCCGCGGCGGTAGTTGATTTGCCGGTTTGGCGTGGCATCAAACTTATGCTATAACGATTATGATGGTAAGCATCGATCAGGCGTTCTTGGTATTCAAACGGATGGTATTGTATAGCACCTTTAGTTGGGTGCTGAATAAAGAAATAGTTATCCATGAAGTATTGCGGGCCCGTGGCAGGATCAGCACAGCGAGCCAACTCCTGTATCTGATGCTCAGTATAGGACATCTTCTTATACGGAGTTTTGATAATTGCGGTTTCTAAGTCTTTACTCATTATGATCTTTATGTTATACTTGTGTAATATCACAATGTATAAGTATATTTAACATCAATTTACAAATGGTTTATCGAAATGTCGGACACTTTATTACTCAATTCAAACTACGAGCCAATTAGCGTATTACCGCTAAGTGTTATTGGCTGGCAACACGCTATCAAGCTAATGTATCTGGGACGGGTTCATGTTATTGAAACATACCCCAATTGGATCATTCATAGCGAACGATTAGCAATAAATGTCCCGAGTGTATGCGTAACCAAAGACTACTTCCACTATAAGAAACACGTTAAGTTTAGTCGTTATAACCTGTATATGCGTGACCTGTTTAAGTGTCAGTACTGTGATGATGTATTTGATTACGACGAATTAACTATTGACCACGTAGTTCCACGTATGCTTGGTGGTAAGACCAATTGGGAAAACTGTACAACTAGTTGTAAAAGTTGTAATAGTGCCAAGGGTCATAAGACCAACATTCGCCCCAGAGTTATGCCGTATAAGCCAGACTATTACAGTCTAGTAAATCAGTGGAAAAAAATGGACTTTAGTGTAAAACAAAGTTCTTGGAATCAGTACTTGGGATTAGATAAGAGAGTTGCTTAGGTACCGGGGTCTTGTTTAGGCAAGGCTTCGGGATGACGTTTAAAGTATTCTTGAATTTTACTTTCAATACTGCCATTTAAGTATGGCTTGGTAAAGTTAATTATGAACCACAAGTCCGATCCAGGTGTAGCATGATACTTGTGTATTAGTGCATTGCGATCTTCTGCAGTTTTACTAATGTTACTACCAACCGGGCTTATGATGCCATCTTCGTCTGCCATTGGTGTTGTTGGGACACCGCCTACACTAGCTTCTGAAACTAACCCAGCTAACTTTTTAATTTGATATAAATCTTGTGCATCCATAACAGCATCGGCATCACCAGTTTCGCCTTGGAGTACAAAGTTTTCGCTGGTGATTCGATATTGTTTCATTAATTAACTTTTTTAATACTTTCGTATTCTGCAGATAATCTAGCTTCTAGTGTTGTTGCTTTACTAGTTGCTGGTCTAGCTAATGCGTTGTCGCCGTTCTTGAATGTAGGACGATCGGGGTGCATGGCTTTTTCACCATTGTCTGCCTCGCCTGGGTTCATAGTACTAGCCTTCATTGAAAGATATTTTTCTTTTGGGCTATTAGCATGTTCTTCTGGCTCTGCATCAACAGTTACATCAGCTTCTTGCACTTCAATTTCTCTACCGCCAAGTTCAAAATGATCTTTATGCTGTGCTTTAGCTTGAGCTAACTTGCCAGTAAACGCATTACCTTCGTCGGCAACTTTTAAGCCAGCTAGTTTAGCTAACTCGTTTAATTCGCCTTCTAACGGATCTGTCTCTTCTTCATAGTAGTCACGGCCTTTGCCTTTTAGTAAATCGGCTTTGCCTGGAATTTGTGAAGCTGGTAAACTTGATCCCACTGGATGCGGATTAACAGGTGCTGGCTGTTGTGCAGCAGCTTCCATAGCAGCTTCATCGGCCATTTGCTTTTTACTGTGTGAGTGAATAGATAAGAAATCTTTTAACTTGTCACTGCAATGCCCAGTTGACTTATAATGATTAATGTCTTGTTGTAGTTCAGACATTAGTTCATCCATACTATGCCCTGTTTCTTCTTCCATCTTGCGGAAGTTCATTTCCATTAAGAAACGACTTTCCATGCGAGCCATACTTTCATCCATACTGTGTACTGTTCCTTTTTTACCTTTAGGAGTAATACCTGTTACACGACCAAATGGGTCAGCTAAAGTACTTGCACCCGGTGCCGTAACCTTAGAAGGACGACCGCGGCCTTTTTTAGGTGCATTAGGATCAACACGTGGATTAACTGTACTTGCTTTGCGTGGACGGCCTTTGCCACCTACAGCTTTAGGACCAGTACGACCATCATCTTTTTCTAAATCGTCTGCTGGATATCCAGGATAGTCAGTTTTAGTATGACGAGTAACACCCTTCATTGGTTGTGTTACTTCGCCTTCTTGAAACGCTTCTTGCGGATCTTCCTGCATACCCTTCATGTGCTCTTGACCAGGGGTCTTGGCCCAACGAGCTAACTTGCGCTTGATTTGTTCATCGGACATGCCGTGACTACGACAGATCTGAATAAATGCTTCTTTGGACTTGGCATCATGGCGTTTGCTTTGTTCTGGACTTAGAGCTTCTTCCATACTGCATTCTGTACAAGCTTCGCGACTTTCTTCTTTCTTGCCGTGCTTCTTGTTGTAGATTGACCATGCTGTTGCAAAAGCCTTGGCAGGTTCGCCAGGATATTCTTTCTTCAACTTCATTACCATGTCTTCCATGCCAGGAGGAGCTGTTTCAACAACGCCACCTTGGGCGCCCATGCCACCATCAAATGTTTCTTCTAACTTACCTTGCTTGGCTAATTTAGCACGAACTGCGCCAGCAACACGCTTGCCGGCTTCGGCTGAACCATAGTGTTCACCGGCAGACTTTGCAATCTTAGCAAATGTCTTGCCCGGCTTGCCTTCGTCTTTACCTTCAGCAAATTGTTGTTTTAGTTTAGCTTCAACTGAACCAACGCCTTCGGTAATAGAACCTTGAGCTTCAACGCTTTCACGGATTTCTTTAATAAGAGATTGATGCTTCTCTTCTGGTGTTGGCTTTAACGCAGCTAGTTTTCCTAGGATGCTATATATGTTATCGTGTGGATGATTGTTGCTCATTGTATTAACCTTTTGTTGGATCTGGGATTTTGTTTTGCTTGCTACCTACTGGGTCAACATTGCCTTGCGGAATATCGTTAGTAGTTTTACCTGCTTCTTTACTATCTTGAGCAAAATCAAATTTACGTGATTCTAATTCTTTTAATAAACTGCCGATGCGTACTTGGCCTGCTAGTGATTGTGCATTCGGTGCATCTTTTAAGTCTGGTTCGTCTAACAATGCACCTGTGTGATCTTTACCAAGAGCTTCTGCTTCATCTGTAAATTCAGCTTCGTTTAAATTACGTACTACAATCCAATCAGGATTGATTTGGGCACGTTCTTTGATGGTTTGGCGAATTTGTACAGTATTGCATGGGTATGCAACCTTGACATCAAATGTCCAGCACTCACAAGGACCCCATTGTGGGAACTCACGGTGCTCTTGGATTGGCATACTCTTAACAGCACTAATACTTTCTAACTGCCAAGTGTTTAATGCGTTCTTAATTTGTTCCATTACATCCTTTGGATTAATGGTAGCCATTTTGATACGAAATTCGTACGGCTTGTTCATCTCGTAAATGTAACTTTGAAAAGGTTTCATTTCATATTCCTATTATTGTATATTTATACAGATTGGGCTATTTGTCTTGCTTGCCCAAAATTTGTTTTATTAGCTCGTTGCGGTCAAATACTACACCTTTTCCGTCAATTGGCTCATCTTCGCCAGTGGCGTCTTTTTTATTGTCTTTTTGTATTTGGTAATCTAGTTTAGCTTTGGCTAGTTGTAACTGTACCATTTTTAGCTTTTTGTCTAATTTGGCAGTTTTAGCTGTAATGGCATGACCTAGCATTACACTTGCTGTCTGTAGTATAACACCACTGAATCGTGGCTCTACATTCATACCTAAATCTATTAGATCTTCGGCTTTATCTTGTGCCAATTTTGCTAGTTCGTCTAGTTCTTTATCGCCAGTATCTAAATCATGTACTGTTGGGAGTGCAGCATCAATACGATCTATTGCAGTATCAACATCTGTTATAAGCAGACGATTTTCAGCAATATGCTGTTCGGCTTCTGCTGGGGTCGCGTCATCAGACGGCAAGTTAAATAACTCTTCTAATTTTTTTGTCATACAACTATTTATTTGCCGCGACCTTGAGCGAAAATCATATCTTCGGTTACTACTCTAAAAGTTAAGCCATTGGCTTTGCACCATTGTCTAGCAGCTTCCCATTTTGCCATGTTTAGAATGGCACTGGCTTGATCTCGAACATTTTTTGCACCTTCTAAAGTAGTTTCTTTTTTAGGTTTAATTTCAACTATTTCAGCATGTTGGGCGCCACCAGCGTCCTGATATGTAATTAAAAAATCTGGTACGTAGATGGTATTCTTACCTGTTAATGGATTACGATAATTGATGCGAACTGCTTCACTGGCCCATTGTAGTATGCTAGGATTGTTGTCGCAAAATTGCATGAATACAAATTCCCAGCTTGAACGATATGTTGGAGTTTTGTTTCCAACATACTTGGCAGGATTTTGTAATTGAAATTTACCTTGTGCGTATTTTGCCATTATGGTAGTATAGTTCTAGTGATCATCGGACTAGTTGTTGGTTTTGTTTTAATACCGATTGTACTAGTAGCAACTCTATTGAAGTTTAAAAAAGCGGCCAAATAATTGTTTAGTTGGCCTGGAGTTAATTTTTGGAATTCTGATAATACTGTTAATGGGTCAAGATTTTGTGCCTGTGCTGTGTATACCACAGTGGCTGCAAGAGCTCGGCCAGACGCGGCATTGCCGGTATACTGTTCAAAATATGCAATAATAGCATCATTGGCATTTGCGCTGATTGCAAAAGTGCCCTGGAAGAAATTGTTAAAGTATTGATTAACATTGTTCTGACTGCCAGATAAGTCTGGTGCCTGTATGTTGGTTGCTGTTGAAATTTGTTGTGACATTATTACCCTCCACTGTTGGCCCAACCGGCCAAGTTAGATGCGTCGACTGAACCATCAGGCTTAAATGTTGCTTGAGTAGCTGTTAACGAATTAATTTCGTCCGATACCTTATTATAAGCATCGCCAATTGCAGTTGACAGAGATTTAACACCTGACGCCAGCCCTGATTCTAATCCAGATGCGGCTGTTGCTAATCCGCCAGTTAGGCCTGCGGCAACAACTGCTCCGCCGCCAGCGGATAATCCATTGATAGATTGTGTTACTGCACTCATTACACCATTCTTTGCCATATTCTCTACTGTGGCCAATGCGGCTTTAGGATTTTGTATTGCAGCGGTTGCCATACTTAATAAGCCTTGTGCTGAACCCAACTGACCTGCTGCAAGTACACCAGGGCCAAGACCACCAAGTAAACTACCAAGTGCAGGTAAAGCAAATCCACCTGCATTGGTTAATGCTGTTGATGCCGAATCAAGCAGTCCTGCTGCTACTGTAGCAAAACTAGTAGAAGCATTTAATGCTCCGGTATTGGGATAAGCAACAACTGATCCGCCCGACGTTGTTAAGTTGTAGTCAGCCAAGTCGGTCACGGTCTGCGGTGCGGCTGTGTATCCTCCACGTCCGTCTGATACAATATCTACACCTGCTGCTGGAGCAATTGGACTTGGTGTATTGTCGTAATGTAAATCAATAAAGCCGCCTGCGGTATTTGTAGTAGTATATCCAGTTTGGTACTTAACAGTTTCGTACGAAATACTCATCTGATGATTCATAAAATCCTGTGATGAGTTGTCATGGTCGCCGTGTTTAAAACTAGTAATGATAGGGTTAATTAATTCGTACTCGCTAAAATTCTTTTGGTATAGACTATAAATTCGTATAGCATTGATATATTGATACTGTTGATAAGCATTTTGTGAATTGTAACTAGCAACCGGACGAGGTGTATAACCCCATTCAAAGCTAGGACGCTCTTGATACTTGCTAATTATTCCGTAGGTGGCATCTGCATAATCACTGTCACGATAAAAGAAGCTATAGTAATCATACCAAAAGCTTCTTACGTTGTCTGCTTGGTCATCATGGAATGTAATGTTAACAGGATCGTAGTTAATTTTATTTTGCACAATGTTCTTACGATTGTAAGCATTGTGTATTTTTGTATCAATAGTAAATTTTGGTAAGCTAACACTTTTAACAATCATACCCAGCTCTTGAGCAGTAAGATTGCTTACGTTACTGATTTGCGGATTAAAATCAAATTCCACATAGAATAGATAGCCCATCTTAGGACTAAGTCTATAATTTCCATCAACAAAGATTCTACTTGCATGTTGGTAATTACGAACATTAACCGTACCGGTTGAACCATCATCCAGGGTCTTTGTTGTCTTAGATGATTGCAGATACTTGTTAATCGAAGTAGCTGGGCCGTTAAGAGAGTTTGGGTTTGCAGGTGTTGCCATATATAATATTTATCCAATAAAAAACCCGGAGATTTAAGTCCGGGTTTTTAGTAAGTTAAATTAAATTAACCAGTGATTGTTGAGCCAGTTGTTTGTGAAGTAACTGTAGTTCCAACGCCGCCGCCAATAGTCTGGATAGCATTGTCAAATCTAATAGTTAATGCAATTTGAACTGCGTCATTACTGCTGTATGCCATATCACCGTAGTCAACTGAACTTAAAAAGCAACCATCCAATTCCCACGATTCAAGAATATTAGGAGTTGTTGTACCATTGCCGCCATCAAGTATATCATAAGTTAACTGGAACTTATAATCAATACCGCTTGGTGCACTTGATTGCTCTAGGAAGTCAAATTGTTTCTGGATCTGCTGACCAACTTGTGTGTTAACTGCACCAGTAACATCATCACGTAGATTGATTGTTGTTTCATCCCATTCAGGTTTACCTTGGAAGTAGACCTTTGAGTTGTAAACATCAAGTGTAACCGGAGTAAATTTAACGCTCGGGCGCTTGATATCAACTACTTGTTTTGTTAACTCTGTGTTGTTAGCAACACCAAAGTTTGTAAAAGTAGCACGGAAGCGATACTTTAATTTTGGCATTAGCAAGGTGCCGCTAGTTGCGCCACCTGCTAAAGGTACTGTAAAATTACTTAATGAAGCCATATTATTCTCCTATACTCTTATTTATCTATTAAGTTGATGATGCGCCAAGTGCTTTAATTGAGCCAGGATTGTAAATTGCGATTGGAATGTAAATAAATTCTACATCGCGGATTGGTTCAATAGCAACGTCCACATACAACTGATCATTAGAGATTGTAAATGGTGTATTGTTACTTGTATCACAGATTACCAAGAAGTCATACAATCCACGTAGTGCTAGGATGTTGTTAAGAGCAAGTTCAAATTCTCTTGCAATAGATTTTCTTGTAATTTGATCATTTGGTTCAAACAAGTAACCAGTACTGATACTTGCAAAGATTGTACGTAAGTAGTTTTCTAAACGAGCAACGTTGACACGACTTTGTGCAGATGATGTTCCACTGCGTGTTTGTTGAGCAAACACTACAAGTCCTACGTTAGGTAGTTGTGTAATAACGTTTACATTTAGTCCAAACAATGCATCACGTAGACCTTGGTTAATACCGTTGTGTACAAACCCACCGGATACTGAATCAATGTAACCAATGTCACTTAGGTTGTCAACTAAACCACGCTTAGTACCTGCTGGAGCAAACCATGGGTAAGCAACTTGGTCATTGTACAAGAAAGTACGTAGTACTGCGTGACTTGCTGGAACAACAACTTGATTACCTGCTAAGTCGTTTGTTAAACCAGCTGGGTAGTAAACACCTAGGTATGGACTTGCAATTTGTGGCAAACCGCCGCCCATTGTGTTATCAAAGTAGTTAGTCAAGTCAATTGTGTTTGGTGCTAGGTCCATTGGAGCATCAGCAATAACGAATGCTGTAGCACCACGGTTATCATTTAATGTAACCATGTCTGGAATTAGCTCTGGGTAACCAGGAGCACAAATCAAGTTGAAGTTGTATACTGGACTTAGAACATCTAAGTTACTGCTAACAGCAGCTTCCATTGCATCAACAACCATTTGGCGTTGAGCCATTGAACCAGCGTTCATTACTTCTTGTTCGTTTAATCCACTTGCTGTAACCCATGCATCTTTAATAGTTGGTAAACTACTTGATGCACCAGGAACTGTTGGTAAATTAGGGAAACTTGTAGCGTTGAAATAACCAGGAACAAATTTCTTAACATTGTAACCACTGCGACGCATGTTGAACAGTAATGTTCCGCGAGCATATAGACGATAGTCCGGAGCATCTTGATCAATATAGTTACTTGTTAACAAGGTTGTAATACTTGGAAGTGCACCAGCAACTACATCAGTAGTGCCTGTACTATCCCAACGTGCATCAGCAAAAATAATACCGTTTGCACTCACGTGGTCTGTGTTGTCAATAGCTACCCATGCACGACCGTTATAACGATATAGACTTGGGAAGTTAGCTAGGTCGCCGCTGTCTAACCATAAATCGCCAGCAACTAAAGGTGTGCTGTCAGTTTGTGTAGCAGGCGGAACTGTTGCAGTAACAATAACGCCTTCTGGGTCAGTGTTACCTAAGTTATAACCACGAACATCACTGGATACGTTTTTGTAGCCATACCAACCATTGCCGTTGTTGATCATAATATCAACATCTGCTGGCTCACTGTAATACCAGAAAGTACC
>Ga0007804_1000873_pt1 | contig 10768 bp, 9 predicted proteins | sample CryBogCBE25Aug07_FD_60367 | JGI IMG/M metagenome (GOLD analysis project Ga0007804, IMG submission 60367) | Freshwater microbial communities from Crystal Bog, Wisconsin, USA - CBE25Aug07 | ecosystem: Environmental > Aquatic > Freshwater > Lake | place: Crystal Bog, Wisconsin, USA | collected... | reverse complement strand
TCTCGATGCTCAGACGTCCGATGACATCAAGAACATCCATCACTCCCTGATACTGGGTGGCGCTGTCGCCGCGCACGACAACCGTCACATCGGCATTGGCCGACTTGGCCTCGCCCAGCTTCTGCTCGAGTTCCGGAAGGGTAACGGGGAGTGTGTTCAGGAAAATAGCCCCCTCGTTATTCACGGTGACGGCCTGGGTCTTGGGACCTCCCATGCTCGGTGCCGAGCTTCCCTTGGGCAGGTTTACCTTCACACCCTGAATGCCGGCAGTCGTCATGATGATAAAGATCAGCAGGAGCACAAGATACAGATCGACCATCGGCGTGACATTAATGTCAGCGATAGCTTCTCCTCCGGAATCAGCTTGCATGGCGGTTTTCTGTGGGTGGTTAGTGGCCTAGTGAGCACTCGGCCCGTAGTTTTTCTCGGGATAGTACTCGGCCATCTTCGTCAGAAACTCCTCGCAGAAGAGATGCATGTCGGTGGTGATGTCCTTCACCTGAACACTGAGGTAGTTGTAGCCGAAGAGTGCGGGAATCGCCACGACAAGCCCGCAGACCGTGGCAAGCAGCGCGGCGGCGATACCGGGAGCAATGGCGTTGATGTCAACCTCGCCGAGCATCGCAATCTCACCGAAGGTGATCATGACGCCGATGATCGTCCCAAGAAGACCAACATAGGGACCACCAGCGATGCAGATCGTCAGGAGAACCATCATGCTCTGCAACTTGGCATTTTCACGGGTTACCTGGCCCTCCATGCTCGATTCGATCGACTCAAGGGCGCGGTGCGAGATCCCGCCTCCCTTGCTCACACGGGACCGGATTTCCTGACAACCAACTTCATACACGCGATAAATAGGTGTGGAGTGGATGAACTTGATGTGCTTCGCCTCGGTGCGACCGCCAAGCGTTTTGATCTTTTCCTGATCATCTGTATCGATCGCCGTCAGATCGCCGGAGAGATGATGCCACTGGTTCAGAAACTCCTTGGAGCCCTTGGAAAGGCTGGAAATGTATTTGTTCTTGGCAAACATCACGATCCAGCTGATGGCCGACATGATTCCAAGAATACCGATCACCACCCAGGCATCGACGGTCACCGATTTGATCAGATAGCCAAAGAGTCCCAGGCTATCAAGGAAGCTCACGGAAGCGGCCTCGGGCTTGCCCGTGACAAGAAGCTTGGCGTTCTGCTGTCCCTGACCGAGTGCAGAGACCTTGATGAAGCCGGGAGTACGGGCTGTCTTGGAGATTTCCATCTCGTCGATCTCCCCAGCGAATCCTGGCTTCCCGTCACCATCACCGCCGATAAAAGCGGGCCCATTCATTGAGGGCAGTGCCACGGGGAGATTCGCCACGGCCACGCCGTCAACATACAGCGTGGTCCGCTTGCCGTCGGAAACCAGAGCAAGATGCTTCCAAGCCCCCGCAGCGAGGGGAGCCGTGCCGGCGCCACGTTGTGTGCCTGAGGCACTCGAAATCTCCATGAAGGGAATGCCGTTATCAAGACCGACACGAAGACCGTTGGCCCCGTCCTTGCGGCTGTATATGGGCACATTCGGAACCAGGCTCGTCGGCTTTACAAAGCTCATCCAGGTGTAGGGGGAGGCCTCCAGCACGGCAGAGTTGGGGTTAGCGGGAATACTGATCGGCTTCTTTCCATCGAGTTTGATACCGCCCCCAATCATTGAACCATCGATCGGAATACCGGGTGTTTCCGCCCGGATGCCATTGCCCGAGGAATCACCCGGAGGCGTTCCATGCTCGTTGAAGTGATAGATCGTCACCGTGTCGCCATCGTAGGCGGTCTTGGGCAGGTCGACCTTTTCGCCTTTGGCGGGCTTCTTTTTCTCATTGCGACCAGAGTAGAGGTAGATATCGCGGGCCGTGCCGGGCTTGAGGTCGGGGATCTTTACCCAGACGAATCCCTCGTTCATCACGGTGTCGAACTTCTCGACCTGAGAGGCGAGGAGCGTCTTGTCATCAGAATCAACGAAACGCAGGTCGCTGCCGTCCTCCTTGGAATTGGAAAAATCAAAGTTCCCGTCATGCAGGCGAACCACAACCGTCGTGGTTCCGATGGGATCGGAAACGGCCACGCCATTGTCCGTGGTGTCGACCGTGATTTTCTCACGGGCGCTCCATGCTTCGTTCCACCAAGTGCGGGCGTGAAGGCTGCCAGTCGCCAGGATCATCAAGGCAACAATGCGAAGTAAGGATGTTAATTTCATAAATGCAGGGTGTTTGATTATTAGAACTCTCCAAATAGACGGAAGGTGACGAGGGGGGACCAAGCCATGACCGGCGCTTCATTGATCAAAGGAATGCCGACGTCAATGGAGCCGTTCAAGTCCTTGTACATCTTGAGCCGCGAACCGGCGCCGTAGCTTGCAAAGTTAAAGGTGGCTATCTGCCCGGGAAGAGGTTGGTTCAGTGTAAGCGTTCCCCCATCGAAGAATCCATACACACGCCACTCATTGACTCCAACATGACCGGCGAGGAGGGAGGGGGAACGGAATTCCATACTTCCAAAGAGTGCGTTATCCCCTGCCTGCGTCCCCTCAAGGTAGCCTCGGCAAGTATCAAGACCACCACCAGCAAACTGTTCACTATAAACGAGAGGCTCGGGTGACACCTGTCCCTGAACCTTGCCAAAGAGCTGAAAACCGGCAGGCAGTTCATGGGTATGGGAAAGATCCGCCTTGAGGGTCAGGAACCCGCCGTCGCCATTGTAGCGAAGATTTTGGAAATTCTGATCTTCTCCATAAGCTCCGATGGTGGCACCTCGCAGACCGAAGGAGAGACCAGTGTCAAAAATCGTGACGGAATCCTTGGGAGCCCAGACGGCGTTATAATTCAACCTGATGGGCCAGTACCAAAGAGGGCTTGATTCGGCGGGACCGGCAGAAGTCGTGGTCGTGTAACCGATTACCTGGCTGAGGTACTTGAAATCGATACCCCCGTTGAATGACTGACTGAAGTTTTTCTCTCCTGGCAACGCGCAAAGCAAGCGGAAGGAAGCCGTATTGCCCGCTCCATTCACCGCACCACCACCGAGCGTTGAGACATCACTGTTCTGTTCTGAGAAAGAGACATTAAGTTTCAGCCAATCCACGTCGGGAATCCTAGCCGTGTAAAAGACATTCCAGTTCAGAGCCTCGGATGCTTTCTGCGGTGCCACCTGCAGAGATGCCCCCGCCGCGTCACCCCGCTGCCAGAGATTATCATAACTCGTTCCGGCATTCAGGCGGTAGGGAACCGTATTTGGACTGTAGCGATTGTTGAACTCCACGCTCCCATGCCATGGAAGCGTGTCGTTGACCTTCAAATTCACATCGACTGTTCCGGGCTCGAATCCCGGAGTAAGTGTTGGAATCACCTGACGATCACCCCATTGGTTGAGCGCCAGGATCTCGCTGGAAACCTTATTAAAGTCAGGCACGGAGCCCGGTTGCAGGGAAGGTATCTTTTTCTTGATCGCGTCCAGTGAGAAGTAGCGGGATCCCTCGACATTCAAACGGCCCACCTTCGCTTCGGTGACTTGAAGAAAGACGATGCCTCTTTTTCCGGTCTGCTGGGGGATCTGGACGCTTACCGTCTGGAATCCCTTGTCCTGAAAAGCCTTCTCCAGCGCTGTACGGGCTTTCTCCACATCATCCGGTGTGCGTTCTGGACCCATGAAAGGATAAACCGCCTTCTCGATCTCCGAACGACTGAGCTGATGCGAGCCGATGACGCGGTACTCCCGCACATAAAGCATCTGGCTTCGATCCACGGCATTGGTGGAGACGCCGGGAGGCGTGGCGGCCACGGGAGGCACCGGAGGCGGCCCATCGTCACCCGATCCTGGAGCCAGGTTTGCCAGATCAGCTGATCTCAACGTTGGTACAAAAATTCCCGCCATCATCGCCAGACACAATAATAGATTCCCATGCCACTTTGGCGCGGACGGGAAACTCTTTTTCAAAAGATGATGGCGGTATGCTGGCACGATGTCCGGTTGACTGTTTTTAATCGCAAGGCAAGCGGCCCGAAAAGTTACCAGAGCATCATCACAGGCAGGAATACTTAATTGTGACAATTCCGTGACAAACGGGAAGCCGAACTCTTTTACTTTCCTCATGCTGAGCAGTCAACTAACTCCATGATCTTCAGCGCCTCCTCATATCGGAAAGCCCATTTCAAAAGTTCACCCTCCTGTACGCGGGCCACTCCAGAGGAGGCTTGACCACTGCAATGCAGGCTGTCACTCCATGAATCCATGCATCAAGGACTCCGACTCATCGATCCCTCCCGATGGCTCCTTCTTGGGATTATAGCGGTAGCCTATTGGCTCTGGGGAGGGACCCGTCCGTGGACACAAGATCTCATCGCCCAGCTATTACTGGCAGACCTGATGATCTTTTGTATCGCGCTGATATTTCTCAAGCGCATGCCCAGGATTGCACCCGTGGCGCTTTGGGCGATCCTTATTCTCTTGGTTCAGGGATGGCTACTGAGTTGGAATGCTTACCCGGGCCCGGGAGGGCTCAGAATCCTTCTGAACTCGACTCCTGGACAGATCCCATGGTTTCCCGCCTTTATCGATCGAGGTCAGAGCATTCGGTCCATGCTTCTGATGACAGGCTTGTTAGGGGCTTTTTGCCTGAGTTGCGATTTGTCAGCCAATAAAGATTGGTTGATACGCCTGTGGAAATCCACGGCACTCCTTGGATTAAGCATCGTCATCCTGGGACTTGCCCAGCGCTTCACGAAGGCCTCCGCTATTTTTTGGAATGTCTACGAGAACGACGGCCCTTATTTCTTCTCCGTCTTCCGCTACCATGCCAATGCCGGCGCCTTTATCAATCTGGCCTTCCCCATGATGGGCGCGCTTGCCGTGTTGAGTGTTGTCTTGAAATGGGGACAGATGGAAAGGGTCATCTGGATCACAGGAACACTGGTCTCATGTGCCGCCGCTTTTGTGAATGCCTCCAAAGCGGCCATGGTTGTCACCCTGATCCTCATACTTCTGAGCACCTGCGGTCTCTGGATACTCTCGGTACGGCCTAGATCCCATATGGACAAACGCAGCCTCCTTTTTCTGATGGGCGCCAGCATTGTGATCCTGGCCATACTGATTCTAAGTTTCGGATTGGATCAGGCGCTAGTGAGGTGGAGTTCCTTTCGCGGACTGTCTTTGAATGCCGACCGCACCCTTACTTACAGGGTCATCATCGAACACCTGATCCCGAGAACCGGACTCTTTGGCGTCGGCCCGGGCAATTTCGAGAGAGCGTTTGCCTCCTTGGTGGAGGCAAGGGATCTTCCGGTGCTGGGTCGCTGGGACATGGCCCACAACGATTATTTGCAGGGGCTCGTGGAATGGGGCTGGTTGGGAACAATCTGCTGGGCAACCATTCTCGGAGGCGCACTGCTACAAGCCCTACGGATGATCTGGGACCAGTCAATCCCCTTGGAAAACAAAGCCTTGGGGTTCGGTGGCAGTATCGCCCTGACCGGGGTGCTTCTTCATGCCTGCGTCGATTTTCCGCTGCAAATCACGAGCATCCAGTTAAGCGTAGCTCTCCTCTGCGGGATGCTCTGGGGATGCACGCCAAATGATCAGGCACGCAAAAGAAAAAAGAATATCGCAGGTTGAAAACCTTACTTATCGCTGCGCACTTATAACCAAGCGCCAAGGAAATAGCACTCAGCATCAGCAATCAAGCACACTGCACCTCATAATGAACGGTTAACATAGATTTTTGTTAACCTGGCTATTGCGAAAAGTTCATAACCATAGTTTTTCAAAAAACTACCCACAATTTCTTCATGAAGAGAAGAGTCTTCAATAGCCACAATCCAAGGCTTATATTTTTCCCAGTCATTACTTTTAAGAACTTCAAAATCAGCACCCTCGCAATCAATGCTTAGCAAACCAAATGGCCTTTCCAAAGGAGCATGCTTGCTGAGAATCTGAGTTAACGTTACGACCGACACATCTCGGACTTCTATAACACTTTCTCCCAAGACACTTTGGGATGTTGAGAGATCAGCTTTGGCAAGTCTGCCAGTGGCGCCATAATTATAACAAAGGAATTTTTCGGTGCCGGATTCAGAATAAACGGCGGCATGTATATTAATATAATCCGGGCAATTTTTGTTAAATATTTCTATATGTTTACTTTGAGCATCAACATTAATCCCATTCCAACCAAGCTGCCTCAACCGGCATGTGTTAGAAAAAAGAAAGGGATCAAAAGCACCAACATCAACATAGTAGGCCCTCTCTGTTTTTTTCAGACTCTCTAGGGCTCGAGCTATCAATAAATCCTCCCCAAATTGTGAAAAACTTAAATCTGCACATCTCCAAGCATCAAGAGATATTGGGTAATTCCTGTGTGTAGTTTTATTAAGTATTAACACTGCTAAACTACAGAGCGAGCATGACAACCTATACCTTATTTTATTAATAATAACGTTCACTATATTTTAATATCTCATTGAATATTGAAAATCATCAAAAGAACTGTAACGGCTTACCAGCGCAACGCATTAGTATGCCGATTTCTTTGGGAAGATCACTTGAAACGCTGTCGCAACCACCAAGGATAAGTCGAGCAGGAACGACCATTTCTCGATATATTCCAGATCGCATTCGATCCGGCGGCGGATATCGATTTCCAGATTCACCTCGCCCCGTAGTCCCCGCATCTGGGCAAGTCCCGTGATGCCCGGTTTCACACGCGATCGGAGCTGGTATGGTCTGAGCAGTTGTTCCCAAAGTTCATTATGGGCTGCCAGATGAGGTCGCGGTCCAACCACGCTCATTTCCCCGGCGAGGACATTCAGGAACTGAGGCAATTCATCAAGCGATGTGTGACGGATAAATCTCCCAAAGGGGAAAACCCTCCTATCCCCGCGGGAGGCAGGCCTATTCTCGTCACTGCCATCGCAGTACATTGAGCGGAACTTCCAGATCATGAAGGGCTTGTTGCCACGTCCGCTCCTCTCCTGTCTGTAAAAAAGAGGTCCCGGCGCCTGAATCCGCTGCATCAGCCAGACACTCAACGCCACGGGAGGCATGATCAGCGTGATGACCAGCACTGATACCGTGAGATCGAAGAGACGCTTGATGATGCGATAGAGTGGGTTCTGGAGAGGCTCCCTTCGGAACTGAAGCAGGTGCATCCCGTTGGTTTCACGGAAGATGACCGGGCGACCGAAATGCACCTGCAGATCATGCAGGATACTCAGATGGACACCTTTCGTTTCGCAGATTTCAATGATGTTGTTGAGTTGCGTGCTTCGGGATGGAAAGTTCAGCATGAGGAGCGACTTGGCGCCGGTTTCCCGCAGCACTGCGGAAAGATCCCCGATTTTTCCCAACCCTTTGATAAGTGGGTCACCTTGGAGGCGTTCATCTTCGCCCAGCAATCCCACAAAATGCACTCCAAAGCGCGTTTGGTCGGCAAGCCACTCCCGAAACGTCTTTTTTGCATACAAGTCGGGATGATGGGCGGCCAAATCATCAGTCTCCTCTTCCGGCCATGAGAGAAGCAGGCACGGTTCGGTAGCCTGCCCCCTGAAGACCCTCCTCATCAAACATTCGGGCACCAGGAGATTCGTCGTGGCAAGTACCACAAAGAGCACTGGAATGAACGAGAAGAGGAAGGCGCGCGATATCGTCACATCCTTTGTTGCGACTAGGAAGAAAACCAAGCAGGCAATCATCGAGACCACCTGACGGAAGCTATGCCGGATGCGGCGCTCCCATCCTCCCCGAACAATGTCTTTTTCAAAGTTTTTCGAGATCAATGTCACCAGGACCAGGGCGATGATCATGGCCACGGCATAGATCGAATAATCGATACGATTCCCGGCAAAACGGAATCTGACAATACCCTCCCATAAGAAGATCCAAACCAGGTATGTCACGATGAGAACCGTGCCCTGGATCGCCGTATGAATGGCGATCAATCCCGTCTGGCGTTCCGAGATCATGTTCCCAAAATCGCTGGGCTTGAGTGACGGTACCGTACCATCAGCCAGATCAGCTTGGTTGCCTTCAGATAACGGGGGATGAATCGCCGAGGATCACTCAAGCACCGGAATAACCACCCCAGGCAGAGGCGATCGGCCCAAGCAGGAATCATGACTTGGTCCCCACTCAAGAAGCCGATGGCCGCGCCAATACAACAAATCATGGGACGGTAGGGCAGGTTCATCTTCAGCCAATACCCAAGCTTTTCCTGAGAGCCGCTCCCGGTGCAGAGAAAGATATGAGAGGGCTGACGTTCCATAATGATCTGAAGCAGCTTTTCATCCTCTACAGCCCCTACTTTCGGGTAAAGAGGCGCGATGTAACAATCCTGCAACAAAACAGGAAGACCTTGGGATTGAATCCAATGGAGATTCCTCTTCATGGATTGCTGGTTGGGCATGATCCAAAACGTACGGGGGGATGTGCTTATAAACCTATCGGAATGAAGGAGATGGTCAAGAAATCCAAGCCCGCTGGCGCGGGGGAGCGTGCCCATGCCTAGGAGCTTCATCATCAGGATAGCCAGGCCGCTGTCGGTGAGATTGAGATCGCTCCCCTGCAGGGCCTCCCTGTAGTAGAAATCCGTTGCCAGATCACAGAGACCAGGCCCCGAAGGCGCAAGGATCAACCCCCCATTTTCTGAATAATCCAAGGCCTCGGTCACCGTTGCCGATGCCAACTCTACCCCTAACAGTTTGATTTTATGAATCACGGAAGACTTAAGGAACCGCTGCTTCGGGACAGCTCTTTTATTTCGGACTGAATCCATGCTTCGTACCACATCATTCGACGGCAGTATTCCAATCCTTCTTTCCCCTCCATCCATCCCCCTTTAAGCATATAGGAATAAAAGAAACGGAATTGTGGCCAACCCGGCAGATTGCCGACCAGTCGCTTGATCGCGACATTGCGTTTGGATCCGTGACGTGAGAAAAGGTCGCCGAGTGAGGGGCCTCCACCACTCATCCTCTCCAAGGCCTCAAGTCTGGCGTATTTCCTGTGCTTCTCCTCCCAGAGGGGCCAACCCATCGAAAAGGCGTCATGCAGGTAAGGCTCGCGAAGGTAGTCGATGCTCCCGCTCACCTCTCCTTCCTTCTGTCCATGACCGACATCGATGAACCGGGCCCGTCCTTTCCGGAAAAGACGGAACTGCCATTTGGGAAAGTTGTCGGAGCGTCGCAGCCATCGGTTTCCTAGCATGGTCTTCCAGCAGCAGTAGAACCCGGCCACCCCGACACCTGCCTGATCGAGAGCCACTTTTAATGCGTTTGCAAACTCAGGCGTCGACCGCTCATCCGCATCGAGGAAGAGGATCCAGGGATGAACAATGTTGCAATGATCAATGGCCCAGTTCCGCTGCTGACCAAAACTCACGAAGGGATTGCTCAGGACATGCGCACCACCATTTATTGCAATACCGACGGTGTCGTCGGAACTTCCGGAGTCGACCACATGCAGATCATCGCACCATGAGAGTGAAGCAACGCAAGCAGGCAAATCCCGCGCTGCATCCTTGGTTAGGATGATGGTGGAGACTGGCAACGCATGCGGCATTCTCAAGATCTCAGAATCTCCACGGCCAGCGTGGCGTGATTTCTGATCAACCACTGTTTGCTAAGCAGACGTGTCGGGGTGGATCGTAGCCTTCGGAGTGTTGAGCCCTTCGCCCGTGCCCAGGCTCGAATGTCGTGAAGCGAGACCCAGTGCACCGCGTCGGCATCCGGGAAAAAAGGGCGATGAAAAACCGCTGGATCGGTCTGGATAAGAAACTGGGGCTCGCCGGCAATGATTGCGCGGCAGCGCGCCTCCCACTGGATCATGAGTAGTTTCAGCTTGGAGAAAGGTGGCTCATGTCTGGATGCCGGGCAGAGATAGCCGAAAAGGTCATAACGGGGGCTGATGAGGAAGAGACTCCCTCCTCCCACAGAGTTGCGGGGAGGCACCAGCTGTTTCCAGAGAGTTTCAAGATGCATCCAGGGGTTGGAGACATGTTCCAGAACATAGGTGGAGAAAATAATGTCGAATTCCCCGGGCAAATCGATCTCACTAATTTCCCCGATATGTACCTGATCAGCAGCAGAGCTTAACCATTCCACATTGTGGGAAGTCACGTCATGGGCGTGGAGTTCTACCAGATCCCGGATGCCATGTTGCTCGAGATATCCGGCAAAACCGGACATTCCTGATCCGATTTCCAGCACCCTCACCTTTTCACCATCCGCGCTCCTCACACGTATGGCATTCTCTAAATGTCTCCACCAGTCGGCTTGACTGCTAGGTTTTTCGAAGGCCGTATATCCCACAGGCTTCGCGTAATACGCATCAAGACTCTTCCGGAGATGAGTACGGATTTCTCTGCTGAGATGACGCTCCGGGGTCAGCTGACTTTTCATGGCAAGTACATCACAACCTATTGCTCTCTTCCTGATGATTCTTACGGACGGGCCGGCAGGGATTGCCCAGACAAATCATCCCTTCGGGCATATCCTTGGTGACAACACTGCAGGCACCGATGACCGAGTGCGTACCGATATGAACACCCGGCATCACGAAGACCCTCGCGCCAACGAAGGCATGGGCACCGACCGTTATTTTTGCCGTTATCAGCGGCAGCGATGGGTGATCAAAGCGATGGGTTCCCGTGCAAAGATAGACCTCCTGAGCGACTGTTGCATGCTCTCCTATTTCAATTTTCCCGAGACTGTAGGCATTGGCGCGATCACCCAGACATGACCTATGG
>Ga0007804_1000872_pt1 | contig 10772 bp, 6 predicted proteins | sample CryBogCBE25Aug07_FD_60367 | JGI IMG/M metagenome (GOLD analysis project Ga0007804, IMG submission 60367) | Freshwater microbial communities from Crystal Bog, Wisconsin, USA - CBE25Aug07 | ecosystem: Environmental > Aquatic > Freshwater > Lake | place: Crystal Bog, Wisconsin, USA | collected... | reverse complement strand
ATCTTTAAAAGCTTCCTGTTTTATATCATAAGGTAAACTAGTCATGTATTTTGCCTTGTAAAACTGTCTTCCGCATGCACAAGTAACACCTGCATTATGATAAATTAATGTTTGATCCCATCTACTGATAGAATCAGTAGCCCAGCTAAAATCCATTTCAGGAACAACCTTAGTTTCATTACCACGTAACCAACCATTCCACAATACAGCCCACATATCAGCACACCAAATTTGAAGTTCGTGGTGTGTAGGATCGTCTGCTTTTTTTTGATTATTTAGCTGAGTAATCTGATAGAATAATTGTTCGCTGTCTTTTTCAACCTTTTCCCAAAATATATTATCGATGTTTTTCATTATATATTGAGCTCCACCTGAATTAGGATTCATTAATTTAGGAATTAGAGGATCAATTTTTACTATTTCACACATTTTATTATACACATCAAACCCTTTACTTGTAATATAATCGTAGTTTATATAACTATTTGTATTGCTCAAATACCAAGTATTGTCATTTAAAAACTTACTAAAATCAACTTGTTTAGTAAATACAATATCACAGTCGTGATAAAAGATAGCTTCTTCCTTTAATTCAGGATAGGTAGTGAAATGTTGTTTTAGAATGTTAGGACGTATAGAGGATATATAGTGTATTGGTTGTTGTCTTGTATCTTCATAAAAGAAGAAACGAACAGAGTTATAATGCGAAGCTAATTTATTCCATGCTTCTACGTTTTCAAGCTTAGAGGTATCATCATTAGGATTCCATGCAACTAGAATGTCAATATTATTTGGATTAACTCCGTTTTTGAGGAAGTTATTAATCATTACCTCTACTTGCCAAACATAGTAAAGAATGCGAGGTTGAACACAAATATAACGTAAATTCATAACTTTATTTTATTTTCTTAACAAACATAATCTTGACATGTAAAAGAAGGTTGTTCGCTCACAGGTAATCCAAAGGTTACTTCACTAGTAAATGTTATTGAGTTATCAATTCCATTACCATCCCGACACTCTATCAATGTACCAGATACATTGGAAGTATAAGCGGATATAGATGATGTAGATGGAATATCATTATTAGTGTATATGATGACGGTTAAATTAGTTCCACTTTCTGTTGTTTGTAGTGTTACTGTAGAACCTTCGTTTATTGGGAATGGTCCAGATGTTAATACACCGTTCACTGATACACCAGTCACAGCTAGAGAAGCAAAACTATTATTTATTGTAAATGAATACTCTTGAACTGTTGTAGTGCTTGTAGTAGTCGACGTAGTTGTTGTTGTAGTCGGTACTTCGGTTGTAGTACTGGTCGTTGTTGACGTAGTTGTTGTTGTAGTCGGTACCTCAGTTGTAGTCGATGTTGTTGTGGATGTTGTAGTTGTTGTAGTCGGTACTTCAGTTGTAGTCGATGTTGTTGTGGATGTTGTAGTTGTTGTAGTTGTTGTTACCGGTGTAACATATAGAATTGCAGCATAACCTTCACAATACTGACCTTCACTCACAACTATAATAGACGTAGCTTCATCAGGAATGTTAATTAATACGCCTGCTAATAAAGTCGTTCTACTAATGTTACTTGTAATTAAGTAATCATTTTCAACATAATCCCAATATACATTGAACGGACCAGAATCAGCTCCGGCTACTGTTGCTTGTAATATTTGTTGATACGTTGCCATTTATTATAATTAGTTTTTAACAGGTGGTACATGAATTAGATACTGTAACACCACTTATAGTATAATTTTGAGTGCTTGAAGAGCTTGGTGCAACAGTCAGTATTTCAAAAGAACTGTTATTTTCTAACGAAGTAGCGCCACCAAATGTTCCACTATTACAGCTTGTACCGCTGAGGATTGTCAATGTTTCCTGAATAGTTGAGCTTAGATCACCAATCCACCTTACTGTTACATCAACATTAGTATCAGTTGCTACACTAGAGTAAACAAATAAATTGACATTACCACTACCATCAGCATTTTGAGATCCACAAGCTGTTATTAATACATCTACAAGAGCTATTGTAGTTGTACTAGTCGTTGTTGAGGTAGTTGTAGGTACCTCTGTCGTAGTCGATGTCGTAGTCGACGTAGTAGTTGGTACTTCGGTTGTAGTCGATGTTGTTGTACTGGTAGTTGTAGGTACCTCTGTCGTAGTACTTGTTGTAGTACTGGTTGTTGTAGGTATTTCAGTAGTAGTCGATGTTGTTGTACTGGTAGTTGTAGGTACCTCTGTCGTAGTACTTGTTGTAGTACTGGTTGTTGTAGGTATTTCAGTAGTAGTCGATGTTGTAGTCGACGTAGTAGTTGGTACCTCTGTTGTAGTCGATGTCGTTGTACTGGTTGTAGTTGGTACTTGAGTTGTAGTACTTGTTGTAGTCGATGTGGTAGTTGGGACTAAGGTTGTAGTGCTCGTCGTAGTACTTGTTGTTGTGTAAGGATTAAGCAAAACTACTTCAAAATTACAAACTGGATCTACTGTTACGTTTATGGAAGCACTGTTACTTGTTAAAGGACATCCATCAGGAATAGCAGATTGTACTGTATAGTACGTTTGATAAAATCCAGGTGTTGTTGTATTTAATGTAACTGTCCCATCTAAATTATTTGTGAACAAACCAACGCTTCCACTAAATAAGAAAACAGATGTTGGAATAAGGGTTCCTGTTCCAGGATCGTCATTAGCTAGTATATTAACGGTTTTAGGACTATCTGTGGTTAAGAAAGTTGCATAGTCGTTTGCTGCTGTAGGAGGATAAGGAAATATGTCTAGATAATTTGGATTAGTAATAATTACCATTCCTTGTGCATATAGTATATTACCTACGTGGATAATATCTACTCCTGGATAAGTGTAGCTGTCTACTGTTGGAGGTTGTGGATCTGGTGTAAAATAACCAGCTTCTACGTAAGGTTGATTAAATCTTGAATCATATAAGTTCCCATTTCCATCATCAGCAATAGAATAAAGAGATGAACTCATTAAAAAGCTATGTCTCGATATCTGTTGACCAAAAACTCCCCTCGGAATTGATAAAATTCTTACTTGAGCACCTGATTCAGTTGGAAAATACCTATTATCTGAATCAAATGTTCCTGATGCTGCTGTTGATTGTAATGAAACATCAAAGCTAGAAGTAGTTGTTAGGTATGATCCAGTTAAGGTATTGGCATAATAGAGCTGCTTAACTGATCTATAGTTCAAGGTTTCTTGAGGCACAGATCCAGTTATAGTCACAGGACCATTAATCCCAGTCAAAACCGTTATACCATATTCGTTGATCGTACATTGATCGTATGAGGCAGTATACTTTAATTTGATTGGAGTAACGATAACATCTGATACAGTAAGACTATTTGATGCTCTACTCATTTTCTATATTATTACCAATCTAATTTAACCCTGATTAACGCTTCTTTTGTAAAATCTTTAACTAATGGTGTCGACATTTTAGCTACTGCTAAAAGTTGATTATTGTTATTATATAATCCTACTGTTGTAATGTAGGTTTGTGGACTATAAATCATAGTAGGATACAATACTGCACCTGTTCCTGAGCCTGTTATAAAGGTTGGATTAGTTGAATAATTGTAATCTTGGTTACCAATTCGTACAAATACATAATCAGAAGAAATAGTTTCTTGTGAATTTAATTGAAATCCAGATCCAGTAAGAGGTAAAGTTGCACTACTAGAAATTGCTTGATATAAAAGTGTATTGTTTGTTGACGTATAAGAAGCCGATGGATTTAAAGTATAGCTTCCTGATCCGTAATTATTTGTATCTAAAGGCAAACCAATACCACCACTCACAGCACTCAGTGCTAAAGCTCCTGGATTTAAGATAATCGTTCCAATATCAGGTAGAAACAATCCGTAAGATCCTGAAACTGTATAACCTGGTGCGATCCCACCTACTGGTGTGGTTTTTACTGCGTTGCCATAAGAACCAGATACGATATCAAATACTCTACCACAATCTAAATAAGTTACAGTAGAAACATCATTACTGTTATCGCAAATTGTAATTTGAGTGTTGTTAGACCCTGATAAAGTTAAATTAAAAGTTCCTGGTAGTAGACTTTGTTTGTATCTATTTCTATCTACGTTAATAGCAAAAATATCGGGTGCATTTTGTGCAGCTCCACCAAAACTAAATCCTTGAGAACCTGATATTTCAGGTCCGTATACTAAAGTTGAATACTGTCTATATGTAGTTAGAGAAGGAGTATACCCTGGTACCAAGTTGTTGTACCACTGAGATCCTGAACCTTGTTCATTACCGTAAGCAATAGCAAACTGAATAGCTGCACCGTTAGAGTTGCTAGCAGTTTGATATACATTTAAGTAAAATGCACCTTGTGTTATTGTTGTGCTAGGAATTGCTGAAGCAGTAAAAAAAGTAGATAGTAGAGGTTGATTATTACTCCAAGCCGGAGCAGTAACCGAATCAGAACTGACTACAAAATCTGTGGGAGCAAGTGTTGTATACGACATAATTTATTTTGTTACTTATTGGTAGAAGATTGAGTAATTTGAACCGGTACAAAAATTCTTGCACCTGAGTCGTTACCTACGATTGTTAAGGTTGTATATAAAGTAGTGCTGCTACCAAATAAAGTATTTACAGTTGTAGCTGTAATATTGATAGTAGTACCAATAACAGTTTTAGATACGTTTGTACCGATTGTAGTTGTTCCTGTAGCATTCAAAGCAGTTGCATTTGTAGTATTAATACCAACACCGTTAAATGCAGAAGTTACTCTCACATCGCCAATCGTAGCTGTGTAACCATCCAATTCAAACGTTGAAGTTGCACCTAAATAATTTAATGTTTGAGGTGTTATTGAAATAGATCCACCTTGAGGAAGTGTAATTGAACTATATCCAATACTTAAAGTAGGAAGAACAGCTGTGCCTCTTGGTAAGGTAATCAACTTATACTTCATAATTTCGTTAGATTCAGGAAAAGCTTGAATAATAGGCATATTTTCAATAGCTTCACCATAGAAAGCCGATCCAGATGGTTGGTTTGGATTGTATAAAGTATAATCCACCTCATCATCAGATAGTGAAAACTGTGTGATTTGGAAAGAACCGTTATTTTGTGCTAACAACTGTCTACCAGTATTAGTTAAAATAGCGTCTACGATAACTGTCGTGTTACTTAAATATGCCATGTTTTGTTATTTTACTTCTTATAAATATTGTTATTTGTTAAAAATCACTCTAACCAGTAGGACTTGTTGCTGCTTGATTAGAAAGTAATTGTGACTGTACAGCTGCTTGTAAGGTATTGATATTATTTGTTACAATTGGACTTATTGTATTAGGTATTAAAAATCCATACGACGTTTGTCCTGGTGTCTTATTAAAAGTTAATATTACATTCTGCTCATCATCATATCTTGCTAGCATGAGAAAATTGTATATTAATTTAGGATTAAGCTCCCAGTTTCCAAATACCTGTGGTGTGACATTTATGTTTAATTCTCCGCTTCCAGATAAAGAAGCTGTTAATACATTTAAAACTTGAGTAAGTCCACTAAAATCACTCATTACTACTAAATCTCCAAACTGAGGATTAAAAGGATAGGTTACATTACCATATCGATTATATAAACTACTTGAAAAGGTTGTTTCATTACCATTTGAAGCCGAAGTAAAATAAGGTACTTGTTGATATTGATAAAAAGCTGACATACTAACGTCAAAAGTTATTATACTTCCTTCAGTACCTGAATTTTTTATTGTTTTAATAAATGGAGCAGTTGACGTTGGATCAAAGCTTGTCGTTGCAAATGGATACGCACCCTGTCCAACAGATGTTATAGTAGCAGACAAACTACCTTGATTTAAACTAGCCGTATAATAAGGAGTGCTTACGCTTTGTGTCAATTGAAAACTTACTTGACTTGATGGTCCGTAGTTAGCTGCTGCTGTTGTTAGGTTAAACGTCGCTTGACCTGATAATTGATTAACTGGGGGTGTACTTGGATTGTAGTATTGAATAGCGTAATTACCATCACCCCACGAATACGGATCAAAAGCTGCATCTGTGTAGGCAGGATCATTATTTATCGCTTTAAACGCATTATTTAAAGGACCGCCTGGTGATGTAGCGTAGTTGTAATTAGATAAACGAAGTCCAGGTGATCCTACAGTTAAAGTGGGAGGATAAGGATCTCCTACATATAGATATATGGTTATAGTCTCTCCTATTGGAACATCATAATCTTCTCCAGTAGCTAAAACTACATCGTAGTGTGGATTTGGGGGATTAGTTAATTGAATTACAGCATTAGTACCTGGTGATACTACCGATTCAAATGGAATAGTTTGAGTAGCTAATGTAAGACTTTTATCCATTATGTTAAAAACATAATTACCATATTCACCTGATTGTTGAAAATTCCAATTAATTGCGAAATTAGCATTGAAAGACAACACTTCATTAATTGTTGGAGTATAGTGTGGAGTACTACCTAAAGTACCAATACTAAATCCTGTTCCTGCTACTAATTCGTCAAATATATTAAGAATAGAACCAGTACCACCTACTAGATTTGCTACAGGGTATTCAGGTGGTAAAAGGCCGCCACTAATATAGTAATTCGTACCTCCACTTCCGCTATTGATAGCACTGAATCCAGAATCAGGAGAAGCATATCCCACATACTGAAAGTAAACACTCTGGTCTGATCCAGAATTATAGTACAGTTCAGGAGTATAGTTGTATCCGCTATTAAAAATAGCTTTTATACCATCTGTTGATCTTTGATTGCCGTATTTTTGATTATCAAATTGCTTAATAGTTGCCGTCGTTCCTGCTTTAAATATGTTTTGAATATCAACCCAGTTCTTATTATTTTGGTTTAATTCGAATAAACCACCTGATACATCAGCTAGGTATCCTAAAGTTGCATTAACTTGTCCAGGTAAAAATGAGCTAGTTGCTATTTGAGTAAAGAATCCTAAATTGTCACTATACCAGTTAATTACAGGTTGTGTACCGTAGGAAATATCACCTACACTATACGTATTGTAATATAATCCTGATAACTGTGAACCACTATATCTTCCGTTTACATAACCTCTTGAATAATAGTTATAATCCTGTATATAGGCATATTGTGAATACTTTTGTTCACTTTGTGAAACGTTTCCAATTACTAAACTTTGCGACAATGATTGTGTTACCAATCCGTAGTTTGTAGGTGCTAATTGACTACCATTATAATCTAATTCCAAAAATCTTTGGGATCTAACAGGTGTCGTTACGTTTTCAAATAACGGACTTACAGAGTAAGTTAAAAATAATATGTTTTGTCCGCCATGCTCTGAAGGAGCTACAGAAGAAGACCACGGATAAGCGTAGCTTGAAATACTGTCTTGTGAGAAATAATTATAGGAAGCTTGAATATAGCTACCACTAAACTCTCCGTTATACTGTTGTACATTATTAGAAGAACTCATGAAAACTAATCCTGGTGAACCAGTTAAAGCCATCGAAGATGTACCGTTATATTGCACCGGAATCGCTGCTACATAGGCAGTTGATCCTGTTACACTTCCACCACTAGAACCTGAAATTGCTACTAATTCTATCTCACCATTAAAAGAACTTGTTGTTGCTATAGGTTCTTTTCTTGGATACTTGTTTCTTTCAAGCATGTGAGACTTAATTACAATACCTGTATCAGCACTTACTCTAGCTGGTACAAAGTCTCTCAGCATTTTGAATAGTGAATTATTATAGTATTTTACAGTTCTAATAAAGTCCCAAACATTATTTCTATTATAATATTCTGAATTAAAAAATTCAGTTTCTAAAATGTCTAGTGGAATATAAGAGCTTGAATACTGTAAATTAGGAGCACCAATTTGCTGCATAATGTTAAAGTAACCAGGCTGTGCTGAGGATGTTACTAGTCCAGACGCCGTAATACTAGCATTTATAGAATCAGCTGGTGTAAATGCTACTTCTACATCAATCGATGTTCTTTGTAGATTGTTGTTATAATACTGTAAAGTAACGTTTGGAGATAATAAACTAGCTGATATTTGCTGGAAACTGCCAGTAATAATCATGCCGTTTGAAATTTCCTGAATACCTGGAGTGTTGTAAATATTATAGCCACCATACTCATGTACAGTTAAGATATTGTCAGGAACTCCGTAAGCAGTAACAAGTGCTTGTAGCCCCTTAGTTGCACCTCTCGTCTTAAGTAAGTATGGTAAATTGTGATAAATACGTTTATATATTTCAGCAGTAATCTGCGAATCCGGTAATGTTTGAACACTCTGTGTTACGTTTGGAGATCCAGTTATGAAGGTAGTTACAAAACGACTTATTAATTCATCTCCAAAAGGAGGTAAAGATAGGGATGCACTTAAATAAGGTTGTCCTGCTAAAGGATAAAAGCTGCTACTTGAGTATACAATTGTTGAATATAAACTTGATGTTACAGGCAAAGAAGAACCTGTTTGGTTTACCCCCAATATTGAATAATAAATATTATCCGAAGTACTTGTATTAGTGTACAGTTGAATACCAAAGCTTCTTAGAGCATCTGCTACTAAGTCCATTGAGATTCCTATCTTTGGATTATTATTAGCTGCATAACGATTAGTTACATCCTTAAGATAAATCCAAATATTATCAAACATCTGTCCAATCATATTCAGAAACAACACATATGGTTGGTTACTTGGATCGTCTACTATAAAAGAAGGTGTCGCATAGAGTAATAGATCCTTATTCTGATCGTCATAATAAGAAGATGAGTAATACATACTCATAGTCAAAGGACCATTAGGAACAACGTTTAAACCACCTAGCCAATTTACAACTTGTGACGATGTTACAGAGTAGGGAACGTATGGTGGTGTATTGTTTGACTTTGGCCATGCAGTTGATTCTGATGTAAAAGTTAAATAATATTCGTACCCATCATAATTCGTAATAATATTATCGATTTGCTGCTGCAGTAATAAAGCTGCTGTAGTTGTTTGTCCTGCTGCAATACCTGAAGATGCAGATTCGATCAACTGTTGCTTGTATACGTAGTTATATAATCTCTCTGTCGCAGAAGAAAAGTGTATAAAATTAGCAAAATTACCATAATCAACATTAATATTAATACCTTGCTCTTGCATCATCGATTGTAACTGCTGATATGATGATGTCAAAGAAGTTGCTAATAGAGTACTATAATTGTAAAAAGGAGTTGTATGACCAACCTTATCTTTAACAGATACCTTAAAATTAGGACCTCTTAGCTTGGTATAATCTTGAGTTACTTCAGGAGTAACTTCAATAGATACGTTAAATTCTGCTGGATCTGCTATTTCTGTTACAACCCAAAAAGTTGATTTTGTAGTAAACTGGGACGGTAAAGGTTCATAAAGCTTAAATATAATTGTACCGTCTCCGTTAATATCTTCAAGGTAAACTGCATTAACTGCAATAATTTGAATATCACCTCCAAAGTTTAAGTAAAAATCTGGATAGTATGCGTCTGCTGCTAGGGTGTTGTTAAAATTATTAAAAGCATCTGACAGTTGAGTATTTGATAAGTCCTGTCTAGCAACTTGAATTTCTGTTCTAGTTGGTGATATGTTTTTAATCCAAAAATTTGTAGCTGGATCAGGTCCAGATAATAGTTGTTTTGTAAAGAAATTATACTTTACATTAACCACACCTCTATCATAACCGGCATTAGCTGCATCAGCTTGTGGATCTAAGTAGAGTTGAGAAGTTGTTCCGTTAGTAGGATTAACAACACTTCCAACATTATACTGGGTACCATAGTAGTTGCTACTTAATACAACACCACTTTGGTCTTTAATAAAGTATTCAATGTAGTCAAAATTACTAGTCCCATAAGCTGCGTTTACAGTAACAGTGTTTATGAGTGCTAGGTCAGACGGTGAATACGATTGATATTCATCATTAGATCCAATATATGCAACATTTACTATTTCCATTAAACTAAGTTAGATAGGTTTAAATATTGTTGATTAACTTGCAATAGTTGTTCTCTAAGAGAATTAATTTCTGCAATATATGCCTGTTCATTTGGCGATAAAACACCAGCGCCTACATAAGCTGTACTTCTTTGTATTAAGTACGTATGAGAATTTACATCTCCTGTTGCAGGAATCTGAAAAAATAAAGCATTGTATGCATCAAAAAATTGCTCAACAGTTATAGGTGTTGCAGAAATGGATGCAGTTACTGGTGTGTATAATTCCTTAAAAGAAGTGTCAACTACTCTCGTATAGGTATTACGTCCAAAGACTTCTTTAACTAAATTAACCTGCTGTGCCATTATTCTGCTACTTTAAATATTAAATTCTGACCTGTGTAAGTTACAACCTCTGGTGGACCGTAGGTACTAGAATTTATTGTCGTTTGTATTAATATACGATAAAATCTATTAACTTCCAACCCACTTGTATATAACATAAAATAATTACTGTTATTATCTGCACTTAGTGCAGTATAAATGGGATCAAAATTAATTACAAATTCGTTTGTTTTTACATCCTGTAAAGCCCAACAAGTGTTTTCTGTAAAAAATAATTGGTTTAAGTATACAGATGAGGTAGAAAATGATCTTGGTGGATATGTTAGTCTAACCGAAGTCGCCATTTTATAAACTTCATTCTGCACAAACTCACCTGGATTATTTGCTAGTGTTACTGTAATGCTATCGTTTGTTACAAAGCTTGCACTTATTGGTGGATTATAGTAAG
>Ga0007804_1000871_pt1 | contig 10792 bp, 8 predicted proteins | sample CryBogCBE25Aug07_FD_60367 | JGI IMG/M metagenome (GOLD analysis project Ga0007804, IMG submission 60367) | Freshwater microbial communities from Crystal Bog, Wisconsin, USA - CBE25Aug07 | ecosystem: Environmental > Aquatic > Freshwater > Lake | place: Crystal Bog, Wisconsin, USA | collected... | reverse complement strand
ATGAGACGCATCGAGGGGCGCGGGGGGTAGATGTACGTGCCGCGAGCCACGTACTCCTTCAAAATGTCATTTTGGATAGTGCCGCGCAATTGATCGCCACGCACGCCCTGTTCTTCGGCAACCAGCTGGTAAAGCAGCAACAGGGTGCTCGCGGTCGAGTTAATGGTCATCGAGGTGGTGACTTCATCCAGCGGCAGGCCGTTGAGCAAGAGGCGCATGTCGTCGAGGGAGCTAATCGCCACGCCCACCTTGCCGACTTCGCCTTCCGCGCGCGCGTGGTCGGCGTCGTATCCCATCTGCGTCGGCAGGTCAAAGGCGCACGACAGGCCGGTCTGGCCCGCCGCCAGCAGGAACTTGAAGCGCTCGTTGGTGGCCTCGGCGGTACCAAAGCCGGCGTACTGACGCATGGTCCACAAACGACCGCGATACATCGTGGGGTGCACGCCACGGGTAAAGGGGTATTCGCCCGGATGGCCGAGGCGTTGTTCGAGGTCGGCGGGCAGGTCGGCGGGACCGTAGACGGGCTGAATCTCGATGCCCGAGTCGGTCGTGCGGGGGTCAGTGCTACTCACGACCCTGAGGTTAGGCGTTACGCCACCGCGCCCTCGTCGTGCCACGATAGAGAGATGGCGCGCGTTCTCATGGTGGTGGCAAACGGGGGCAGCGGCGGCATGCAGGCGCAAATGTCGATGCAGGCCCAGCTCTTAGCCACTCGCGGGCACGAGGTGCACATCGCGGTCGGCAGCGAACGCGGGTCCACGACCGGCCCGATCACCACCCACGACCTGCCCGCTTTCTCCCCGCGCTCCGTCGCGTTTGTCCGAGCGCTCTCTGCCCTGGTTCGTCGCCTGCAGCCGGACGTGGTGCACGCCCACGGCCTTCGCCTCGCCCCCGCCCTGGTGATGGCGGGCATCGGCACCACCAAAGTGCTCGAGTGCCACGGCATTGACCCTCGCGTCACGCCGGCGGCGCCGTGGAAACTGCTGCGCGCGGCGACGCGCGCGGGAGTTCGCATGGCGGCCTGCGGCACGGGCCCTGCGACTTTCCTCGCGACGGAGCTCGGCGAGATTCACCTCATCAACAATCTCTTGCCCGATGCTCCCACGCCTCGCGACCCCCGCCTCGACCTCGACATGGCGGCCGACGCCACCGTCGCCATCTGGCCGGCGCGTTTTAGCGAACAAAAAGGTCACTCGCGATTAATCGAGTTAGTCGCGGCGCTCGATGACCCACGTCTCGTCGTGCTCTGCGTGGGCGATGGCCCGCTACGCGCCGAGGTTGAGGCGGAGGTGTCTCGGCGAGGATTGTCGACCCGCATCATCTGTGGTGACTTCTCCCCCACCGCGGGCCAGTGGCTGGCCGGAAGCGACCTATTCATCATGCCCTCATGGTGGGAAGGCCAGCCCACGGTGGGCCTCGAGGCCCTTCGAGCGGGTCTCCCCCTCCTGTCGCTCAACCTCCTTGGGGACGAAGACGTGGTGGCTCCGGGCACGGGCGTGCGGGCATCACGGACGACCGACGCGGTCGACATCCTGCGTCGCTGGCTGAATGACCCGTCGTCGCGGCCCAACGACCAGCACGCTCGTGATCTCCTGCTGGCACCCCACGACCCCGACCGCGTCGCCCGCGACCTCGCGAGTGCCTACGGTAGGGAGCTATGACAACCTCACCCTTCTGTCGCCATTGTGGTTCTCCCGTGACCTCGTCTACCTGCGTGGTGTGTGGCACCTCCTCGGTGCCTCTCGCACCGAGCGTCACGTTGGCCGGCCCTGCCCGTCGCGCGGCCGCGACGCTGCTGGACTATCTCGTGGTCGCCTTTGGTCTCAGCATCGTGACCGCGTCGCTGGCGTTGTCCAACAACGTCTTCCAAGTGACCTCCAGCATCGTCATGGTGGCGTACATCACCGTCATGACCACCTGGGGCTCGGGGACACTGGGAAACCGTGCCGCGAAGACGTCGTTCACGACTCTTAGTGGCGAGAAGCCCTCGTTTGCTCGCGCCGCGGCGCGAGCACTGCTCTGTCGCGTCAGCGACATCGCCCTGATCTGGTGCGCACTGACCAACCAGATTCCGTCGGTGCAGGATGTCCTTAATCACCCCCAATCCCTGCATTTGCCGGTGCTGGTCTATCTCGCGGCCATTGCCCAACTCACGGATTACGCCGCGGTCCTCGTGACGGCGAAGCGTCAAACGCTGCACGACATGGTCTGCGGCACGCTTCTTCGTCGCACCGACATCTAGTGGCCGGCGGGGCAGGCCTCGTCTCGATCAAATCGAATCTCACGGCACGTCGACGTGAGTCCGTCAACGATCAATAAGCGGCCACTAAGCGTCTCGCCCGCTGCGGTAATTACCTTGATGGCCTCGAGTGCTTGCCACGATCCGACGATGCCGACCATGGCGCCCATCACGCCGGCCTCGGCACACGACGGAGCGTCGGCAGGTCCCGACGGGATCAGACAGCGATAACAGGGGCCACCGGGCAGAACCGTCGTGAGTTGGGCGTCGAAACGAAGCACCGCCGCCAGCACCGCGGGAATCCCCGCCGACACGGCGAAGTCATTGAGGGCAAAGGTGGTGTCGAAGTTGTCCGAGCCGTCAATCACCACGTCGACACCGCTCAGCAGGCGGTCGACATTGTGCGAGTGAAGGCGCTCGCGATGAGTCTCGACCGCGACGTTGGGGTTGATAGCGGCGACCGTCGCGGCGGCGGAGTCCACCTTGGCGAGCCCCAGGTCAGAGGTGCCGTGCGCTACTTGACGCTGCAAGTTGGACAATGACACCACGTCATCGTCAATGAGCACCAATCTGCCCACCCCCGCGGCGGCGAGATAAATCGCGGCGGCCGAGCCCAAGCCTCCGGCGCCCACAATGGCGACGCGCGCGGCACCGAGACGCTCTTGGCCCGCGTGTCCAATATCTGGCAGCACGAGATGGCGCTGGTAGCGCCGCTCATCAATACTCGTCGCGACGTCCTGGTTCACCCACGGCGCGCCCGCCTGCTTCCAGGCCTCAAATCCACCGGTAAGCGATCGAACCCGGCGGTAACCGAGCTCGTGCAACGACAGTCCCGCCAAGAGAGAACGACGCCCACTGGCGCACACGAGGACAATGTCCGCCTCTCGGTCGTCGACACGACTCGGCAAGGCAAACTCGAGCTGACCGCGAGGAATGAGGAGAGCATCGGCTATCGCCCCGTCAGCCGTCTCCACCGCTTCGCGCACGTCCACCACCGTGAGGTGCTCACGCTGTTCGAGCAACTGCGCCACCGAGATCTCGCCCACGACGTCGGCGGCCCGCGCGAGCAGAGCGGCGAGCGGGTCCTGGTCGGCCATGTCGTTCACCCTACCGGCGACCTCTTCGGCCCTGAGTGCTAGACCAGCGCCATGGAACTACGCCACGCCCTCTCGCGCCGTCGCATGCGCCGAGCATTTTCGGGCGCGCCGATTGACCCGCTGGTCGTCACCGAGCTGTGTGAAGAGGCCTTGCGCGCACCCACCGCCGGTCATTCGCGCGGAGTCTTCTTGACCGTGACGAGCGACGTGGCGGCTTTCTTTGAGGCCGCCACCGACCGTCAGTGGCGTGAGCGCTCACGTCGCTTCAGCGACCTGGCCGGCGCCGGCTGCGTCGTCATCGTGACCTGCTCGCCCACCGCGTACGCCCAGCGCTATCAAGCCGACGACAAGAGTGACGAGCGCCTCACCGACCCCGACACCTGGCCCGTCCCCTATTGGATAGGCGACGCGGGTATGGCGACCATGGCGCTGCTCCTGCTCATCGAAGAGGCGGGGCTGCAGGCCACCTTTTGGGGAGCGTTTCGCCACGACGAGCAGGTCCGATTTTTCGCTGACCTGCCGGCCGACGAACTCATCTACGGCTACGTACTGATCGGCGAGGGTGCACCGGACACGCCCAGTGCATCTCTTGCTCGTGAGGGACTCACCCGCGCGCAGCGAGTGCGCCGCTTAGCGCGATAGGCGCGTCAGGTACTCAATGAGGGTGCGCGCCGAGAAGGCCGTGCCACCCTTGGTGATGTAACCCTTGGCGGAGTCCGCGTTGCTCGGTCCCGCGATGTCAAAGTGCGCCCACGGCACGCCATTGGTGAACTTGCGCATCAACAGAGCGGCGCTAATGGAACCGGCGACACCGGCCTTGCCGATGTTCTTCATGTCGGCCACGCTCGATTCGATGTGCGACTCGTAGGCGTCTACCAGCGGCAAACGCCAGTGGGGCTCACCCGCTGCCTGACCCGCACTGATGAGGGCGTCGGCAAGCTCGTCGGTGGTCGCGAACAGTCCGGCGACTTCGTCGCCGAGGGCCACGACCTGCGCACCGGTCAAGGTGGCCACGTCGATGATCACGTTGGGCTTGGCTTCCGCGGCGAGCACCAGTCCGTCCGCGAGGACCAAGCGGCCTTCGGCGTCCGTGTTCAACACTTCGATGGTCATGCCATTACGAATCGTGAGCACGTCACCGGGACGCATGGCGTTGTCGCCGGTCATGTTTTCGGTGAGCATGGCAATGGCGGTGATGCGAATGGGCAGCTTCAAGCGGGCGGCCACCAAAGTGGTCGCCATCACGATGGCGGCGCCACTCATGTCGGTCTTCATCGTCATCATGCCCGCACCGGTCTTGATGGAGAGGCCACCACTGTCAAAGGTGATGCCCTTACCCACGAGGGCCACGTGCGGCGCGCTGCTCACCGGCGGTTCGTAGGTGGCGTAGACGACGCGCGGCGGACGACCCGAGCCCAGGTTCACTCCGAGAAGTCCTCCGAGACGCTCGTCTTCAATGCGCGAACTGCCCCACACTTCGACGGTGAGGTTCTCGAGGCCTTCGGCTTCAGCGACGGTGCGCGAAGCGAAGGACTTCGGGGAGAGGTCGCCGGCGGGTAGGTCGACCAGGTGCTTAGCCCAGTTCACACTCTCGGCAATAGTGCGTCCGGTCTGCAGGCCTTGCACGAAGGCATCGAACACCGCGACCGAGGGGCGCTCGCCCACGGGGGTGATCAACACCTCAGCGACGATGTTCTGCTTCTTGTAGTTGTACGCCGACAGAACGGCACCTTCGGCGAGCGCCTGAGCGATCACTGCGGGCTCGGTGATGAGCGACCACGAGATTTCGAGCGAGACCGTGCGCTCGTCAGCCTGACGAACCGCCGCGGCGGCGGCCTTACGCCAATCGTCGGCGGTGGGAGCGGCCGGGAGATTGATGACGACCACCTTCGTGCCATCAGCCTGCACGAAGGTCGCGGTGCTGTGAGCCTTGGCGCTGAGTCCGACGGACTTCGCCCAGTCGCCGGTCACCGTGGTGGCGAGGTCGCAACCGTGAACGGGACGCTGCACATCGCGACCTATAGAGCCACCGTCATCGGTGAGCTGGGCCAGAACGGCCACGACGGGCGCGGACTCGCGCTCCGACTCGGTTCCTAGTCGAACGAAACGGGCCATGATCTGTCTCCTATCTGTTACTGCACACTGCGCGTGACGCGATGCGTCGGGCCTTCGGCCCAGCGCGCCATCGTCCATACGAGGTCACTTAGACGATTCAAGTATGGAACAACCAGCGAGTCCGGCAGCGGGTATTGCGTCGCAATTCTTTCCGCCCGGCGAATCACGGTGCGCGCCACGTCGTAGGCCGCGGCGATCTGGTTCTCACCCGGCACGACAAAGTCGCGCGGAATCTCGATGTCGGCCGACAGGCGATCAATGTTCGCCTCGAGGGCATCGACCATGGCGTTTGTCACCAAGGTCGCATCCGGCGTGAGCTTCTCGCGGTTCTCCGGCAAGGTGGCCACTTCGGCCATCAAGACCCACAGGTCGCGCTCGAGATGAATCGTGAGATCGGCCAAGGCGTGCTCGGGGCCCGCCACCGCTCGTGCCCATCCGAGTGAGGCTTGCGCCTCGTCAACGGCACCGTTGACTTCAATAGGTTCGGCCGACTTGAGAACCCGCCCACCAAAGAGCAGTCCCGTCGTACCGTCGTCTCCATGGCGCGAGTAAATCTTCACAGGTGGAGAGTAGCGGTCTGCCTGCTCGCCACTTCATAAGACTGCGGTAGCCTTCGCGAGCAATGAACGCCACGAGCGACCCCTACCTTGCCGCCCTCGCCCGTCGGGCCGTCATCTTTGACGGAGCGACCGGCACGAACCTGCAGACACAGCATCTGACGGCCGACGACTTCGGTGGCGCGGCCCTCGAAGGCTGCAACGAAATCCTCGTGCTCACGCGCCCCGACGCCATCGCGAATCTGCACCGATCGTTCCTCGACGTGGGTGTCGACGTCATCGAGACCAACTCCTTCGGCTCCTTCTCCGTCGTCTTGAACGAGTACGGCATTCCCGAGAAGGCGCACGAGCTCGGTTACGCCGCGGCCCAGATTGCGCGGCGCACCGCGGACGAATACGCCTCACCGGGAAGCCCCAAGTGGGTGGCGGGATCCATCGGCCCGGGCACCAAGTTCCCCTCGCTGGGACAGATCACCTATGACGACCTCGCGGCGAGTTACGAGGAGCTGGCCTACGCCCTTCTCGAAGGTGGCGTGGACCTGCTGTTGATCGAGACCATGTTTGACGTGTTGTCGGTGAAGTCCGCGGTGGCGGCCTGTCGGCGCGCCATGGCTCGCCACGGCCGAGAGGTTCCTCTCCAGGCCCAAGTCACCATCGAGCTCACCGGTCGCATGCTGCCGGGCACGGAAATCGGCGCCGCGATCACCGCGCTGCAGCCCCTCGGCATTGACGTGATGGGCCTGAACTGCGCCACGGGGCCGGTCGAAATGTACGAGCCACTGCGTCAGCTCTCGGACTCCTGCCCACTCCCCCTCAGCTGCTTGCCCAATGCCGGCCTGCCCTCCGTGGTCGACGGCAAGATGCACTACGACCTCACCCCAGACGAACTGGCGCACCACCTCTCGCGCTTCGTCGCCGACTTTGGCGTCACCGCCGTGGGTGGTTGCTGCGGCACGACGCCCGAGCACCTCGCCGCCGTGGTGAACGCCGTGCGCGACCTCACGCCGGCCAACCGCCAGCCCGTTCTTGAGCCCGCCGCGTCATCCATCTACTCCTCCACCGCCTACCAGCAGGACCGCAGTGCCCTGCTCATTGGTGAACGCACCAACGCCAACGGTTCAAAGAAGTTCCGCGAAGCCATGTTGGCGGGCGATTGGGATACCTGCGTGGCCATGGCCCGCGAACAGATCGCCGAAGGCGCCCACATCTTGGACGTGTGCGTGGATTACACCGGCGCCGATGGCGTGCGCGACATGGACGACCTGATGAGTCGCCTGTGCACCCAGTCGTCGGTGCCCATCATGGTGGACACCACCGAAACCAAGGTGGCGCGCGCTGCGTTGACCTGGCTCGGTGGCAAGGCCATGCTCAACTCGGTGAACTTCGAAGAGGGCGAGGGCCCCGGCACCCGACTCAACGGTTTCATGGAATTGGCCCGTGACTTTGGCTCGGCCCTCGTGGCCACCTGCATCGATGAAGAGGGTCAGGCCCGCACCGCACAGTGGAAGTTCGACATCGCGCGTCGCATGGTGACCCTGGCCACCGAGACGTACGGCATTGCCGCGCACGACATCTTTATTGACACCTTGGCCCTGCCCCTGTCCACCGGCATGGAAGAGTCGCGTCGCGACGGCATTGAAACCCTGGAAGCCATTCGTCGCATCAAGGCGGAATTGCCGGGCGTCAACACCTTGCTCGGCCTCTCGAACATTTCCTTCGGGCTAAACCCCGCGGCGCGCCAAGCTCTCAACTCGGTATTCCTGCACGAGGCGGTCACTGCCGGCCTCGACGCCGCCATCGTGCACGCCAGCAAGATCTTGCCCTTGGCCAAGATCAGCGACGACGTGCGCCAGGCCTGCCTCGACCTCATTTACGACCGTCGTCACGAGGGCTACGACCCTCTCAGCACCCTGATTGAGCTCTTTGACGGCGTGAAGCTGTCCTCGGGTGGCGCGGACGGCCTCGCCGACCTCCCTCTCGTCGAGAGACTGCGCCGCCGCATCATTGATGGCGTGCGCCCCGGCCTCGAAGCTGACCTCGATGAGGCCATGGCGAGCGGACTGGCACCCCTCACCATCGTGAACGACCACCTGCTCGAAGGCATGAAGATTGTCGGCGACCTCTTCGGGGCCGGCGAGATGCAGCTGCCCTTTGTGTTGCAAAGTGCGGAAACCATGAAGACCGCGGTGGCCTACCTCGAGCCGCACATGGAAAAGTCCGGCGACGCGGGCCGCGGCACCGTCGTGCTCGCCACCGTGAAGGGCGACGTGCACGACATTGGCAAGAACTTGGTGGACATCATCCTCACCAACAACGGTTACAAGGTCGTCAACCTCGGTATCAAGATCGGCATCAACGAGATGCTCGCGGCCGTGGATGAACATTCCGCGGACGCCCTCGGCATGAGTGGCCTGTTAGTGAAGTCCACGCTGATCATGCGCGAGAACCTCGAAGTCATGAACGAACTCGGCTACGGCGACCTACCCGTCATTTTGGGTGGGGCGGCGCTCACTCGCTCCTACGTGGAGCGCGACCTGCGCCAAGTCTTCAACGGCCGCCTCTTTTACGGCAAGGACGCCTTTGAGGGCCTGAGCGTGCTGAATCGCCTCGGCGAGATTCGCGCGGGCGCCGCCAGCGATGACAACTTTGGCCGCGAGATCTCCGCGAGCACGGTGCCGAGTCGCCTGCGACCGCAGAGCACGGTTCGCCCCGAAGGGGTGCCGGCGCGAAGTCCTGACGTCATGGACGCCCCGCAGCTATTCACCCCGCCCTTTATCGGATCTCGAGTCGCCAAGGGGATGAGCCTCGACGACATTGCCGAGTACCTCAACCTCACCGCACTGTTTCGCAACCAGTGGGGCTATCGCCCGAACGAGGGTGAGGACGACACCGCCTTTAAGGACCGTGTCCGCGCCGTGCTGCGCGACCAGTTGGCCTCGGCCAAGGCCGGCGACCTGCTCATTCCTCAAGTCGTGTGGGGTTACTGGCCCGCGGCGGCTGACGGTGACGACCTCGTTCTGTACACCGACGAGACGCGCCAGAGCGAGCGCATGCGCTTTAGTTTCCCGCGTCAGGCCAAGGAACCCTTCTACTGCATCAGCGACTTCTTCCGCCCCGTCGGCCGTGACCAGGACTACGCGGCCTTCATGCTGGTGACCATGGGTCCGCGCGTGTCAGAGCGCACCAGCGAACTCTTTGAGGCCAACGCGTATCAGGACTACCTGCACCTGCACGGCCTCGGCGTCGAAATGGCCGAGGCCTTGGCGGAAATGTGGCACCGCCGCATCCGCGAGGAACTGGGATACGCCGACGAAGACGGCCCGACCCTCTTTGGACTCTTCCGACAGCAATATCGTGGCGGTCGCTACTCCTGGGGTTACCCCGCCTGCCCGAATCTGGAAGACAACGCCAAGGTGGTGGAACTGCTCGATGCCGGACGCATTGGCGTGTCGGTCTCCGAAGGTTTCCAGCTACACCCCGAGCAGACCACCGACGCGATTATCTGCCATCACCCGCAGGCGAAATACTTCGTCGTTTAGCTGTTGACGAACTGCTGGGCCAACACGTCGAGGTTGGTCTCGCAGGCCTGGTTGGCGCCCACGGGCTTCGTGTTCTCTTCACACTGCGCGAGGTAGGTCACCTGTGCGCCCGCAATCTTGCCGGCACCGAACTGCAACTTGGCGAACGCATTGCCCTTTGATCCGGCGTACAGGGCGTGCGATGCACCCCACTCGGTGATGTGCGGGATGAGTCCCGTCAGAGTCGAGGCGCACTGGTCGGACTGAATCGACGGCCAGTAACAGGCCAGGCGCGACGGAATGGTGCCGCCGTCTTTCACCACCACGTAGGTGACGCTCTGTACCGATTCGCCCCCCGCCGTTTGCGTCTGGATGACGGCGCCGTCGGTGAGCGACGACAAGGGATAGAGGTTGACCGCGCACGCGGCCGAGGCCGGCGAAATGATGGCCTGGGACGTAAAGGGCAAGCCGTAGGCGGTGAGGTGGCCCACTTCACCCGAGGGCACGCGGACGGTGATCGTCTTATCCGTGATGGCGTAGGCCTTGGGGCCGCACTGCTTCACGTCCAGCGTGACGGCGGTCAAGGTGGCGTTTCGAATCACCGAGGGCAGCAGCGCCGCACAGGCGGCGCCCACGGTCAAAGTGGCGAGTACGAGGTGAGGGATGAGACGGCGCATGATGTCCTTTGGATCTAGGGGTTAGTTTCCGAGTTGAGAGGCCAAGATGTCGGGGTTGTTCCGACAAATCGCGGCCCCCGGTGTCGAGGGGTAGGTGGCGGAGAGTGCGGTCTTGAGCACGCAGACGTACTGGTACAGCAGGTTGCTGGCCTGGTTGTCACCCATGCCGAATGATCCCCAAGCGAGGTTAGACGAGTCGCCCGCGGTGAAGGTGGCGTGACTCTTGCCCCAGGCGGTGAAGGTGCTGCCGGGCAAGTGCGTCCAGGTGTAGCAGTTGGTGGTCTTGATGGCCGGCCACATGCAGCTGTAGGGGTAGGGAATCGAGACGTGATTCGCCACCACGCCGTAGATGACCTGTTCGGTGAGCGGATCGGCGCTGGTGGGACCCGAGATATTTACCTGACCCACCGCCGACAAGGCCTTCAGCGGGGCCGCCGCCCCCGTGCAGTGATATCCCGCGGGGGCGAGCACCACCGCGGTGGTCTTAGGCAATTGGAAGGCGGTCACGTGGCCCACGTCCGCGGCGGCGATCTGCGTGGTGAAGGTGGCGAGAGTGGGTGCATTTTTCCCGCAACCATTGACCGACAGG
>Ga0007804_1000869_pt1 | contig 10800 bp, 9 predicted proteins | sample CryBogCBE25Aug07_FD_60367 | JGI IMG/M metagenome (GOLD analysis project Ga0007804, IMG submission 60367) | Freshwater microbial communities from Crystal Bog, Wisconsin, USA - CBE25Aug07 | ecosystem: Environmental > Aquatic > Freshwater > Lake | place: Crystal Bog, Wisconsin, USA | collected... | reverse complement strand
ATTTTTAACATTCAAAAAGAAACGCCATTCGGCGTTTCTTTTTGAAGAATTCCCTTAAAGATTACAAACCGCTGGTGCGGTTTGTAATCTTCAATGGTATAAGTTGAACCATCGTAGGTGCAATTCCTACTATTGACTTTACACATTTTAACCTCTAGAAAGTCATCCGTTCCTCCTGAGGAACGGATGACTTTTATTGGCAATCCTTTGTCATGAAAAAGGGGGAACCATCGGTTCTTCCAAAAAGCACGACAAAGTCGTGCTTTTTAGAATGTTGTAAAAATCACTTTGCGATTTTTACAGCACCCCCTATTTCATCACACGAAAGCCGGACTTTCAGTCCGGCTTTCTAAAGGTTAACCCCATAAAAGGGCTTTTGAAATGAGAAAAGGTGTAAATAGAACAATATAATAATACATTATATAATGAAAATTCAACATATAATATATATCATAATATTAATCATATTTTTATTATATTTTTCTACATTTTCATGTATTGAAGGGTTTTCGCCAATTTTAACTGATGCACCTGATATAGATTCACAAATATCATTTGATTTAATAACAGTGAATACAACCATAAACGCAATTAACGATATTCTTGTATATTTAAAAAATGTATCATTTAATGACTATGATTCTACAGATAAAAATAGCATAATTTATGGATTCATGACTGATATTAAATATATAATTAATGGTAATAATAATGGCATCACAACAAATGAATCATTACAAACATATATTGACAGAATCGCGGCTAACATGGAATATAAGATAACATATTTATATGGTCAAGGTAATCAACAATATGTAACAGACGATATTACATTAATAAAAAATTCTTTGAATTCAATCTATTTGGCTCAATTACAAATATCTATATTAAAAAATAACCTAGACTTATTAAAAAACAATTTAGACAATTTAAATAATAGTAATCAAAATTTAAATAGCATTATATCAAATTCTAATACAGCAATCACAAACGGGTTATCTATAGATGCAAATCAATATAATGATGCAATTAATACACAAAAACTCAATATCGGAGTTGTTCTAGCATCTATCGATGTTATGTTGAAAAATATATCATTTATACAAACAAATCTTCAAAATGCATTTATAAATTACGGTATTAGTTGGAAAACATCATAATCTTCAAAACGTGGAGTGTGTCACCACATTCCGTTTTTTTATTGACAATCCTTTGCGATGGAACGATGTTCCACCTTACCCCCACTCCTTCGATAAAAACCAATTACGTTATATTAGTAATATAGATGCTAACAGGATTGGGTAAGATGGGAACGTAGCTCCTCCTATGTCGTTACACGAGCGCGGGCATTTTATGCTCGTGCTCTAAAGGATAATATATAGTATAGTATAGTATAATATATATTCTTTGTATTGGAATATGAAAGAATTCATAGAAAAGGAAAATCAAACCGATGTTGTCATTCGTTTCATTTTTTACTCTTTATTATTCATATTGTATTCATTTTATGTTATAATATTTCTCAATATTATCAATATAGATGAAAATATTATTCGTTATATAATCAATGCAATTCACTTATTTGTTTGTTTGGTTTTATTAGTGCGTTTCTTTCCATTTAATAGTCATAATGTGAATTGTAAACCCATCGATAAAGCAATTATATTTTCAGGCGCATTTATCATATTTTCCAATATTAGTTTTGTTGAACCATATTTACAAACATTGAAAGGAAAAGTAAATACAACCATTGGCGATATAACAAAAATATCTGGGAGTATGTAATCCATTTTACATTTTCAATAATATTCATTACACCGACCGGAAAGAAAAATGAGACAAAATTCTGTAAAAAAAATAAAATAACTATCTTATGACCGTGTTTTGAAGATTGAAAATATACACATTTGCTCAAAACAACTTAAATATTGGGCGTTTTAAATTTGCAAAGGTGTAAATGTATAAATGAATTTCTCTAGAAAACAAATGGCACAATTTATGCGAGATAATAACATAAGTCATGAAAATTCAAAAAATAATGCATTGACTGACGATGATATACGTAAAATGATGGAATTAGCATCAGAACATATTTCACATAAACACAAAACAAATGACGAAATATTGACAGAAATTGAATTAGCCTTGCGATATTACATAAATTCAGAAGAAGAAATTTCCCGAATGAAAGACAGATTGGTTGGATATAAACTTGTGACTGATGAAAACGAATTAGAATTAGGTAAATATATTCGTTGGTTAAGAACAAATACCGGACCACCCTACAAATTAACAAATGGGGGGATTTTAATGGGAATTAATACACACGAAAATGGAAATTTACAAATTCTCTGTCAAAATCATAAACGGTTATTTACTAAATATAACTATGATGATTGCCTTACTTTTCAAAAAATGACGGATGAAGAATTGCTAATTTCTGAAGCCATGAAAATATGCTAAATTTTCATTATTACTCCATTGAATACAAAATATACTCGGGATAAAAAAATCCTTCATAACATCCAGAAATTGCTCCCATTTGTTCCAACATTTTTTTACTATTTTTACAAAAAAACCATTATCGGTTTTGGGAAATTGAAAAAATTGAATTTAAAATAACGAAAGAATATAAAAGAATTACATTATTATTTATATACGCATCTCAAATAAAATCATTATAATATTAAAATGTTGTCTCCGTCTATGTGTTCCGATATGAAAACTGATTTAGAAGTTATGCGCAAGAGATTTCGTTCATTCATGATTTTGAATCTCTATGTGAATTACTCTGATAAAGATTTGAAAGATATTTATATTGCCAATGCAATTGTGCATAATAATCAGATGCTCACAAATCCTTTCCCAGATAGTGGTTTCGATGTCATGTCGCCAGATTTCATTACTGTGCGCAGTGAAAACGTGAATAAAATCGATTTCTCAATTCGTTGTAGTGCTACTCTAGAAACTTCTGATGGTTCATCAGAACCCACTGGATATTATATGTATCCACGTTCCAGTATTTCAAAAACACCATTGAGATTAGCCAATAGTGTGGGTATTATTGATTCAGGTTATCGAGGTAATCTAATGGGTATGTTTGATTGCATTTATCAAGTTTCGTATAAGTTAGATAAATTTCAACGCGTTTGTCAGATTTGCGCACCCACTATGATTCCTATCTACGTGAATGTTGTTCCCGAAGAAAGTGATTTAGGAATTAGCACTTCTCGTGGAACTGGCGGATTCGGTTCTACTGGAAAATAGATTTTGATTATTGATTTATTAGAATAAAAAACATAAAAAAATATCATTACTAAATAATATTAGTAATAATGTTTTCTCTTTTTTCTTCTGTCATCTTCTTGTTTGGAATGGGTGTTTATGCCTATATTCCACATGTTCCTGTAAATATTTATTCGCGTTGTTTTCTTCCAACAATTAAAGGATTAGAGGACATTCAAGTATTCGAACCCTATCAAGTAAATAGAAGTAATACTGAATGTCTTGTTTTTTTCACCGGCGGAAGTTCTGTCATTACCTATGATATTTATTCGAATTTATTGAATGAAGTGGCTGGTAAAAATATTTCCGTTTATATTCCTAGTTTCCGTTATAATGATTATGACAAGTTAATTCAAGTATTGTCAAAAGAATATAAGGAAGTCATTGGAATTGGACATTCATCTGGTTCAAGCACACTTATACAAAAATTTGGCGACAAAAAGAACGTTCAGCGTATCATTTTGATGGATCCTGTGGATACTAGAATTGTAAAAGTAACTAAAAATGATATGAAAAATGTGCAAGAAGTTTTATTCCTAAATGCACAAAAATCCTATCAAGGAAATCCTATTCCATTTATTCCTGATTTTTTGAAATTGGAAAAGAAAGATTTTAATTTTGCTAAAGGTTATAAATATCGATTAATTGAATCCGCGGAATTTGGACATTGTGATATTTTGAATCCTATTTATTCAAATTTTATGTTTTATTCGAAAGTTTGCAACGGTAATTTAAATAGAAAAATTACTATTTTAAATCAATATCATCGATGGATTTCCGAGAAAATTTATAATTTTGTAAAAAGAATTCCTGATGGAGATGATATAGATGAAGATGGGGATAGCGATTTCGATGATGAAGCATTGGAAGAAGTTCTATAACATCTTTGGATTGGTTTCGACCAACGAAGATTTGAAATGGGACAAAATCTCGTTTCAAATTTCAAGAAATCGCAAACAAATTTCATTTTGGACACCCTTTGAGTGTCCCAATTGAAATCTTCATTAGTGTAATTCTTCAATGGTATCAAATGATATTTATTCTAATAAATATCATTTTTATGAGTTAGATACATACAATAGGGGAACAAATGGTTCCCCCTAATATTTACATGTTACGAATGTTCATAATCACAATGCCGTTGTGGTTGTCGAAATATATCGCTGTCTAGTATTATACATTTCCCATAATTTATTATTATGTTTATCAATTACATCAATAATATGTTCTGGTTTCAATACATTTACTCGTTTTAATTGGTCGGCGCATTCCTTAATAATATCTTTCGAGTTTTCTATAATATTTAACGCATCATCATTCGCCTTCATCAATAACATATTAATTTGATTATCAATAATCATCTTCGAATTATCACTATTTGATGGATAAATCAACTGGTCGCCCATCCCATAATGTATAACCATACTTTCAGCCAATTTATAGGCTTCTACAAAATCTTGTTTCGCGCCCGTTGTATATTCACCGAAAAACACTTCTTCCGCAATTCTTCCTGAAAGAAGAACCATCAATCTAGAATATAATCCATTTTTCGTATAAATATAACTATCTTCTTCGCCATTCTCAAATAAGGTGAAACCCGGCGATTTAGGAGATGCCAAATTCAATACCACTTTCATCAATTTGGAATGTTCCTTGCTGAATAAACCCACAATTGCATGTCCCATCTCATGAATGACAATTCTCTCAATAATACTTTCGCTAAATTTATTATTTGTCGCTGTCCAACCAGATAATATTCTATTTGTAATAAACTCCAAATCATGACGTGTCATCTCTTCGCGATTATCACGCAATGCTTTCAACATTGCTTCATTCAATAAATTCTCTATTTGAGAACATGAAAAACCACCAGTCATTTCCACCAAAGATTGCACATTTAATTCAGTATTAAACGGCTTTCCTTTCAAATGAATATTTAATATTTGTTCGCGCGTATTACTATCGGGATTTCCCAAATAAATTTGCTTATCTATTCTACCCGGTCTTATCATCGCATCATCCAACATATCAATTCTATTTGTTGCACCCATAATAAATACTCCTTTTAATTCTTGAAATCCATCTATATTTGTAAGCAATTGATTTAATGTCTGGTCTTTCTCACTATTTGATGAAACTGCATCATTACCACGTTTTCTAGCCAATGCATCAATTTCGTCAATAAAAATGATACATGGCTTATTCTCATCCGCTAACTTAAATAACTCACGAATACGTGCAGCACCCGTTCCTACAAATACTTCGGAAAACTGACTACCAGAAACCGGTATAAATGCCACATTTATTTCGCCAGCAAAACATTTTGCTAATAATGTCTTTCCATTACCGGGCGGGCCTTCCAATATCAATCCTTTAGGTGTTCTCACATTGAATTTTTGGTATTTTGTGCTATTTGTCAAAATATCCGCAATTTGCATCAATTCCTCCTTTATGTTTTCATAACCACCAATATCCTTAAAAGTATAAGGAGAATTCGTAATAATTTCGAAATTTCCACCATTACCCGATTTTGTCAATTGCGAATCATCGGGCTTTGAAAAAAGAGATTTAGGTGTGAAATTTTGAACATTTCTTCTCAATTTTCTAAAATTGTCATCGTCATCGACTTCATCATCTTCAGTTTTATCATTATCTTCTAACATTTTTTTAATATCTTCTTCTGACTTATCCATTTCTTCGTTAAAAATTTTCTCAATCTCTTTATTGATTCCTTCCATAATTTGGATTATTTTTTCTTCATCTACAATTTCATTTTTTGAATCTCCATTCGTATCATTTATACGAATAAATATATGTCTTTTAAATGGCGAATATGATTTATTTTTTACATTTAACATTTTATCCAATTTTTCTAAATTTTGTTTATCCAAATGCGATGGATTAGACAATTTGGGAAATGGATTATATCTCTGATTTTGATTTAATCCATAACAAAATCCAAATAGAAAAAATGGCACAAATGTAGAAACAATCATATTGATATGATATACTGTATTATCTAGCGTAATTTCTATATTGCTTTATTGTATTTATGTTACTAATTACGACATAACATAAATAAAGGGCTTTATTCTCTAGAAAGCCCGCTTGGATTTTCATCTGTTTCTCATACCAAAAAACTTTCTGTAATCTCGAAATAATTTGGGATACCAATATATCACAAACACAATTAACGACAGAATCACCAAACAAAGAATCACAACAGAAGTCCAATAATAATATTTGCGTGTAGGATTCTTATATTCATTCTCTATCATATATCTGGAACGATTATGATAAATTACATTCGATGTAGATATTGTCGTGGCCTCATTATATCCGTAAATGAAAAGAGGATATTTATAAACGTATGTCTTACATTTTAAATATAAATAATCATCGGCAGCATGTTTCAAATTATCTTCTAACGCATATCTTCGCGTTTCTTTATGATATATTTCATTTATCAATCTTTTAGCAGTTTTCTTCCTTATTATATAACATGCGGTGCTCCAATAGTCATTTCTGTTAGTAGTATATTCAAAAAACGGGCGTTTCGTTGAATGATGACATAACATGATAATTTCCCAATCACTCGGTGCATTATCTATAATTGTTTTCACGTTTTTGTCCCAATAGGGTTTAAAATCCAATGTAATATCATCTTCGAATATCATTGCAATTTCGTCTTTGTCTTTATCAGTGTTTTCTATATCAACATCGCTTGCGAAATCTCTTAATATTTCTAAATGCGATAATAAACATGCATATTCCACATTCGTTATTTTCTTATGTCTTAATGAAATCATTTTATTGATATTCGCATGTTTACCATCAATTGCTGGAAATCGTTTTATATAAGGAATATTTTGAAACACAGAATCCCCTAATAATATCTCCATTTTTTTTCTTCTTTCTTTAGAACGATCTAAATTTATCCAATATATTCTGTCAATGCCTTCCATTGTCTTATCATTTTCAGATAATGGCATAATAAAATGATATATTATATATTGATATATAATATCTTTATAAAAAATGTCAATGACTACTATAACTGCTGGTGGTGGTTTGATAAAATCACCTATTGATGTACGCGATTATATATATTCGAATGTGTTAAATCAAAGCGGTATTTCTGTCCTTTCAGTAGATTCTACGCCATTATTGAATATAGATAACAGAAAATATCTCGCGGATGTGCGTAGTCAGTATCAACGTGAAACATGTGTTGGATTTGCCACTTCTGCCATGATTGAATCGAATATTAATAAAAATACTGGTAAAATCAATTATTATATGAGTCCTGAATTTATTTATGATAACAGAATCAATAAAGACCAAGATAGTATGTATTTGCGTGATGCTATGAATATATTATTAAATTTAGGTATTTCAACAGAACAAGTTTGTCCATATCAAAAGACGAATAATAATTACGTTCCTACTCAATATGCAATGACGCAAGCATTACAATTTAAAATACAAAGTTATGCCAGTATAAAAACAATTGACGAAATGAAACATGCGATTTATAATGAAGGATCATGTATTGTTGCATTGCCATTTTATAATAATAGTTCTACATTTTGGAAACCTGCAAGTTCAACAGAAAATGTAACAGGTGGTCATGCAGTTCTTTTCTGTGGATACGATGATACTGCTAGACATTTTATTTTGCGTAATTCTTGGGGTGATTTATGGAATTTCCCCATGATGGGATATGCCTATTTTTCATACGATGATTTCCCATGTATGTGGGAAGCATGGACTTGTGTGTCTCCAAGTTTGACACAAGAACAACAAAATACTATTACAACTACGAATGCTTCTGTCAAATCCAGTAATTGTGGTTGCAATATTTGTTGAATTTAGGAACGTCGTGACATGATACAGGCCATTATCCTTTAGAACGCGGACATAAAATGTCCGCGTTCTAAAGAATTGTCAATAAAACGTGGTGTGTGGCACCGGTGCCACACTCCGCGTTTTGAAGATTATATTATCATTATAATATAATGGAAACCATTGTTATTGATAAAAAGGTAACAAAGACCTTGAAAAAACAGGAAAAAGATGTCGAAAAAGAACATCGTAAAACTCAAAAGAAACAAGAGAAAGAAGCCGAGAAAGAAAGACAGAAGGAATTGAAAAAGAAAGAAAAAGAACTTGAAAACGAACTTCGCAAAACTCAAAAGAAATTAGAGAAAGAGACAGAAAAACCAAGAAAACAAAATGTCACCAAGAAAAATCCACCGATTATAGTAACCAACGAACCAGCACCTATTCAAAATGTAATTATTGAACCTGTGACCGCCACCATTCCTACTACCATCAAAATACCCAAAAAAAATATAAAAAATGCAAAGGATACTACTATAACATCCCCAATGATTGTCAATATGAAAGAAAGTGCTGTTGTTGGACTAATTGAAAAATTTAAGCGTGATGGTTATTCCGCATTAGAAAAAATGACAGAATCAGAACTCTCCAATATCATTCTACTGACGAACAGAAAATACTATAATAGCGAAGCACCCTTAATGACAGACAATGATTACGACATCATAAAAGAATATATTGAACGTTCTTATCCAACGAATACCATCATCAAGCAAGTGGGCGCACCTACACCCGTCCAGAAAAATAAAGCAGATTTACCTTATGAAATGCCTTCTATGGATAAAATAAAACCCGATACAAATGCTCTCGTGAATTGGATGCGTGAATTTACAGGGCAATATGTGATTTCATGTAAATTAGATGGTGTCAGTGGTTTGTATATCCACGAAAATGGAAAACCCCGACTATATACACGCGGTGATGGAAAGGTAGGACAAGATATATCTTATTTATTGCCACATTTGCAATTACCTCCAATTGAGGGTTACGCCATTCGCGGTGAATTTATTATCCCAAAACACGTATTTGATGAAAAATACAAGGCGTCGTTCGCCAATCCAAGAAATTTAGTTTCGGGTATTATCAATAGTCGTTCTGTCGATAGTAAAATCCGCGATTTGCATTTTGTCGCTTATGAAATTATTAGTCCTCAAATGAAACCCAGCGAACAATTCCAAACACTTGTTGATTTACGTATGGAAGTTGTCCAAAATAAAACTGTTGCATCTAATGCGTTATCCAATGAACTTCTATCAGAGACCTTATTGGAATGGCGCAGTAGTTACGAATATGAAATTGATGGTATTATTGTATCCGATGATAAAGTATATCCCCGTGTATCTGGCAATCCGAAACATTCTTTTGCATTTAAAATGGTCATTTCTGACCAAATGGCGGAAGCAAAAGTTGTGGATGTAATATGGACACCCAGTAAAAATGGCTATTTGAAACCACGTGTGCGCGTTGAGCCAATTCGATTAAGTGGTGTTGTTATAGAATATGCTACGGGCTTTAACGCGAAATTCATAGAAGATAATAAAATTGGTATTGGTGCATTGATTACTATTATTCGTTCTGGTGACGTGATTCCCTATATTCAGGCAGTGGTTGTTCCTGCGGAAGAACCGAAGATGCCTTCTGTCAAATATGTATGGACACCAACTCATGTTGACATTGTGTTAGAAAATGTGGAAGATGATTCTGTAGTTCGTGAGAAAAACGCGGCTATTTTCTTTGAAACTTTGGGAGTTGATGGTCTTTCTATTGGTAATATTAAACGATTGTTTAATAGTGGATACGATTCCATTCCTAAAATATTAGCCATGAAAAAAGAAGATTTTGAAAAGGTAGAAGGATTTAAATCAAAAATGACAGATAAAATTCATAGTGGGATTCAATCGAGCATTGAACGTGCTAAATTATTGGATATTATGGTGGCTTCAAATAAATTGGGACGTGGATTAGGTGAAAAAAAAATGAAACCAATTATGGATGCATTCCCTGAGATTCTTACATCAGGTGAAACCCCTGAAAAAAAAATGGAAATGTTAAAAACCATTAATGGCATTGGTAATGAGAACACTCGTGAATTTGTCTCAAATATTCCCACGTTCTTAGCGTTTTTGAAAGAATGTGGATTAGAAAGATTTGTTGATAGATCTTCTGTCAAAGGTGATATGAAGGCAGATGCTAAGGAGGAAGTGGTTACTGAATCTTCTGTATCAGTGGATAAGACCCATCCATTATATGGTAAAAAGATTGTTATGACAAAAGTGCGTGATAAAACTATTATTGAATCACTACCAAAATATAATGCAACTTTGGAAGATTCAGTAAAAAAAGGCACCCTCGCTTTAATTGTAAAATCGAAAAATGATACGTCAAATAAGACTGAATCCGCAAAGAAACATGGTGTGCAAATTATGACACCCCAAGAATTTATTGAAAAATATTTGGTTTAGACCAACGAAGATTTATATCCGCACCCTTAAGGGGTGCGGATATAAATTTCGTGGGCTGATAAAAATCATTTCTTCGGAACGAAGAAATGATTTTTAACATTCAAAAAGAAACGCCATTCGGCGTTTCTTTTTTGAAGAATTCCCTTAAAGA
>Ga0007804_1000854_pt1 | contig 10887 bp, 8 predicted proteins | sample CryBogCBE25Aug07_FD_60367 | JGI IMG/M metagenome (GOLD analysis project Ga0007804, IMG submission 60367) | Freshwater microbial communities from Crystal Bog, Wisconsin, USA - CBE25Aug07 | ecosystem: Environmental > Aquatic > Freshwater > Lake | place: Crystal Bog, Wisconsin, USA | collected... | reverse complement strand
GAGAACGCAGTCTCATCAGGTAACAAGCCCCCTCCAGGATCGAGGTCTTTCCGCGGGCATTGGGTCCGGTGATGAAGTTCAGACCGGAGCCGGGTTCATACTGCAGGTCCCGGAAGCACCGAAACTCCCTGAGGATGAGTTGTGTGATCCGGCTCACTCTCGGCAATAGGGGTTGTATTCCCCTCCAGAAGAGCGTCCTGGGACTAGCGGAGGGCCGCCAGCAACGGAGCCGGATAGATTCCCAGGATCAGAATGCCCGCTCCGAGCACCAGAATAAGCCACTTGGTGGTGGCGGAAACCGGGATGGCGGTTTCCTCGGAAGGTTGCTGCCAGTACATCGCGCGGATCACCTTGAAGTAATAGTAGAATCCCGCAGCCACGGTGACGCAACCGAGCATGACCAGTCCGTAATGCCCCTGCTTCAGGGCAACCTCAAAGATCAGAAGCTTGCCGATGAATCCCGCGGTGAATGGGATTCCAGCAAGCGAGGCCGCGGAAAGGAGCATCGCCCCGGCAAGAAAGGGAGAGCGCTTGGAGAGACCGTTGAACCTCGAGATCTCATCCCCGCCGGTTGCCTCGGAAACCACCTGCAGCACCACGAAGGCCAGCACGGTCATGGCGAGGTATCCCGCAAAGTAAAAACCGATCGCGGGAATCGCCATGAGGGAGGCCAGACTGGCGATACCCATCAGCAGATATCCGGCATGGGCGACACTCGAGTAGCCGAGCAGTCGCTTCATGTTGGTCTGGGGTATCGCGGCGAAGTTACCGAAGAGCAATGTGAGGGCGGCCAGCAAGGTGACGACCGCATTGAGCTTGTTGGCCAGAACGGGGATCGCCTCCAGCGAGAGAAGGAACCGGATCAGCACCACAAATCCGGCAGCCTTGGATGCAACGGACAGGTAGGAAGTGATCGGCGTCGGGGCACCCTGGTAGACATCGGGAATCCAGAACTGGAAGGGGAAGGCGCCGGTCTTGAAGCTAAGGGCGACCAGGATCATCGCTACCCCGAAGAGCAGGGCGTAGAGCGAGGATTCGGGAAGTCCCGCGATGGCATCGGGCAGCGCCACAATGCTCGTCGTGCCGGTGACCCCGAAAATCCAAGAGATGCCATAGACAATGAATCCCGTGGAGAGAGCTCCCAGAATCAGGAACTTGGTACCGGCCTCCAGGGAGGCCGTGTTCTGGCGGAGATAAGTGACAAGAACGTAGAGGGTGATGGTGGCAAGCTCCAGCGAGACAAAAATCATGATGAAATCGATGGAACTGACCATCCACATCAGCCCGGCACAGACAAAGAGTGGCAGGATGGCGAATTCACCGATACCGCCACCAGCGCGCTCCGAGGGCAGATAGCGCTCCAGCACCGGACGGTATCCGGGAATCATGAGAAGCGTCACCAGTGTCGCAACCAGCAGAAACCGTACAAAGAACACCGAAAGGATGTCGCAGGTGATGAACGCCGCCTCGGGGCTACCCGTCGAGGGGGCCGTCTGCGGAAGGAAGCTGAGGGCAAGAATGCCGGCCAGACCAACGGCTCCCAGATAGGCTAGGTAATCCTTGTTGGAACGGTCTGAGAAAGCCTCCACAAGGAGGAGGATGATCCCAAGTAGGACGACGGCGATTTCAAGGAAAAGCGAGTTCACGGAATTCTGGGCGGCGGGTTAGCGGGGAAGGGCTGTCGTGACCATCTTCAAGAGGAGCTGGGGATAGAATCCAACGATCATCAGGGGCGCAAGCAGGAGGATCACGCTCCATTTGGCGGCAGGAGTGATATCCGTCAGGGAGTCCCAGCGGGCAATCATCGGTCCCCAGAAGGTGCTGCGGTAGGCACGGAGCATGTAGATCGCTGAGATCACGACTCCCCAGACACCTACGATCACGGGAAGGATCATTGCAGGGCCGTAGGAAGTGGCGCCGAAGAAGACGAGGATTTCTCCGGCGAAGTTGGCGAATCCGGGAAGACCGACCGAGGCCATCGCGGCAAATCCAAAGAGAAGTCCCAGGACGGGCGTCACCTTGGCAATGCCGCCAAGTTCCGAATAATCGAGCGTGCCGGTACGGCGACGGATCTCCCCGCACAGGGCGAAGGCCGCGGCCACCGAAAGGCCGTGGGCGAACATCAGGATCATGGCGCCGTTCACGCCGATGATGTTCAGCGAGGCAAGCCCGAGGAAGATGTACCCCATGTGCATCACGCTCGAGTATCCGATCGTCCAATCGAGGCGCTTCTGGGCGACAGTCACATAGCCGATGTAGAGGATATTGCCGATGACGAGCAGGAGTAGAAGCCCGTTGAACTGGTGCATCGCATCGGGGAAAAGCGGAAGTGCGATGCGGATCAGTCCGTAAAGACCGAATTTCTTGAGCACCCCGGCGTGCATCATCGCCGTGGGAGCCGGAGCGCAGGCATAGGCAGGAGGAGCCCAGGAGTGGAACGGGAAGAGGGAAACCAGCGAACCGAATCCCACCAGCAGGATCAGATAAATCAGGGAAGAGGGGTGGAAAGTTCCAGCCACGGCCATCTGATCAAGCTGGCGGAGGTCCAGAGTGCGTGAAGCGGCGGGAATGCTCAGATAGAGACCCAGCAGACCGATCAGCAGAACAAAGCTTCCAAGACCAAGGTAAATCGTAGCCTTCCAGGCCGCGGCCTGACGGTCTCCGGAACCCCAGACGCCGATCATGATGAAGGTCGGGATCAGGGCGAGTTCGTGGAAGGAGTAGAGGAAGAGAACGTCCAGCGAGGCAAAGGCCCCGATCACACCGGCCGAGATGAAGAGAAGGCAGACATAGTAGACTCCCTCGCGCTTCTCGATCTTCGGGGCGATCCAGATAGCAGAGAGGGTCACCAGCGTGGCGAGCAGCAACATCGTCAGGGTCAGACCGTCAGCCCCCAGAGTCATGTTGATCCCGAGTTGGGGAAGGATCTTCCACTCTGAGAGGAACTGCCATCCTCCAGCGGTGAGATCATACCGGGCAAAAAGCACCACGGAGATCAGGAGGTTGAGAACCGCAGCCCCGAGGGCCATGACCCGGGGATTAGCACCCAGCATGATCAGCACGGAAGCGGCCAGCGGCAGGACAATCAGGAGAATGAGAAGAAGGCTCATGTCAGGAAGTGGTGGTGATCGCTGGGGAGTTCTATCGGACGTGAAGGAGCAGGTAGATCAAGCCGACCACACCGACGCCGAAGAAGAGGGCATAGGCCTGGATGTTTCCCAACTGCAGGAAGCGAAGTGCAAAACCGACAGTCCAGACAAGCGTTGCACTTCCCCGGACGAGGACACCATCGATGAACCAACGGTCGACGAACGAGCAGATCTTGGCGAATCCGCCCTGAATGACACGAACGATCCAGAAGTAGAGATCATCGATGTAGAAGCGGTTTTCCAGGAAGGGAATGCGGATCGGATCCTTCTCCACATTGCGGTAGAGGAGGAAGGCGAGTGCCAGTCCGGCAAGGAAAACCCCGAGGAAAACTTGAGGCACGAAAGTCGGAATCCCCGTCGGCTCTTCCAGCGAACCGATCTCATGGAAGAACGTGTGCTCGAAGAAAGGATACCCGGCGATGACCGCCGGGATCGCCAGCAGGATCAGGGGAATGGTCATCACAAGCGGCGACTCATGGGCATGCTCGGAGTGCTCGGAACGGGCCTTCCCAAAGAAGACAACCATCGCCTGGCGCATCATGTAGAAGGGGGTCAATCCGGCGGCGATCACCACCACCCAGAAGATTCCGCGATGATGCTCCCATGAGCAGGCCATGATCAGATCCTTGCTGTAGTGACCACTGAAGAAGGGGCATCCGGAGAGCGCCAGCATGCCGCAGCAGTAGGTCAGGAAAGTGATCGGCATCTTGCCCTTCAACCCCCCCATCTTCCAGATATTCTGCTCGTGGTGCATGCCGATGATCACGGATCCGGCCGTAAGGAAGAGGAGACACTTGAAGAAAGCGTGCGTGAAGAGATGAAACATCGGGAGCGCCGCGGAGACGGCAAGTCCTGCGCCGGTCACCATGTAACCGAGCTGTGATATCGTGGAGTAGGCCAGGATGCCCTTGATGTCATCCTGCTGCGTCGCAAGGATGCCGGCACCGAGAGCCGTGATTGCCCCGGTCCAGGCCACGATCTCCGAGGCCTCGGGTGACGAGGAGAGGATCGGGAAAATGCGGGCGAGAAGGTAGACACCGGCCGCGACCATGGTGGCGGCGTGGAGGAGCGAGGAAACGGGCGTCGGACCCTCCATCGAGTTCGGAAGCCAGACATGCAACGGAAACTGAGCCGACTTGCCGACCGTTCCGCAGAAGATCAGCACGACGGCGACGGCAAGGAGAGCAGGATTCTGGACGAAGATCGGGGCGGGATGATTGATCCCGGCAAAGGTGAACGTCCCTCCTTCGGGGCCACCTGTCGCGACCCAGAAAAGCAGGATACCGAGCATGAAACCGAAGTCACCGATCCTGTTCACCAGAAAGGCCTGCTTGGCCGCATCGGCCGCCGAATCCTTGTGGTAATAATGGCCGATCAGGATGTAGGAGCTGACACCGACCAGCTCCCAGAAGATGAACATCATCACCAGATTGTTCGCCAGCACGATGCCGAGCATCGAGAAGAGGAAGAGAGCCAGACCGGCAAAGAAGCGCCAGTAACCGACCTCTTCCTTCATGTAGCCGATGGAGTAGATGAAAACGAGCGGGGCGATGGTCGTGACCACGACCAGCATCGTGCGGCTCAGGGGATCGAGCGCCAGATCGAAGGGAATCGCCAGTGAATGACCGAAATCAACCCAGTTGAATCCGTGATAGACACCCTCGGCACTCTTGACAAAAAGAGTCCATCCGCAGGTGGTCGTGATCAGGGCGGAGAGAATGGCCAACCCGGCGGCAAGAGGCTTGCTCGTGCGGGTGACGAAGAGAATGATTGCCGCGGCGACCAGCGGGGCGAAGAGAGTGATCCAGGCGATCGTGGAGAGATTCATCGGAGGAAAAAAGGTCAGAATTTCAGCGTGTCGAGATCCTCGACATGGGTGGTCTGCCTGGCGCGGTAGAGGGAGACGATGATCGCCAGTCCCACCGCGACCTCGGCGGCAGCGACGGAGATGATGAAGAACACGAGGATCTGGGCGTTGTAATTCTGATGGCCGGAGATGAGTCCGTAGCGGGAGAAAGACACCAGAGAAAGGTTCGCGGCATTGAGCATCAGCTCAAGCCCCATGAAGATCACGATGATGCTGCGTCGGAGCATCACGACACCGAGGCCGGTGGCAAAGAGAAGCCCGCTGGCGATGAGATAGTTGGCGAGTGTTGGCATGGCGGGTGAGCGTGGGATTCTTAGCGGAGGGTTCGGCGGCTCAGGACAACGACGCCGACCGTTGCGGAGAGCAGGAGGACACCGACGACCTCGAAGGGCAAACCGAAGGAATGAAAGAGGGTCATGCCGATCATCTTCACATCCGAAACCTGCGGGCCCGCGATTTTAGGGGTCTGTTTCGCGAAGGCCGGATTGGAAAGGATCACCCGGGTCATGATCGAGAGGAAGGCGGCCACAACCAGCACTCCGCCGAGAGTGGCGCCGAAGTTCAGACGGCGGCTCTTCTCCTCTCGCAGATCCAGAAGCATGATGATGAAGAGGAAGAGCACCATCACCGCACCCGCATAGACGAGCACCTGGATGACCCCGATGAAGCAGGCATCAAGCGTCACATAGAGGGCCGCAAGGCAGATGAACGACATGACCAGGCTCATCGCGCAGGAGACGGGGTTCCGCAGCAGGAGGACGCTCGCGCCAAAGAGGAGCATCAGCGTGGCAAAGAACCAAAAGGCGGCTAGGAGCATGGCGTTCGGAAAAGATGAAAGGATGAGGGATTACTTCAGTTCGTTCCACTTGAAGGTGAGTCCCGACTTGACCCCGCCCAGTTTGTAGAGCGTTTCTTTGTCGTGGACCATCTCGGCACGATTCAGGCCGGTGATGGAGTAATCCTTGCGGAGGAAAATGGCCTCCTCCGGGCAGACCTCCTCGCAGAGGCCACAGTAGATGCACCGGGCCATGTCGATGTCGAACGCCTGGGGACGCTTCTCCACCTTGCGCCACGGGTCGTTCTCGGGGATCTCACCCGGCTTGATGGTGATGGCGCGGGGCGGGCAGATAAACTCGCAGAGTTGGCAGGAAACGCATTTCTCCCGGCCATTCTCATCGACGACAAGCGTCGGGGCACCGCGATACCACTCGGGCAGGTTGGCATCCCACTTCTCCTCGGGATACTGCATGGTGACGATGCCCTTGTTGAAGAGGGCTCTTTTCAGGTGCTTCCAGGTGATGGCGAGCCCCGCAAGGATCGACGGCAGGTAGCACTTTTCCGCGAAGGTCAGCTTGGGACGATTGACGACGATGGCCATGGGATCTGTGTTGGTTTGGAAGGTTTGCTGGAAACGATCAGTGGTGCACGACGGCGAGGATGACCGCGGTGAGGAAAATGTTGAAAAGAGCGATCGGGAAGAACCCGAGCCAGCCGAGCCTCATGAGCTGATCATAGCGGAAGCGGGGAAGCGTCCAGCGGATCCAGATCATGAACAGGAGAATGAGCGACACTTTCACGAACCATACCCCGATGTTCACCAGACCCCAGTACCAGCCATGCGAACCGTCCGGAATGATCGGGAGACTCCAGCCACCGAGGAAGATGGAAACAATCGCCCCGGAACCCGCGAACATCGCGGCGTACTCTCCCAGGAAGAAGAGCGCGAAGTTCATCGAGGAATACTCGGTGTGGTATCCGCCGACGAGCTCCTGCTCGGCCTCGGGAAGATCGAAGGGAAGACGGTTTGTCTCGGCGAAGATCGAGACCAGGAAGATCACGAACGAGATCATCAGCGGGATCCAGAGAAGGAAGCGCTCCAGACTCACCCCGGCAACCAGGGAATGAATGAGATCGGAGGGATGCAGGAGCTGGCCCAGAGAGAACCCATGCGGCCAGTACGGGAAGACCAGCCAACCGTTCTTGACCTGCCAGTCGACGATCTCGTTGAGGTTAAGCGTGCCGCAGACCATGAAGATCGGGATGATAGAGAGTCCGAGCGAGAGCTCGTAGGAGATCATCTGGGAGGAGGAGCGGATGCCTCCGATAAACGGGAACTTCGAGTTCGAGGCCCATCCGGCGATTGTGATGCCGTAGACACTCAAGGAGGCGACGGCGAAGATGAAGAGCACGCCGACATTGATGTTGGCAATCGTCATCTCGACGCCGAAGAGCGAACTGCCGAAGGGAAGCACCGCCAGCACCATGATCGGCGGGATCATGACGAGCTTGGGAGCAAGCCAGAAGAAGAACTTGTTCACCCCGGCCGGAACGAAATTCTCCTTGGTCAGGAGCTTCACCGGATCGGCGATCATCTGGCCCAATCCCCAGAAAGGAATATCCTTTTTTCCTCCCAAGAGGGTCATCGGGATGCCGACGCGGTTCGGACCGGTACGATCCTGAATGAAAGCACTGACCTTACGCTCGGCAAAGACGGTGACCGACACCACTCCAAGCACCACGTTCAGCAGGATAAAAGACTTCAGAAAAGTCGTCCAAAGTAGGAACACCCATGGTGTGGTCAGAAAATGAAGGATCAGAGCGGTGTCCATGAGTCTCGGTTAAGATCGAAGCCTAGATGTCGTACCCTCACACCGCCCCAGTGTCGAGACGCAAGAGAGAAAAAGTGCCGCGCATCCCCTCTCTCGAGTCTCTAGACTAAGCGAGGGATTATCACACCTGCCCGTGGAATTAGACGTCAATCCCCACCTTTCTCAGACGCGCCTCCACATGGGCGAAGTGCCTCTCCGGTGAGCAAATCCGTCCGAGTTCCGCCGCATCGATGTGCTGCATGACCTCTTCCTCCTCGCTCAGAGTCTGGAGAAGAGGAATCTTCTCGGCCCAGGTCCGCATTGCGGCGCGCTGGACAGCCTCATAGGCGTTCTTGCGGGCCATGCCACGGTCGGTGAGTTCGAGCAGGACGGCCTGACTCCCCCAGAGGCCGAGGGTGAGATCCATGTTCCGCTTCATGTGCTCGGGATAGACGGTCAGATCACGGACGAGTCGGGTGAGAAGAACCAGCATATAGTCGAGCAGGGTGCAGGAGTCGGGCAGAATGATCCGCTCGGCGCTGGAGTGGCTGATGTCGCGCTCGTGCCAGAGGGCGACATTCTCCATGGCGGTCTGGGCATTACCACGCAGAACTCGGGCGAGTCCGCAGAGGCGCTCGCCGGTGATGGGATTGCGCTTATGCGGCATGGCGGAGCTTCCCTTCTGGCCCTTGGCGAAGGCTTCCTCGACCTCAAGGACCTCGGTGCGCTGAAGATGACGGAACTCCGTGGCCCAGCAATCGATAGAGCAGCCGATGAGCGCAATCGTCGTCATGAACTCGGCATGACGGTCGCGCTGGATGATCTGCGTGGAGATATTGGCGGCCTTGAGTCCGAGCTTTTCGCAGACATAGGTCTCAACCTGAGGATCAAGATGGGCGTTCGTTCCCACGGCTCCACTGATGGCCCCGTACGCGATGCGTTCCCGGGTCTGCTTGAGACGCTCGATGGCGCGGCGGAACTCGTCATACATGACGGCGAGCTTCAGGCCGAAGGTGACGGGCTCCGCATGGATCCCGTGGCTTCGACCGATCATCGGGGTGAACTTGTGCTCCTTGGCCCGGACGGCGATCGCCACGAGAAGCTCCTCGAGATCTTTCAGCAGGATGTCAGTCGACTCGACCATCTGGACCGCGAGGGTCGTATCAAGCAGGTCGGAGGAGGTGAGGCCGCGGTGAATCCAGCGGGCAGGCTCGCCGACATGGGTGGCGACCTCCTCGAGGAAGGCGATCACATCATGGTTCGTCCGCTTCTCGATCTCACGCACCTCCTCGATGCGGAAGGTTCCCTTCTCACGGATCGTCTTGGCATCTTCCTTGGGTACAATGCCGAGCTCGGCCATCCCCTCGCAGGCCAGGGTCTCGATCTCGAGCCAGATTTCCAGTTTACGTTGCTCCGTCCAAATGGAGCGCATCTCGGGGCGGCTGTAGCGTTCAATCATCGGGGAACTTTAACTCAGGGAGCCCGCCAAGGAAGCCTCTTTTGAAATGGAATTGGAGACCTTGGAACTATGATTATTCCTCAACCGCTCCAGAAGTGAAGCAACGGACGGACGATTAATCGCACCGCCTTTAAGGGATTCAATCTGGAACTCAGGAAATCAGGAAGAGAAACAAGGGTTCGATTCCCTTCACCCGCTTACCTCCTAGAGGCTTATAGAATGCGTCTCTACAGCTGATCAGAAATCAGTGTAACTCAGAATGCAACTTTTTTCTGAATGAACCTTTCCCAACTTGGTTTGCCTTTGGGTGGTGGGACAGGTAGGTGAGGAGGAGGCTATGAAATCCGACAACCAGATGCCTTCACAGGAATTAATGAAACCAATCAACCGCACCGAAGAGTGGATTCTACTTTTCCTGCTCGATAGGGAGAAGGCAGGACGAGTCACGACAGGTAATGATTTTTGGCTATTCGCTGATGATGTAGAGCCTCTTGCCGAAAAGGGTTATGTCTCGCTTCACCAGTCTCATGCTATTCCATCACTTCAAAACAAGATTTCTCCTAGTACAATTGTCACTCTCACCGATATTGGCAGGTGGTGTTTTGAGCGTTAGGACACCAAATTCTCACTTGGTTAGTCGCCTCTTCCCTCCGTCACAAAAACGATCATTTTTGAGACGACTGCCAACTGATCCGCGGTTCTAACCGTTATTAGCCGATCAGTGACTCAGATCTTGTCTCAAAATCTAAGTTTCAAAAGACATCCCGCCACCTGAGATCAAAGGCTTGGAAGTCGGGATGCAGCGCTAGGCGCGCGAGCGAAGCTGTAGTGAACTACTGCGAGCGAGCAGCAACAACGCGCGGCGCCCGAATCCCAAGTCTCCACCAATCTGAAAGCTGTTTTTGGACCCTTAGTCCAAAAACAACCTGACCGGATTCTCGAGAGCTTCCTTAATCTTGATGAGGAACGTCACCGCTTCCTTACCATCCACGACACGGTGATCATAGGAGAGGGCAAGATACATCATGGGACGGATCTCGATCTTGCCGTTGATGGCAACGGGGCGTTCCTGGATCTTGTGCATGCCGAGGATACCGCTCTGGGGCGGGTTGAGGATCGGAGTGCTCAGGAGTGAGCCGTAGACGCCGCCGTTGGAGATGGTAAAACAGCCCCCTTGGAGATCGGAGAGGCCGATTTTCCCCTCGCGGGCCTTGACGGCAAAGCCAAGGAGTTCCTTCTCGAGGCCGGCAAGCGAGAGCTTCTCGCAGTCACGCAGGACGGGAACCATCAGTCCCTTCTCGGTACCGACGGCGACACCGATGTCGTAGTAGTGGTTCTCAATGAGTTCGTCCCCTTCGAGCTGGGCATTGATCTGTGGAATAGCCTGAAGGGCCTCGACTACGGCCTTGATAAAGAAGGACATGAAGCCAAGCTTCACGCCGTACTTGGCCTGAAAGCACTCCTGGACCTCCTTGCGGAGATTCATGACGGCACTCATGTCGACCTCGTTGAAGGTGGTCAGGATGGCGGCGGTCTGCTGGGCATTGACCAACTGGAGAGCGATCTTGCGGCGAAGCGGGGTGAGCTTGCGCCGGGTCACCCGCCCTTCAGGCTGCACCTTTGGCGCGGGGGATGGGGAAGTGACTGGAGCAGCTGGCTTGGGAGCTTCGCCTTTTGGCGCGGGGGCTTCCTCTTTTTTCGCCTCGGGCTTCTTCTCCTCGACCTTGGCGGCGGGTGCCTTGGCTGCCGTATCAATCTCGGCAACAGTCGAACCGATCGGAACCTCGGCCCCCTCGGCAACGGTGATTTTCAGGACTCCAGCCT
>Ga0007804_1000853_pt1 | contig 10898 bp, 9 predicted proteins | sample CryBogCBE25Aug07_FD_60367 | JGI IMG/M metagenome (GOLD analysis project Ga0007804, IMG submission 60367) | Freshwater microbial communities from Crystal Bog, Wisconsin, USA - CBE25Aug07 | ecosystem: Environmental > Aquatic > Freshwater > Lake | place: Crystal Bog, Wisconsin, USA | collected... | reverse complement strand
CAAAAAAAAACCCGAAACACAACTAGTCTACTAGACTACGGCAATCCACCCTCCCGCCATGACCAACGAGCAAATCTTTGTGGGACTTGAGATTGGAACGACTAAGATCAGCGTTATCGTCGCGGAAGCCAGGGACGACGATCAAATCAGCATTCTCGGGGTTGGAGAGACTCCGTCACGCGGTGTTCGCAAGGGGGAGATCATCGATATGGAGACCGTCACCGAGTGTGTACGCGAAGCGATCCTGGATGCCGAGGACAAGACAAACGTTGAAATCGGCAACGTCTGGGTAGCGATCACGGGATCTCATCTTGCTAGTTTCAATAACCGAGGTTCCTTTGTGCTTCCCGAGGAGAGGCAGATTGAGTCCGAAGATCTGCAGGCCGTGGAAGTGAATGCAAAGGAGGTCGCCATACCGACGCCTAACACCTTCCTCCACACCATTCTTCAAGCCTACCATGTCGATGGAAATCAGAACGTCATCGATCCCCTGAAATCTGAGGGAGCATTGTTGGAGGCGGATTTTCATATCGTTCACGGGATTAAAACGCGTATTCGCAATACCCTCCGCTGCATCGAGTCGCTGAAAATCGATATTGAGGATGTGGTGCTCAGTTCACTTGCTAGCGCCCAAGTAGTGCTGAGCCAGGATCAGAAGAACTATGGCGCTCTCATGATTGATATCGGGGGAGGCACCACCGATTATTTGGTCTACTTCGACGGTGCCATCCGTCACAGCGGTGTCCTTGCCCTTGGAGGGGATCACATCACCAATGACATCTCCGTCGGGCTGAGACTTCCGATAGCAAGAGCCGAACTCCTTAAGATCGAGGAGGGCTCGGCTGCCAATCCAGCGGGTTTCGAGGGAGGCACCATCTCGTTGAAGAACGATCCCAGATTCCTTGGTTGCGATGTCGACCGAACCGCGCTCAACACAATCATCCATCTCCGAATGAAGGAAATATTCGAACTTATTCATCGTGACATCGAGTCCTCCGGAGAGGGTATGCTAGGTCTCATTCGCGGAGTTATGATCACCGGCGGGTGTTCCAAGTTAAAGGGAATCGCCCGGGTCGCCGAGGAGGTCTTCGATATTCCGGTGGAGCTCACACGAGCACGGAATGTAAGCGGTGCCACCCAGATCTTTGAGGATCCACAGTACTCCACCGCGATCGGGTTAACCAAATACGCGAGGGTTGTGACCAAGAATTTCGCACCCGAAACGGTCTTCGGTCGTATCACCCATGGACTTGGCAGTCTCTTTAAAAAACGTTCCCGATGAACACCTCCCCTTCCCGCCGTATCATTGTTGGTGTTGGCAATGCGGGTGTCACTGTGCTGGACCAGCTTTCCGTTGAGCTTCCCGGCATGGCCGGACTACTGGCTGTGAACACTGATCCTGATTCATTGAATGCCTCCATCGTCCGTGAGAAGATCCTTGTTCCCGAGGGAGATCTTGGGGATGGTTTCCGCGCTATTGACGAACAGTTCAGTCATGCTGTTGAGGGTTCCTCCTCCATCATTCTTTGCGGAGGCCTTGGAGGGGATTCCGGTTCCTTCCTTTTGCCGGCTCTGGCCATTCATGCCAAGGCTGCGGGCATCACCACGATGGCCTGCGTAGGGACGCCTTTCTCTTTTGAGGGAAAACACAAGAGAGAGACTGCAGAGAGGGCCTTGGAAAAGTTACAGGGGATCTGCGATGCCGTCGTCGTAATTGGGAATGATCAGCTTTCCGGCAGCTCCCCATCGACAGCCGCGGTGGGGGAGGCCTTTGTTCTTTCGGACCGTGCCCTCCTTTCCTCCGTGATGGCATTGACCGGCATGCTCTCGACTTCGGGCCCGGTGAAGATCACCCGTGCTGATATTCACAATGTGCTTGGGAAACCCGGATCGCTGACCCATTTCGGATTCGGGAAGGCGGAGGGATCCAACCGTCTTCACGAGGCCCTCGAAAGAGCCCTGAAGAGTCCTCTCCTTGCCTTACCCGGCAAGGGATCGGCGCTCAAGCAGTCCCCGATGATTCTTCTCCTGCTGCGCGGAGCGATGGATATCTCCTTTGCAGAGATGCAGTCAGCCGTGGGGAAAATTGAACAAATTGCTGGGGAAAGCTGTCATATAAAGGTAGGAGTTCATGCGGATGGGCCTCTCGGATCGGCCTTGGAAATTCACATCCTGGCCTCTTCTGGAGGAATCGCTAGGAAACCTGTCAAAGCAATTGAAAGCAGCCCAACCATCGAGCCTACTGGTTCCATCACTCCCATCACGAAACAGCCGCAACGCCAGCCAAAATCCGAAGTTTTGGAAGAGATTCCTTCCGCCAACGATGGAGATGGCAAGGGGGGGGGCGAATTCGTTCCCGTCTCGAAAAATCCTGCTTCCAAGTCCGGCAAGAAGCCTGTTGCTGCCTCTAAGCAACTGCAGGGAACGCTGGCACTCGACACCTATCAGCGTGGCCGTTTCGACAAGAGCGAGCCGACTATCGTGGAGGGTGAGGATCTCGATGTCCCCACTTTCCTCCGCAAGGGGATCAAGCTCAACCCTCCCAGCAGGAAATAGAAATTGGAAATAACAAGTACCCTCTTATGAAACCCGATAAATTCACAGCCAAGATGCAGGAGGCCTTCAACGGGGCGATCGACATTGCCTCAGGTCTGGGCCAGCAGGAGATCGGCAATGAGCATTTTCTTCTTTCCTTGCTCGCCCAGAGCGAAGGCCTCACCCGTCCCGTCCTTGAGAAGATGGGAGTGGTGGTTCCACCCTTTATCGCGAAGCTCGAGTCAAGCGCCGCCGCTCTTCCCAAGGTGCATGGAGGTGCCCAGCCCTTTGTTGGCAACGAACTACGCAAGACCATCGACTCGGCCGAGAGTGAGATGGCGAAGCTCAAGGATGAGTTTCTCTCCGCCGAGCATTACCTGTTGGCCTTGAGTCAGGAAAAAAGCGCCGCCGCGAAATTGCTCCAAGCCAATGGCGTCACCCATCAGGGGCTCATGAAGGCCCTGGTAGAGATCCGCGGTAGCCAGCGCGTCACCGACCAGAATCCCGAGGGGAAATACCAGACCCTGGAGAAATACGGCCGTGATATCACCGAGCTTGCCCGTAAGGGGAAGATCGATCCCGTCATCGGTCGCGACGAGGAGATCCGCCGCACCATGCAGGTTCTCTCCCGCCGCACCAAGAACAACCCCGTGCTGATCGGTGAACCCGGTGTCGGCAAGACTGCCATCGTCGAGGGACTTGCCCGCCGCATCGTGAGCGGTGATGTTCCCGAGTCGCTGAAGAACAAGCGCCTCGTCGCCATGGATATCGGCGCGATGGTCGCGGGAGCGAAGTTCCGAGGTGAGTTCGAGGACCGTCTGAAGGCCTTCCTGAAGGAAGTCACGTCCTCGGAGGGGGAGATCATCCTATTCATCGACGAGCTTCACACCATCGTCGGTGCCGGAGCCGCCGAGGGATCGATGGACGCCTCCAATCTCCTCAAGCCACAGCTTGCGCGTGGGGAACTACGCACGATCGGCGCCACCACGCTCGATGAATACCGCAAGTATATTGAGAAGGACGCCGCTCTCGAGCGTCGCTTCCAGCCCGTCATGGTCAAGGAACCGAGTGTGGAGGACACAATCGCTATCCTTCGCGGGCTCAAGGAGCGCTACGAGGTTCACCATGGCGTTCGCATTCAGGATGCCGCACTTGTCGCCGCCGCCGTCCTCTCCCACCGTTACATTGCCGACCGTTTCCTGCCTGACAAGGCGGTCGATCTTATCGACGAGGCGGCTTCCCGCTTGAAAATCGAGATTGAGTCCATGCCTACCGAGATCGACCAGATGGAGCGGCAGATCATGATGCTCGAGATGGAGCGGCAGGCCCTCCGCAAGGAGAAGGATGCCGCCAGCAAGGAGCGTCTGGAGAAGCTTGAGAAAGAACTCGCGGAGACCAAGGAAAGCGGCTCGGGACTCAAAGCCCGTTGGCAGAAGGAAAAGGATGAGATCGGCAAGTCGCAGAAGATCAATGAGCAGATCGAGGCGGCGAAAAACGAGTTGGCGATTGCGCAACGTCAGGGCGACTTCACTAAGGCGAGCGAGATCCAGTACGGTCGGATTCCGGAGCTTCAGACCAAGCTTGAGGAGCATAATGCCAAACTCGCCAAGAGCGGCCAATCAGCCCTGCTAAAGGAAGAGGTCACCGAAGAGGACATCGCCAAGGTGGTCTCCGTTTGGACAGGCATTCCCGTCTCCAACCTGCAGGAAGGGGAACGACAGAAGCTAGTCAAGATGGAGGAGCGCCTCATCGAGCGCGTGGTGGGACAAGGACAGGCTATCAAGGCTGTTTCCAATGCCGTTCGTCGTGCCCGTGCCGGTCTTCAAGAAGAGAATCGTCCCATCGGTTCCTTTATGTTCCTCGGGCCCACCGGTGTCGGTAAGACCGAGCTTTCCAAGGCTCTCGCCGAGTTCCTGTTTGACGACGAGAATGCTATCATACGCCTCGACATGTCCGAGTACATGGAGAAGCACACCGTAGCGCGTCTCATCGGGGCGCCTCCCGGATATATCGGATACGAGGAGGGGGGGCAGTTGAGCGAGGCTGTCCGCCGGAAACCCTATTCCGTGGTCCTCTTCGACGAAGTGGAGAAGGCCCATGGTGATGTCTTTAATGTTCTTCTGCAGGTTCTCGACGACGGCAGGATCACCGATGGTCAGGGACGCACGGTCGACTTCAAGAACACCGTCCTCATCATGACGAGTAATATCGGCAGCCAGTACATCATGGAGGATCTGGCCGTGGAGGAGCGTAATAAACGCGTCATGGAGGCCCTCCGTGGACACTTCCGCCCCGAGTTCCTAAACCGTGTCGACGAGATCGTCATCTTCGACCGCCTGAGCGACAAGGAGATCACCAAGATCGTCGACATCCAACTGGCCCGTCTTGCCTCACGACTTGGCAAGCAGAAGCTCCATCTGGAGCTCAGCGACAAGGCCCGCGCCTACCTGGCAAAGGAGGGCTACGACCCGGCCTACGGTGCCCGTCCCCTGAAGCGTGTCATTCAGCACAAGATTCTCGACCCTCTCAGTATGGAGATCCTTGATGGGAAGATCCATGAGGGGCAGACGATCAAGGCCGATATTGCCGGTGGGGAACTCGTTTTCAAGACGAAGTAACTTTATTCCTCCGGGTGTCCCTCCGCGAAGTCACGATCAAGAAAGGACTTCCGACACTTGAGGAGGCGAAGCGGCGCCTTTTAATAGAGATTCGGCGTTGCCATGGCGACGGCATTGCTGTTCTCAAGATTATCCACGGATATGGCTCGGGCGGTCGCGGTGGAGTTTTACGGACAGGTTTAAGGAAGGTCTTTGCAGAGTATCAGCACGATGGCGACATCCTTGGCTACGCTTCCGGCGAGGAGTTCTCGATCTTTCATCCCGTCTCCCTGGAGATGATCACAGCGGCTCCGGAGCTCCGTACGGACCGCGATCTGGAGCGTTCCAACCCCGGAGTCAGCTTTCTTTGGATTCAGTAAGTTGGGAGTTGGAAGCTAGTAGTTAGATGGTAGGGATATAACCCAAGACCCCATCTCCTATCTCCCAATTCCCAAATTCAGCCCACCCAGCGGAACTCGACCGATGAGTCGATATCCGGGGAGAGACTCTGTTTTACGGGGCAGGCCTTTGCGGCACCCTCGAGCAGAGCGCGCTGCGGGTGATCTGAGGGAAGGGGAATCATCATGACTGACTTGAGGCCGACGATGCGACGTGGCAGATCCTTACTCATCTCTTTAACGATCGTGACAGTAGTTCCCTTGAGGTCGATACCATGACGCTCTGCGGCGATCCCCATAACGGTCAACATGCAGTTGGCCACTGCTGTAGCGACGAGGTCTGTGGGAGAAAAGCTTTCACCTTTTCCATGGTTATCGACGGGGGCATCGGTGATCAGCTTGATACCTGAGGGGCCGTGGGTGGCGGAGCAGCGGAGCCTGCCGTCGTAGGTTGAGATGATAGTGACCATGGAAAACAAATAACATAATTCCTTGGGGAAAAAGAGGAATTGAGCGGAAAATCCCATGACTTCTCGGTAAGGTCATTTCTGCATGGAACTCTTTCTGCTCCTCCTTATCGTTGTTCTGCTGATCGCAGTGCTGATATTTCAGTTACGCAAGCCAACTTCTGCTTCTCAAGGACCCGGATTTGAGGAAGTTGCTGCCAAGATGGAGCAACTTCGTGGCAGTCACGATCAGCATGCGGCCGTTCTGAGCAAGGAACTCGCTTTAACCCGCCAGGAAGCGGCCACTCATGCACGCGATGGCCGTACTGAGACCGTGAGCATGCTTAATCAGGGGAATGCTTCCCTCCTCAACGGCCTCACGCTCCTTGGGCAGAGCCAGAATGATCGTCTTCAATCTTTCTCGGAGACCATCACCGCGCTTACGAGTGCCAACGACACGAAGTTTGAGACTATCCGTGCCACCATGGAGACGAAGCTAAAGGAACTTCGTGATGATAACGCTCTCCGGCTTGAGGAGATGCGCCGCACCGTCGACGAGAAGCTGCAGGGGACCCTGGAGAAACGCCTTGGAGAATCCTTCAAGCAGGTCTCCGAGCGTCTTGAGCAGGTTCACAGGGGACTCGGCGAGATGCAGAATCTCGCCACCGGAGTTGGTGATCTGAAAAAAGTTCTGACCAACGTGAAGACCCGCGGAGGATGGGGGGAGGTACAGCTTGGAGCTCTTCTCGAGGAGATGCTCACGCCGTCTCAATACGCAAAAAACGTTAAGACCAATCCCTCCTCCGGGGAGATCGTTGAATACGCGATCAAGCTCCCGGGCAAGGGGGAGGATGACTCCATTGTCTGGCTGCCCGTCGATGCCAAATTCTTCATCGAGGATTTCAAACGGCTCTATGAGGCTCAGGAGCGCGCTGATCTCGTTGCGATCGAGGAGTCGACTAAGGGGCTTCGAGATGCCGTTCTCAAGTGTGCCAAGGACATTTCCACCAAGTATCTGAATCCCCCCCACACCACCGACTTCGGTGTCATGTTCATCCCGACCGAGGGTCTCTTTGCCGAGATCATCCGTATTCCCGGTGTTATCGAGGACCTCCAGAGTAAGCACCGAGTCGTTCTGGCGGGCCCGACTACTTTTGCAGCGCTCCTGAACAGCCTCCAGATGGGATTCAAGACTCTTACGATCCAGAAGCAGTCGAGCCAAGTTTGGAAGACCCTCAGCGATGTGAAGGCCGAGTTTGCGAAGTTCGGAGACTCTCTTGATGCAGTGAAAAAGAAACTTCTTGAGGCCACCAACAAGATCGAGTCTGTCGGCACCCGTTCACGAGCTCTGGAACGTAGCCTTAGGAATGTCGAGAGCGTCCCGGGGCAGGTTCAGGGCCCATCCCTTGAGATTGATGATCTCCTCAAAATCGAGGAATCCGAATTCATCGCCCCCGATGAAAAAGAGTAAGGCGGGTTTGTTTACAAACAAAAAAGCGGAGCCACCTTATCGGTGACTCCGCTTGGATTAATTGGTGTCTAGGGCACTTTAAGGAACCCAAGGGTGCAGGCTTAGTAGCGGCGAGGGCCACGATCGCGGTCGCCGCCGAAGGATCGGCCACCACCCCCACCCTGAGGACGATCCTCGCGGGGACGTGCCTCATTGACGGTCAGGTTGCGGCCCTGGAAATCCTTGCCCTCGAGGGCACTGATCGCCGCCTTACCCTCCTCGGCATTGCCCATGGTCACAAAGCCGAATCCGCGGGAGCGGCCGGTTTCGCGATCCGTGACAAGGGCGACTTCCGTCGGCTTGCCATACTGGGTGAAGAGATCGCGGAGATCCTGATCGCTGGTGTCGAAGGTTAGATTGCCTACGTAGAGTTTCATATCTGTGTTTTTTGGTTGGTGACGAAATCTGCTAATCAGAGCTGTTCCCGAGAACCGGGTTTCAAATCACCATCGAAAAAATCAACGGGCAATCCACCATGCAACGAATCATAAAATATCGAACTTCCTCAAGGTGCGCCGCTTTTCATGTATTGCAAGAGAAAACTCCGGAGTGCTTTTTGATAATTTCCTTAGTGTGCAGCCGAAAACTGGGTAGAGTCATTGCATATTGATTCTTCTAGCGACTCTCTTTTTGACTCTCCCGGCCCATGCCATGGGCTTTTTGACGGGAGCTCCCTTTTTCTTCTAAATGGGTATCGGGACCAAGAATAGACAGAACCAGACTGCAGAGCTCTGCAGGGAGCACCTCCGCTCCAGCTATGCCTCCCATGGGACTCTAGTGGAGGATTTCATTCGTGAGATCGAGGGAACCGGAAAGGCTCAGGACATCCTGGTATGGGGCCGGTTCACCAACATGGATCGGGATACTGCCGACATGCTCGGTCGACTCGATGAGACTTTCAACAAATGGCTGAACGGCGACGTTTGACCAGCAACCCGCCCAACCAACACAACTGACCATGGTTAAAATCAATTACGGATTCGAGAAGCGCCGCAAAGAAATGGAGAAAAAGCGCAAAAAGGAAGAGAAGGCCAAGGCAAAGGCCGCTGGAAAGAATGCTTCCCCGGACAACAATGAAAACCAAGTAACCATCGAGGCTTCTTCAGCGACTGCTCCAGTTGTGGAGTAGTCTTCTGCTTTTTTTAAAGATGCGCCCTCCTTGCGGAGGGTTGCTCTCACCGGAAGGTCTTTACCGGCCGGGGCGTTTGTTGGAGGTCTGTTTCATGGGAATGGATCTCAATTGAATTTTTTGGAGAAGCCGCCAGCTGCTTCTCCCTGTTCTTTTAATCTGCTGGCGTTTTTTAGAAAAGCAAACTGCAGGCCAATCTTTTATCCAGTCACTTCGTTCTACAGTGCTAGAGTTGATTCTGCGTCCGGTCGATGAAGAGAGTATTCAGGTTCTTCTCGAGGTTGGTAATCGCTGCGTCGAGAACGCTGAAAATGGTCGCTCGTTGGGCGGCATTGCTCAGGTCCAGAACCATTGTTGAGTTAAGCCCGTTTGCGGCAAGTGCCTGGTTGAAGGCAACCGTGGCCTGCGCTCCGGAGATATAGTTATAGTTCCCCGAACCATCCACATAGGCCAGCGTCTCAAAGACATTGTTGAAGACCGTCCCCAGGGTGCTCAGCGGAAAGGCGACGTGAGTTGATGGCGTCGTGATCGAACTCAGATTATTATATTGAGGTGTAGGGATAGCATAGAGTTGATCTAGGTAACTGCGGACCTGGTATGGATACTGATGATAGCTATCGCCGTTCCAGGCATTCGTATAATTGTTAAATGAGCTGACGGTAGCGGCGGTCGAACCTACGCTTCTATTCACATCTGTGACGAAGAGCTGGGCGTAGTAGCCGGCGTTGTAGGCTATATTAAGTAGGATATCGATCTGACTGCCGGGCAGGTTCTCGAATGACCCCAAGGCGGAATTCAGAGAAGGCTGCCAAGGTGGCGTCCATTGGTTGCCCGTGGATGACCATGGAGTTTGAAGATTTGCTCCGCCAATATACTGGAGGGCCAGGTAGTCGTTCACGTGGAAGTAAGCGGTGAGTATCGGGCCGTAGTACTTGTTGTTAAAAGAGGCTGGAGTCTGCTGCGTGTACTGCGTCGCCGCATTTCTCATCGAGTATCCGATGTTCTTTTGGATGGCGACGTAGTTGATCAGTGAGAAATCTTGCGGAGCATAGGTTCCGGCAACCATATCGACGGCGTAGTTGTTGATCTGATAAGGGCCACCCTGGCCAGCTCCCATCACAGACTGTTGATTTGGAGAGGGATCGATGACGAGGCTGGTGTTGGTGTAGTACTCCGTGGCGATATTCTCCTGGAGAAGCTGTGCCATGATGGATCCGTAGAGGTAGTCTTTGTTGAACTGGATGCCTGGAGTCACCTCCTTGAGTAGATGTCCGTACATCACACCGGCGATGATGTTCGCCATAATGAGGTCGGTGTAGTTGTCGCCGTCCAGAGTCATGAAATCCCCTATCTGCCCATTGTTATTGGTACCGAAGGAGTAGTGAAAGTTGATGGTTCCTGTGGTCGTGACCGAGCCCGAGACTGGGTAAGGTGTGGGAACAGGTGTTGCGGAGGGAGTCGGTGTGGCTGTCGGCACTGGCGTGGCACTTGGAGCAGGCGTCTCTGTGGGACTTGGCGTCGGGGTCGACGTTGGACTCGGAGTGGCGCTTGGGGTAGGCGTTGCGGAGGGAGTTGGTGTGGCCGAAGGAGATGGGGTGGGCGACGGTGTAGCAGAGCCTCCAAACAGGGAGACCGCCTCGGTACCGATCGTGGCGGGAGTTGCTGTCATGGCAGTTCCACCGCTTGCTGTAGTCACCTGCACGGAATTAGTAAGCAATAAGTCCCAGACCATGAGCCCATCATTGGTATTCACATTGACCGTGTTTCCCAGGATATGGGTTCCCAGACGCTGAACGGAGTAGGGGAGATTCACCGTGTTTTGGTACTGATCCTTCTGGATGATTGTCCCCACAGAACCTGCGTCGGCATTGTTGATTACCAGGACGGCGCCACCCCATGACTCGGTCGGGATTTCCAGCCCCCCCGAAACAATCACGTTTGAGGGAAGCAGCTTGCGGTATTCATCATAGGCCACCGAGGGATCATAGTACTGGTAACCGGCATCGTAGCTCATCACGTTGAGCGTATTAAGGAGGCTGCCGACGGTTTTGCCCGAGTAGGCACCGCTCGTGACTTGTGAAGCGAAAGCAATGCGCTCACGGCCTGCCGAGCCACCCCAGTAGGAGATCTGGGAAGGATTGGCTGGATTGGTGATCTGGGCCGTGTAGTCGGCTCCCGTGGACCATCCGGCTAAGGCAAGTACTCGGGAGCGTCCGTCGACTGCCGTGGCGGCATCGGCCGCCTCCCGCATGGACTGGATGGCCTGCGCATATTGTGTGGTGA
>Ga0007804_1000847_pt1 | contig 10924 bp, 10 predicted proteins | sample CryBogCBE25Aug07_FD_60367 | JGI IMG/M metagenome (GOLD analysis project Ga0007804, IMG submission 60367) | Freshwater microbial communities from Crystal Bog, Wisconsin, USA - CBE25Aug07 | ecosystem: Environmental > Aquatic > Freshwater > Lake | place: Crystal Bog, Wisconsin, USA | collected... | reverse complement strand
GTCTTGAATTGCCAGCAGGTGTTCGCGGCAATATGTTTATTGAAAAAATTGACGCTGGTACGTCACCAAATTTATGGACAATGACGGCTAGCGAATTAGAAACCGCTGTAAACGATGTGCAATCTCGTTTTGCCACAGAGGGCGCGCGTCAAAAACAATTGTTTAATGCGTTTCAAAGTGAATTAACAAAAAACGGCGGCCCCAATATGGAAAGCGCGCCTACGCCAATGATCATGCCGGCAGGATCAGGAGGCGCTGCGCCAAAACGAATTAAAGTTGATGCTGAAGGAAACGTGCTGCCATGAGCATAGAGGTTGAATTACCTGACGGCACCATTTTAGAAGCCCCTGACGGCGCAGATCCTTCTAAAATTGCTAAAAATTATTTGGCAAAAAACCCGCAAAAACCTGCGATTCCGCAACCGGAAAAACCCGGTTTTTTTAGTGGTTTAGGTCACGAATTGTACGGCGCTGCAAAAGGTGCCGCTGGGCTAATTCCGGGTGCCAGTGAAATTATTGGAGTGGGCGAATACGCTGCTGGTAGGCCATTGCCGCAACAATCGTTGAGCATGGGTGTGCCTGGCCCGTACGGCGGTGCAACAGCAGCACAAGTTGGCCGTGCAGAAGAAATGGGCAGCGCCTTAAAGCCAAAAAATCTTTTGCCTGCCATTGCGGGCGGCGTCAAAGAAACCGTAAGCAATATTATTGGGCCTAAAGAAACACCTGAACAACAAGAAAAATTTGGTGAATCTGCTTTTAACATCATTGGCGGCGCTAAAGGCTTATTAGAACTGCCTAAAATAGCTCGCAGCGTAAGAAATGCAACAAAAACCAACGAACAATTGTTTGCAGAACAATTGCCTGAACAATACAAGCATCACGAGGTTGCGGCTAAATCCGTTGGTTTGCCAGCGTCAGACAGCGCAACAACTGCCGCAGGCGCTGATATTGAATCGGATGTAAGAAAAATTGCTACCAGCCGTTACGAAGCATTGAAATCTAATCAAGCAACCAAAGGCAGTGCAGCGTTCAAAAGATATTTAGACGTTGGTGCCGCATTAGAAAAAGCCGGACAATATTTTACGTTGTCAGACTCTGGTTCAAAATTAATACAAGAATTATCTGAAATTGAAAATGGCGGTGCCGGCGTTGAAACTCAATACGGAAAATCCATGCGCACTGCGGCAAAAAGATTGCGCGAGGCTTTAAGTGGCGTGGAAGCAAACGGGCGTCGCCCGGCAAATTTAGACGTTATAGACCAAGAATTGCGTAATTTGCGAGAAGTTCAATACGACACAAGCATCAAAGGCGCTAAAGGAATTAAGCGCCGAAACGTGGGCAAATTAGCCGACAAATTGGAAAAAGCCATGTCGCAGTGGGTAAGCGAAGAAAATTATCCTCGCGCAGAATATAAATCTTTGTCAAAAGATTTGAACAAATGGAATTCCAAATTAGGTCATGCGTTAACCGGCAAAGAAAAAATTGATTACATATCAGAATCAGAAGCCGGTTACGCTAATAAAGGCAAACTGGCAGCGCGAGCATTTGCTAACAACGACACGGCGGCAGAATTTCGTGGTTTAGTTGGGGAACAAGAATATCAACGTTTGGCTGAACGCCACGTATCAAACATTTTGCGCGGCAAAACAGCAAAGCAAGCAGCCGAATGGGTTGATCAACAACAATGGTTGAAATCTTCGCCAGAGAGCATGAAAAAAGCAACAGATTATGTGCGCGTCATGGCTGAACGCGAAGGCGACGGCGAGCGTTTGCGGTGGGCAAAAAAACGTTTAGGACAAGCTGCTGCTGGCGTTGCCGCTTATGGTTTAGTGCGCACTGGTTACAAATCGGTTCTTTCTAATGGGCACTAAACCCGACGCCTTAAAAGCTGGCCGGGACATGATCGAGGCCATGATGAAAAAGGCCCGCAGCCCGTCGTCTGAGGTATCCTTTGAGGATCAGCTCAAGTTGCTTGACCGCTGGATCAAGTTTCAGGCGTTGGTGCAGCGCCAGGCACAGGGTGGCATGGGTCGGGGCTTTGACGCCGATCCGGATGAGGAGGAAGCGTTTTAACGGCTAGAGGGGTAAGTCATGACGGATTTTGACATTTTGACGGTTTTAAACGCCGCATCGCGTATACTTGCGGCGAGGGTACTAACTATGGTATGCCTCCTGATGATATTCGGTTTGGCGTGTTGGGCTATGATTGTCCAGACGGTGCTAGCCAGTGTCATTGCGGGGGGATTTGCGGTTTTAATATTCTTGCCCGTGCTATTTAGGGACGGCTACAAAGGAGAGTAACGTGAAATTTCCGAAACAGACGCCCGCCAAAGACAGCACGCGGGAAAAAGGCTCGTATTTACAGAGCAACGTCACGGTGGTTCGGTTCCGCGAGCCAACCAATGCCCGCATGGCAAGCAACATGACGCAGTACGTTTTTGACCATTCGGAACTGGCGTCGGTTATTCCTGGCGGCAACAGGTTGATTACTTCGGAAGCAACTAAAAGTCGCCCCTGCAAGAGCATTAATTCCAACGGTCGCCCTGCGGTGTTTGGCCCTACGGCTTGCGCGTTTGTAGGCGGCTCACAAGACGACAAGGGAAGGTTCTAAGCCATGTCAAATTTTGACAATCCGATGTCCGTCCAATTGGCTCAGGCCATGATGGACACCAACGGCAAACAAAAAGTCTCGCAGTCGCAAAACATTTACGACGCTGACTTTGAATACGGCTTGCAGCCTTTGCGTTGGGAGTCGTTTACTTACAACACCACGTACGGTCAGAACTCGACCAGCACGTCTAACACGGCAACAATTTTGGCCCTGCCCGGTCTGGGCGGCGTGCAGATGCAGTGCGCGTCCGCGGGCGATATTAACGTTCGCCAGTCCCGTCCGTATCACCGGTATCAGCCTGGCAAGTCGTTGTACATGGCGTCCAACGTCAATTTTGGTGGCCCCATTCCGGGCATGCAGCAGCGCGTGGGTATTTTTGACGACGGCAACGGCATTTATTTTGCCCAGTTGTCAGCTACGCCAACCAATCCGCAGGGTATTTACGTGGGCGTGCGCTCGGATTCGCAGTTGCCAACGGGCGGTTTGCCGGTTGACACGCTGATTTCGTACGACAGTTGGAACGGCGGGCGTTTGACCGGCAACACCATTGCTGCCAGCCTCGACTGGACTAAAGTCCAAATGATTTTTATGGAGTACTCGTGGTACGGCGCGGGTGCGCTGAAGTGGGGCGTCGTTATTAATGGTCTGCCCTACGTTCTGCACCTAATTGGCACCGGCAACAGCAATTTTACCGGGTCGCCACAGATCCTGCCGTGGTCGCGTACCGGTAACTTGCCGGTGCGTTACGAGCAACGCAGCATTTCGGCCAACACGCCGGAAACGTTCAAGCACTTTGGCGTGTCCGTGTTGGTTGAAGGCCAAGCCGATCGGCAGCGCGGATATACGTATTCTTACGGGTTAAACCCGGCCAACCCAACCGTGACGGTTGCGGCTAACAAGATACGTTATCCCCTGCTATCGTTCCGTCTACGCGCGATGGCGCAGCAGAGCTACACGCAGGCGTCCACAAACGGCGCAGTGACCTCGGGTACAACCACCACGTTAGTCACGGGCGGCGCGTTCAGCGTGTCCACGGCTATCTTGGGTGTGGTGGGTTTGGTGGGCGGCAATCAGGTTGCAACCATCACCATCCAAGGTCAATCGGCCATGCCGGCGCTGGGCAGCACCATCAACATATCGGGTGTCACGCCATCCGGATTTAACAACGCAGCGGCGGTTGTGACGGCCGTTACTAACAACACCATCAGTTACGTCAACAGCACGTCCGGCACCGGCACGGGCGGTACGGCAGCGTTTGTTCCGTCCTTGGTGGGTCGTATGTTGAATTACCAGCCCCAAGTGGCGGGTGCAGCAGCCACCGTGACCATTTCCAGCGCAGCTACGGCGTCGTCATCGTTTACCGGCACCATTGCAGCAAGTACGTCAATCCTCACGGTGACGGGCGTGACTGGCACAATTTACAACGGCATGACGTTAGGCACTATCACAGGCGGTACGTTCTCCGCGTCAACAGCGGTCGTTATCACGTCGCAGTTGTCCGGTACCACGGGTGGCGCGGGCACGTACAATTTGAGCCAGAACAACACCGGTGCGGCAGCCACGGTAGCCGCGGCGTCCGGTGCGGCGGTGACGGTAACGACTTCGGCAGCGCCGGCAGTGACCACGAACGACGTGGTGACGTTCACCGGGTTTACGTCCACGGGCGGCACAATCAACGGCATTTACCCGGTTATCGCCGTGTCGGGTTCCACGTTTACGGTTAACACCGGGTACGGCAACAATCCTGGCACCATCACGACGACATCGGGTGCGGTGTATAACCAGCTCACGGCACGTATTACGGCTAACACGTCTACGACGGTTACGTTTCAAGACGTGGTAACGGCATTAGCGTTGCCAATAGCTCCAACGGCGGGTTGCAACTACACGATTGGATTAATCAATCGCGGTCAATTGTTGCCGCAGTCGCTGATTATTAACGCAGCCGCAACGTGTCTGGTTGAGTTAATTGCCAGTACGCCCACGTCGCAGGTCGGTCTGGCCGGTGCCGCGTTTCAGGCAGAAGCCACGTTGGGATCGGCGTATTCCAACGCAGAGCGCGATAACTCGGCAAGCTACATGAGCGGTGGCGAGGTGGTGTATTCGTTTACGTCGCCGCCATCGGGCTTGCAGACCATTGATTTAAGTAACTTCTTCCCGGTTGTTAACAACATCAAGGGCAACATTCCCGATATTTTGACGGTGGCAATTACGACCACAACCAGTGCGGCGGTGGGCGTGAACTTCATTTGCCAAGAAGCCATGAGCTAAGGTCGGGAGAGGGGTATGGCTCCGATCGTGTGTTCAGGAAGTCTGGGGTTGTACGCCAACCCCAATCCTCCTGCGGTGTACATCGCTACTACGTCGCCGTTGACTAACGCGGTAATTTCTACGCCGTATAGTTTTCAATTTTCGGCTAGTGCTGGCACGCCCCCGTTTACGTGGACGCTGATTTCCGCGCCAGGTCTTAATACTTGGGCGTTGTCGTCAACAGGCGTTTTGACCGGTACGCCGGGTAACATTGAAACAGACAACATCACGGTTCGAGTCACTGATAAGAACAACAAAACAGCCACCGGTACATTCAGCTTGACAATAGCTGCATCGGCACCGGTTGGCGGGCCGTTAGTATTCCAGCAAGTTTACGACATGGGTTTTGCTACATCCAATATCGTGACGGCGGCAACCTACTCAGGCAACGTAGCAACGTTAACGTTTACTATACCCTCGTTCGGCGCTATAACGCCAGTCATCGGCATGACGATTAGTGTGCAAGGCATTGGCGTTGCCAGTCAATACAACGGCTCTTTCGTTGTTACAGGCGGCACGTCAACAACGGTTAGTTACACGTTAGCGTCAACACCGGTGGGCACGCCGACGTTTACTAATGCGTACGTTACCATCATTCAGTCGTATGCCCTAACAGACGCGGCAGGCAACTATCCGTCCGTCAATGCGGCGTTTAATGCGCCCATACAAGTTCAAGGCGGCACGCCGCCGTACACGTTTTCGTTCTACCAAGCGGCTCAAGCCACTGTGGTTGGCGCAACAGGTTACAGTGGCACCTTGGGTAACAATTGGTCGATTAATTCAACAACGGGCGCGGTAACGGGCACGCCGCAAATTAGTGAAGCCGACATTATTTACGTCAAAGTTCAGGATTCTGTTGGCAATTCAATACAAAGCCCGTTTCAAGTGGGCGTTATTTCCGCAAATTTAGGCACCGGATATTACTCGTTGTTAAGTGGAACCGCTTTGCGCAACGCCATATTTGCCAATGCGCCTGGTGGCACGTTACCTATTCCATCGTGGATTACGTCAGCGCCTGCTGGTTATACCATCACGTACCCTAAAACACCGAACACAGTGACGGCTGGGCAACAAACAGTGGTGCCTATTACCAGCTACGCCACCGTAATTCCTATACCGGGCGGCACAAGTCAATTTACGTGCGCAACGTCCAATGCTCGTTACGTTCTGCAAGGTAACTTGTCGTGCCCTGCTATATGCATATTGCTTGAGTCGGGTATCAAAAACGTGTTGATTGATTTGAATGGCTATACGTTAACGTATGCAACGGCCACGGTGACGCCAGTTAATTTGAATTCTATTGACGCAGCAGGCATTGGATTTACTAATAATTACAACGCGGCGGGAACCATTGAAATTATCAATGGCCGTATACAGTCAGGTGCTGGTCGCGTTAACAATTCTGTGCAAGGCGAATACGGCTATTCCGTTTGCCCTATAAAAATGAATTTTGTAGGCGCAACAACGCTTTACGTTCGCGGTTGTTATTTGCAATGGAACAATTATTCAGCGAGCGCAGTAAGTATTGCCCAATGTTCAATAACCAACAGCAGCATTTTTGAAAACAACACGTTTGAAGATTGCGGTTGGACAGTAAAAAATCGCCTTGCGCAGATCAATGTGATTACTGGCATTGGTGACGTTATTTACACGGTAAGAAACAACAAATTTTTAGGTATTCGTTACGGCGTTATTGGCCCGTCGATTTTGATATACAACAACGAAATTTGGAACGACGGTTGGTTTACAAACAGTTCTTCTATTAGCGTTCAATACAATTCGGCTAACGGCGTTCCTACGGGTATGCAGATTTATAACAATAATATCTACATGACCGGCTCACATCCGCAATCTTTTTTTGTTGGCGTGCAAAACACAGCAAGCACGCAATGCAACATATACAACAATTGGGTTGAGGGAATGTACACCCGTGCTAGTAATCTTGTTCCAAGCCCAACCAATGGCTTGGACGATTACGAAAATTACGCCGACGGCATCACCATGAAATTTGGCAATCCTGCGTACAACAACATTTATAATAATATGATGTGGACGCACGCCAAATTGCAAACGGTGTGGAATCCTAAAACTAATTCGTATCAGAACAGCACGGCTCGCGGTGTTTATTACGAAGGCGCACAAAATATTAATATTCAAAACAACGCGTACAACGCTAATTTGATTGCCGCAACCAGCGCAGACGGCACAGCCAATTGCTGGGTGCTAGGTGCTGGCGGTAACGGCAACGGCTGGACATTGACTGGCAATCGTTTAATTACAAACCGCGTGCATTTCTGGTTTGCCGACAGTTACGATTATTCAACGGGCTTGACCAACAATCCAACGTTGACAGGAAACTACATTGAATTGCCGACGGTAGGGTCAGGGTTAAATTACGCAACGTTCCGCAACGATTCCGAATTGGTGTTTGGAAGCATTGCTTTGTCGGGCGCAACAGTCAGCGGCAGCACCGTGACCCTAACGTGGCCTCCATCCGGTTCAACGTTGACACCAGGCATAGGCGCACCCATCATTGTTTCCGGTGTCACGGGCGGTACGGGCATTAATGGCACGTTCCCCGGATCGGCGGTGATTTACATTTCGCCATCGCAATTACAATACACGGCGACGGCAACCGGCCCCGGAACTGGCGGTACTTTAGATTCGTATGTGGTTGTTGGCGCAACGCTGCAAAGCAACATATGGGTCAACGGCACTTGGGCGGGGTCGGCTACACCGGCCAATTACACCATCCTAGGAGCTGCTGGCGGCGCGTCGGGAACAACGCCGGTCAGTTACAGTTACTTGGGGCCAAACATGTCGTACACGCTTATCAATGAACCAGGAAATATCCTATGACATTTTTAGTAGGGCAGCAGGGCGGCTCGTTAGTTGGTGGCGGCACTAACAATTTATATAACCCCGTCACTATTACGTTTGCGGGATCGCCTACCATCACGGGCGCTAACAGCTTTACTGCTAATCAAACTATTTTATTAAACACGGTTGGCGGCACATACCCTACTGGGTCAACCACGATTCAAAACGCGCAATACTACGTTTCGCCTACCGGTTTATCGTCCAGCGGGTTTCAATTATCGGCGTCTTATAATGGCCCGGTTATTACTTATACCGGCACTAGCACCGGCACCATTACAGCTCAAGCTGTCAGCACAACTTTTAGCGGCGGGCAATCCATGTGGTATCCCACCGCCTACTCGCCAACAGCAGCCGGTACTGCGACAGCTTTTAACACGTTTACGTGTTATTTCAACAGCATTGGAACAACCACCATTTCAGGTGCCGTTTACCAAAGCGGCAACTTGGTTGCTTACACGGCTCCCGCTACGCCGTCGTTGGGATTTATGACCATACCGCTTGTGGTGCCTCTAAGTGTTACTACTGGCAATTCGTACATTCTCGTGGTGACGTGGGCAGGAGGGGGTTCCGGCACTCAATTTGCAACTGCACAAGGTGCGCCTAACAATTTCACCAATTTTGTTGGCAACGCTACTATTTATCCTAGCAACACGTACGTTGCGACGCTGCCTGCGGGATCGATTAGTGGCAGCACAACAGAACCGGTTGCGTTTTTGTCCGGCACCGTTGGCCCCACGGCCATTTTACTTGGCCAAGCGTGCTTCTGATGGTTGGCAAACGCAGGCACGAAGGGTATTTGATGGTCGATCACCGCAGCATTGAGGGCGTGCCCGATGCGTTGGTGGTGGCTCACGGCTTGCCCGTGGGATCCGGGCGTGGATTATTTGAAGCGCCAACGTATACTTGCAGTCATTGCCAGACAGTGGTAGTGATGAATCCGGCAAGGACTCGCGAACGGGCGTATTGTAGGGGTTGCGACCACTACCTATGCGACGGGTGCGGTGCGACGAGAGCGGCCAACGGGGGACTGTGTAAAACGTTTAATCAGATTGCTGACGAGATTATTTCGGCAGCAGAAAAGTCCATCATCTAGGAGTTCTACAATGGCTAAGAGAATCGTTTCCGTTGCGTCGCAGACGCCTACCGCTACGGCTGACACCACCGCTTTGGCGTCGGGTACTTACCCGTTTGCTATCCAAGGCACTAGCGGCACTCAAAAAACCAACATTTTAGAGGTTTATTTGGGCGGTCAGGCCGGTGCGTCGTCGCCGTCCATCATGCTGTTAAGTCGTGATTCCACCATTGCCGCTACGGTTGGCGCGACTACCACGACGGATGCAGCTTTAGACGCATCTAACAGCGCGCTATCCTCGCCTGTTGTAACGGGCAATACGTGGACAACTGCGCCACAGCGTTCGGCTTCGCTGCACTTGCTCAACTTGTCGTTTAACGCGTTTGGTGGCGTGGTGCGTTGGGTGGCCGCTCCCGGTGAAGAAATCTCCATTGTTGGCAACACGGCGTCGCTGGGCGAAGTGTCGTTGTCGGCGTTCACGGGCGGTACTCCTGGCTTGTTGGGAGCGCACGCGGTCTACGAAACCCTGTAATTGGGTTAGTTGATCTACCGTGAGTTTTTTAACGTCCACGGTAACTTGGCAAAATAATGTTCCAGCGACGGTTACATGGCAAAACAATAGCTCTGTAACCGTTGCGTGGAGCAACCTAGTTGCGTCGGCGATACCGGAATTCCCTAATCCGCGTGGGCCGCTATTCCTGTCGGCGTTTCTTTTTACTCAGGCGCTGGGCACCCCGGCGACCCTGACTCAGTTTAGTTATTACAGTCAGCGCCCGCCGCTGCAAACGCGCATTGAGCGCACTCCGCAATACGGCGCAGCACTGGGCCACGTAGACGCTAAAACCATCAGCATGGCATTGCAAGTGCCGGTGGCTCGCGTTCCGTTACAAACCCGTATCGAGCGCACCCCGCAGCACAGCGACGCGTTAGGGTTTGTTGCCGCAGCGCCGACGGCACTTATTACCCAAGCCAGTTTCACGTACGAAACCCGGCAACCGTTACAGGTGCAGCGCAACGACAACACGTTGTGGCCGCGCAATTTGTATACGTGGGCACCGCCGATCGCGCTGACGTTAAAAAGCCCTGCCGGCGTTTTGACGCCGTATCAAGCGGATTTGCCGCCGCGAGCCGTCAATTCGTATTTTAACCTGACGCAAGTTTCGCAAAATCTGCAACTGACTCTGCTGTACGTGCCGCCCAATCCCATTGGTTTGATTTTGGCACAGCAATGGTTTGAGCCGCCGCCGTTTGCCTACCGATCGACGCCGCATTTAATCAGCCAGCCGTTGAATAACACGGTGTATGGTAAACAAGCGTTTATTAATTATACGGATTTGTGGATTTACATCAGTCAGTTGATTAATTCAGGGCTTCAAGTTACGCCGTCCGTGGAATGGATTACCGATCCGGTGGTGCCGTACGGCAAAGTCATTGCGACCATTCCGGTGGGCGGGACGAGCGTGTTGCAATGGACGTACGTTACCATTCAGGCGTCGCTTGGCCCTGCCATCGGTGTTGCCACTATTACAGTGCCCAACGTTGTCGGCCAACAAGTTTACACGGCTGAACAAGTTTGCTGGTCTACCGGGTTGGACGTAGGGCAGCGCGTGTATGTGCAAAACGGATCGGCCACCCCGATGACCGTCACGGCACAGAGTCTGACGCCAGGCACGAGCGTAATCGGTGGAACTCAGATACAGTTAACGGTAGCGATTGCCCCAGCACCCGGTTCGGTTTACGTTACGGTGCCTAAGATTGCGTTGAAATGGACGGCTGATGCGACCACGCCCACGGCAGACTCCACTTTTTACACGGCAGATGTAACATGACACAACAAATTATTAACGTAGGTTCCGCGCCCAACGACGGTACAGGCGATCCGGCGCAAACGGCGTTTATTAAAACTAACGCCAATTTTACGGATCTTTATACAAACAAGTTAGCGTCACCTCAAAGCGCGGCAGAAGTGACGGCAGGGGTGACGCCCACGTCTACACAATACCTTGTTGGCGACCCTCGACGTTATGGCGCCGTGATGGATGGAGTCACGGA
>Ga0007804_1000840_pt1 | contig 10959 bp, 9 predicted proteins | sample CryBogCBE25Aug07_FD_60367 | JGI IMG/M metagenome (GOLD analysis project Ga0007804, IMG submission 60367) | Freshwater microbial communities from Crystal Bog, Wisconsin, USA - CBE25Aug07 | ecosystem: Environmental > Aquatic > Freshwater > Lake | place: Crystal Bog, Wisconsin, USA | collected... | reverse complement strand
TGGGTTTTGTCGGATAAATCATACTCAGGAGCGAAATTCCCGAAGAGGCTCGTGGTATTGTTATTTGGGGTGGCAGAGGATTGCGAGGAGTTCTGAAGGGCGTAACCGGCCGTTGTATTCAGTGCGGAATACTGCCCCAGGGTGTATTTCATATCCGTGGTGCCACCCACCGATGTCTGTTTGTTATTCGATCCGGAGGAGATGTCATACCCCGTGCCTTCGGATGCATTGAACATCGCCGTGATAACGTAACGACTCATTGCCAGCATGGTCTTGATGAATGCAGTCTGAGAGAGAGGATTGCGTTGACTTCCGCTACCATCACCACCCCCAGTGAAGTTTTGGTTAAGGAAATATTTGTAGCCCGCGGAATAGCCGAAAGAAACATTCCAAGGCCCCTGATCACGGTCGAAAAGAAAAGCTCCGGCGGGGGCGAGAAAGATACTGTTTGCCGTTCCGTAGCTGGATGAGGCATTGGTGGACTTGGTTCCAGCAGTTGTAGTCTGGACAGAGTTGTTGGTGGTCAGGCTTCCCTGATTGTTAATTTCCCATCCCACTCCCAATGAGGGCTTGAAGGAGAAAGGGGAGGGTGACTTGACGGCGGCTAGTGAGGCATCGACCTCGCGCTGGACTTCATCGGGAGTCTGAAGAGAACCGACAAGAGGCTGAAGCCCCCCGAAGGGAGAGACAGATCCTCCCAAGGGAAGCTGATCCACCTGTTCCCCCACCCACTGCGAACGGAACTGGTTCTGCTGCACCGTGGGAACCCACTGGGCATGGCCCGATACCGAAATTCCCAGAAAAACGACAAAAACCAATCCCCCAAGTAAAAACTTGGGAAAATCAGATTTTTTTTCGTCCTCAAGGGGCATCTCAAAAGGGAAAAGTTAAAATGAGAAAGTTGAAAGCGGAAAAAGCCTCCCGTGATTCCATCGTCCCCTCATCCAAGCCCATCGTTTCTCACAGTTGAGCGGTCGCATGCAGGTATTGGAGTAGGTGATTGAGCAATCCTTTCCAGTCCTTCACGCGCAGCTCCATCCGAGCCCTGAGAAGCAGGATCTCCTTGGTATTCGCAGGATCGGAAGAGGCCTCCGAGAGCAGTCGCAACGCCGCCACTTCATTGCCATGCTCCAGATAATACTTGGCTGCGGCAAGAGGCTCTGAGGGAAGATCTCTTTCGGCGGCTTGAATTCCGACCGCTGGATCCGGCAAGGGAGGAAGTGTGATCTTGAACACATCCATCACGGATCTGCACGCCTCCTCCTCCCGTCCTGAGGAAGCCGCAATGGCCGCTTTGGTGGCGATCGCGGCGCGGGAGTACTCGGGATGCACCCCTAGGAATTCCTCCACTTTCTTTTTATCCCCACGCTGCCACCAGGTCTCGAAGAGACGCCCCTGATCACGCTCTCCAAGCCCCTTGAGAAACGTTTGGTCCTTCATGGCCTCCGCAATCTCGGCTGCAGTGGAGGTCGGGCGGCTCAACCAAAAAGCATGTATCTCAGGAGAAACCCGCGAGAGTTCCCCCATTTCAGCCAATAGCGCAGGATTCGATGCGGAATCCCTGAGCATGGTTGAGAAAAGTTCCGTGCTTCTCCTGACGGGGGAATTCGGGAGCTCGTCGAGGATCAGCTGCCTCTTCAGGGCATCCTTCCAGATCATCGCCGCACCCTTGGCATCGGCAGGGGCGAGAATGATTCCCTGCGTGTAGGCCAGATCCGCATTGTGGGGCTGAAGAGCCCTGGCCTGAGAAAACAGCGCCTCTGCCTCACGCAGATCCCATTTCTCCTCAATCAGAAAAATGCCGTACTGTTGCCGGATATCCCCCTGAAGGGGATATCGGCGAATGAGCTGCCGGCTAGTACTGAAAATCGGGTCTAGCTGATACCAGGAGCTGTAGGCATAGGCATAACGCATCAGGATCCTGTCGCGTCCATTGACCGACTCGAAAGGAGGAACATCCCCTCCTCCCAACCACTGGGCCCTGACCATCATCGCCCCAGCCACAAGCATTACTAAACCTGCAATTAGAAGCATGACGTACTGGGCACGAACGGACGCCGACTTCGTTTCGGGGGTCTCTTTGGGAACGGCAAACCCAATGGCCCCGAGAATCATCACCCACCATCCGAGTTCGATACGATGGATCGGCACATCAACGAAACCATGCAACACTTCCGCCAGAAACGCCGAAAGGAACGCCCACTTGAGGGGCCAGGAATCACCGGAGATCACCGCAAGCGATGGAACCCCGCGAAGCAGGATCAAAAGAATTCCAAATGCCACAAGCAGTGCCGGAATACCGCTTTCGGAGGCCAGCATCAGCCAGTCGCTTTCGGGATGAAGCGCCGTTGTCTTGTCCATTAAGCTGGACCTCGCATACAATGGGTACAACGAGGCATACGTGCCTGCACCGGTTCCCGTGAGGGGATAATCCCGGATCATCCGTAGCGTGTCCCGGGCTATGCCCAGTCGGGCATCGACCTTGGTGCTTTCCGGATTGTTCCGCTCCCCTACCCCGGGGCTTCCAAATGTCTTTTGTATTTTGGGAGTGGGTTGCAAAAAACGCTGGAGCAGGGGAGTGTCGGAAGTGGCGAAGCGCACTGCCATCGTCAGCGCGGCGAATCCAAGAAGGAAAAGAAGCCACCAAGGCCTGAAGCGCTTCCCAAGACCGGCAACCCAGATCAAGACGCCGAGGAACAGGAAAACCAATCCGCCTCGGGAGGATGAGAAGAAGAGAAGGCACGAAACCAAGAGCAAAAAGGCGGCGGTGGCGATCAGGAAGAGCAGAAACTTTTTCCCCAAGGTGGCCTGCCGAAGCAGGCCTAGAGCAACGATTGCTCCGGTAATCAGAAAACCGGCTGTATGATTACGATTCGGAAAAAAACCGAAAACAGCGGGATAGTCGGGATCCTGATCGAAAAATGGATAGTGCCACCCGGTTTTCCAGGAAATTACCGCCAGAACCGCGTACAGAGAGCATCCAAACACAACAATCAACCCGGCAAACTCCAACTGATTTCGGGTGCACGGAGAACCCAGTGCATGAAGAGCCACCGCGGCACTAAAGAAGGCAAAAAAGGTCCAGGCAATCGTGTCAGCAGGACTGACAGTGAAGCTTTGAGGGAGATGGATTCCAATCCCTGTCTGGATCACCTCACGCCATCCCTGGATAGAGACCTGCAGTGGCAGCAGGGACGTTGTCATCAGTACAACCAAAAGGGCTCCAAGGATCCAGAGCATCCAAGAGGTGGAATGGGTGGGGGATCTGAAAACTAGAACCAGTCCTGCCAAAAGGAGAAAAAGCCCGCAAGCCCCCTGATGGGCATTTCCGGCAAGGAAAACCGCCATTAAGGCCCCCAGCAGTAAAGAGGGAACTCCTGCGATTGTTCCACTACGCTGAATAATGAACCTGATGACCCCATAAACGGAGGCGAAGAAATTTTTTCTCACAGTAAGGTGTCAGATAAAGTACAAAAGAGGAAGAGACAGAAAGCGACTTCGAAAAAATGGCTAACCAAAAAACCTCTTGGGGGTACATTACAGAAAACCTCCTTAAATTCCAGAAGACGAAAAAAAATTTGCTGAATATGATTTTTCTCGTTGCAAATTGTCAAAACATGATCACCCTTACATAAAGGCATAAATCCTGATCAGTCCCTCCCACACATCAAATCAAAAACCACCTCACCATGAAACAAAGCATCCTCGCTGCATCAATCCTTTCAGCAATAGTTCTTGCTGCCAACGCTGGGGCAGTAACAGCCACACCGAAAGATAATAGCATTAGTTTCACCACGTTCCCTTCCGATACGGCATACAAGACCAATAAACTCTCTGTTGCCGCCACCGCAACCGCTGGCACTCCGACGTTCACAGTTACAGGGCCCGCCACTTATGCGACTGGCTTAATTACACTGACCGGAACCGGCACTGTTCAGGTTGTTGCCAAGGAGGCATCTGCCCCCACCGGTTACGCGCTTCCGACGCCAGTTACCAACAGCTTTGTTGTGAGCTTGGCAGATCAAACTATCTCGTCGTTTAACGCGATCAGCGATCAAGCCTACAGCACCAACGCAATCTCCATCACAACTCCTACTGCGTCATCGGGTGGAGCTGTCACTGTCACGGTGAAATCTGGACCTGCAACTTACAACGCCACAACCAAGAAATTAACCATTACCGGAGTCGGACTAGTCACTCTCGCAGCCAATCAGTCGGGCGTTGCCAATAAGTACTCAGCAGCTCCTGAGGTAATCACCTCATTCAATGTCACCCAAGCGAGCCAGACCATCGCTGATTTTGCGTCCATCTCGGCAGTAACTTGGAACACTAATGCTCCCGTTATTACTGTGACACTACCCAAGGCATCCTCGGGGCTCCCCGTTGTTCTCTCTGTCGTTTCCGGCCCCGGACAAGTGACCGGAACCAACAAGGTCACCGCCACTGGCGCGGGAACGATCGTCATTGCAGGCAATCAGAGCGGCAACGCTAACTACACTCCAGCAGTCGCGGTGCAGGCAAACATCGTCGTCAATAAAGGTGTAAACACCATTGCGGCCTTGGGAGCCACGACTCCGGCAGCACCAAAGTATGGGGCCTCCTTCACAATACCAGTCCCCAAAGGCAAATCGACAGCCTCTGTCATCATCACGGCTACCGGTGCTATTGTGAATAATCAGACTGATTCTACTGCCACCATCACTCCTACGACTGATGGAACTGTGACCGTTTATGCTAACCAAGCTGGTGATGCGAACTGGAATACCGCTACCCAAGTGAGTAAACCTGTCACCGTTGCGGCCGCAGCCCCGGTTATCACCCCTGACTCTAACAAGAACCTCACCTTCTCACCGACTGTTGGAAAAGTTACAGTTGTACCAACTTCGACCTCCTCTGGTGCATTTACTTTCTCCACAACAGGTACCGGGGGAACGGTCAACCCCTCCACAGGAGAAGTGACCATTACCGGAGCAGGCACCTTGGTTGTAAAAGTCATCCAAGCAGCATCAACCGATGGAAATTATGCCGCTGTCACTACCGCTGTGACCGTCTGCACCATCACGGTGGCCAAGGGAGTCCAGACTCTTAACACCCCTCCGAGCATCCCCACACCTGCAGACGGAACTTCTTTCTATCTGCCAGTAGCAACGTCGGATCAGGGAGTTGCCCTGACCTACGGGGTGACAGGTGCCACCTATGTCTCAGCAACCCGGAAGGTGACTGTAACTGCAGCCGGCACCATTGGTATCAGTGCCTCCGCACTAGCTAATGCAAATTACAATGCGCTTGCCTCTACGCCGATCAAGTCCTTCTCCGCAACAAGAAAGGGATCGGTTTACACCTTCTCTTCGAACTAAGAGAGCGCAGCTTGCAAAAAGGCCGCATCTTCGGATGCGGCCTTTTTTTATGAACTGATCACACTAAATAGCTAATCCAATCACCGAGGATCACTACCCAAGGGGTAGTGAAAAATTACCAGCGGTCGGGTTCGAACCGACACATCTTTAGAGGATACCGGATTTTGAGTCCGGCGCGTCTGCCAATTCCGCCACGCTGGCTAATCAAGGGATTCAAATTACACGAGCACATCGGGGAAGCCAAGTGGTTCTTCAAATCGGTTCCTGAAATTTGAAATAAATCGATTGGAGGAGGGCGCATCTTGCAGATTCGAGGTCTTATGCTAATTTGACAAAGTGAAAAAACTTCTTCTCATCTCCGCTTCCCTGCTCTTCAGCCTCAACGCTTTTGCAGGTTCCTTCCCCGACATCAGCCTCACTGATCTCAAAGACGATATCGCGGCCAAGAAAGTCACTATCCTCGATGTCAATGGCCCTGTCTCCTATGCCAACGGACATATCCCTGGTGCCATCGACTACACGGCCCACACTGCTGATCTTTCCAAGGTTCTTCCCTCCGATAAGAATACCCTGATCGTGGCCTATTGTGGTAATGAGCATTGCGGTGCCTATGCACGCGCTGCCGAAGCTGCCTCCAAGCTGGGTTACACCAATGTCCAGCACTTCAAGCCAGGCATCGCGGGTTGGAAGTCCGCAGGCGAACCGACCGAGAAATAGATACCCTATTCCGGAAGGCTAGAGACCGCCTTGACATAGGCGGTCTTAGAACTCCCCGTGGAGTCAGCGCTCGTGTGAAGATCGCGAAGTAGTCCGTCGCGCATTCCGTAAATCCAACCATGAACGGAGAGTTCCTGACCTCGCTCCCAGGCGTCACGAACGACTGTGGTCTTGCAGACGTTGGCAACCTGCTCGATGACGTTAAGCTCGCAGAGGTGATTGAGTCGCATTGATTCATCCTGCCACTGAGATAGCAGGGAGGAATGTTTCTGAAGAACGTCGTCCACATGACGAAGCCAGTTGTCTGCAAGTCCGACGCGATCCCCTCGGAGAGTGGCGTGGACACCACCACAACCATAATGTCCGCAGACGATGATGTGTTTCACCTTCAGGACATCAACGGCGAATTGCATCACCGAAAGCGAGTTGAAATCAGTGTGAACGACGACATTGGCCACATTGCGATGCACAAAGACTTCTCCCGGCGCAAGACCGACCAACTCCTCGGCTGGCACACGGCTGTCAGCACATCCGATCCAGAGATACTCCGGACGTTGCTGAACAGCGAGCTGCTCAAAGAACTTGGGATCCCGTGCACTGAGATCCTGAGCCCAAGACTTATTGTTGGAAAAGAGGTCTGCAAGTGATGACATAATGAAGATTGCAAACGTCAGACCAACAGATCGCGAGCAAAAAACGCATGGAGAATCCCAGGGAAATGAAACCCTCAGTTATTTGATCGCTGACAAAGCCTCAACAACAAGGGGGCGATCCTCGGGATAAGTAAGTCCAAACCAGGGATCCTGCGAATGAAGGAGCCTGACCGTGGATTCTCCGGAGGCAATCAGTGAACTCACGGCGGCGGGAAGATAAAACTCGGCTTTGAGATCGCCTCCCCTCTCTTCGAGAAATTCGTCAAAAAGACGTTCGAGATGCTCAAAGAGATCGGGTGTGAATCCCCAGAAGTTCATCGAGGTCGGCTCAGATCCCTCCAGTTGAACCGGAGGATTTCCCTCGGCAACGATTCCTCCCTGTCTCCGTTCAATCGCAGTCCTTTCGGTAATGTCGATGAGGTATCCCTCATGATCAGCACGGCAAATCCCCCGCGAGACGGTCCCATAATCCGAGAGTGTCCGATCCAAACGATATCCCACTATCGCATAGTGACCGATCGTCTCCGATTTCAAGAAAGCAGCAAGCCCGCTAAATCCGGAGGGGCCATAATAGTCGTCGGCATTGATCACGGCAAATGGCCCGGTCACCGCCGGACGTGCGGCTAGGACGGCGTGACCGGTACCCCACGGCTTTTCACGACCGGGGGGAGAGACGCGCCCAGCGGGCAATGGCTCCAATTCCTGAAAGGCATATTCCACCAGTAGTTTCCCCTCGTAGCGGAAGGCAACGGTGTCTCTAAAAAGATCGAGCATCCCGCACCTAATCACGAATACAACCTTGGTGAAGCCCGCCTTGACGGCATCGCGGACGGAGTAATCCAGGATGATCTCTCCTGAGGGACCAACGGGATCGAGCTGCTTGAGTCCCCCGTAGCGACTGCCCATCCCCGCCGCCAACACCACAAGAGTTAGTTCCATAAAAGGTATTGAGCCTGAATTAAGGCTGTTTTTTCAAAGGCCCCACGGCCGTGGTGGTACTGTCCTTGTAGAAGATGATCCCGTGCTGGCGAAGATTGGTCACAAAGGCCTTGAGATCAGCGGTCGCCCCCTGGACAGAATCCATCGCGGAGTTTCCCTTCTTCAGGAAGACATTCGCCTGGGCCATCACCCCCTTCAGTTCGCCCGAAGAGGCAGCCATGGCATCACTGGTAGTACGGAAGTTTGAGAGGGTAACCTGCAGATTTTGTATTCCCTGCTTATTGAAGACATCCTCATGAAGCGACTTGCTCACGGAGTCGATGCTGTCGAGAGCGGAACTGAGCTTGGGAAGGATCTCGTCGTGGAGTTGGCGTTGAAGCTCCGAAATACTTGATTCACTCTGCCCGTTCTTAACCACGGTACCGGGAGCAATCGGCTTGGGATTAATGTTACGGTCATTCATTGTCACCGTCACAAAGCGATCTCCTAGAAGACCGGAGCTTCCGATGGAGAAGATGCTTCCCTCGGGAATCTGAACCGTTTCCTCGATCTTCAGAGGCACGGCGACACCACGCATGTTGGGGAGGACCGTAGGGGCGGTAGCCACCTCGCCGATCTTCGCACCGGCCAGCATCACGTCAGCACCTTTTACGAGACCACTCGCATTCCGATACTCCACGGTAAGTGTGTAATATTTCTTAACGCTCTCTCCGAAGCGGCCGAAATAAATGACAAGTGACCCGATGCAAAGAAAGCCTAGGATCATGAAAAAACCGGCCCGCAGCTGGTTGGAGGTGTTGGTAGTGTCCATTGGTTAAGTATCGGAAAGGTTTTAGTCGATTTCGTGTGACCGTCCCTCGATAAAATCCGTAATCACGGAGTCCGTCGAGGCGTGAAGATCGGCAAGCGAGCCATCGAAATGAATACAACCCTCACGCAGAAGGGCGACTCTGTCAGCAATGTGATCGGTACTGATCATGTCGTGGGTCACGACGATCGAGGTTACCTTGAGTTGCAACTGGAGTCGCCGGATAAGCTTGTTGATCGTATCGGAGACAATGGGGTCGAGTCCGGCCGTTGGCTCATCATAGAGAATACAGGCTGGTTCGGTGATGATAGCACGGGCAAGAGCGGCACGTTTTCTCATGCCTCCACTGAGATTGGAGGGCATCTTATTATCCTGCCCCTTGAGTGATACGAGTTCGAGGGATCTGTCAACCTTCTCCCTAATGATCTTCTCATTCCTCTCTCCCCGCTCGCGCAGGGGGAAGGCAACATTGTCAAAAACCGTCATCGAGTCGAAAAGGGCTCCGTCCTGGAAGAGCATCCCGACCTTGCGACGAACTGGCTCGAGTTGGCGTTCATCCAAGTGAGCAATCTCCTCACCGTCGATCTTAATGGATCCGGAGAGGGGGCGGATCAGTCCGATGAGGTGCCTGAGAAACACACTCTTTCCCCCGCCGCTCTGCCCCAGAAGCACCGTGGTCTCACCTCGGGGAATATCAAGGTTCACCCCACGTAGGATCTCTTGCCCTGCAAAGGTCTGACGCAGGTCCCGCACTTCAATGAGGTTTTTTCCGGCAGAAGCAGTCATTAGAATTTTCCCCCGGCGGGAAAGATGATGTTAAGCGCCATCGTCAGGAAAAAATTGATCATCAGGATGGTCAGAGAGCTGATGACTACCGCTTCAGTCGTGGAGCGACCTACGCCGACGGCGCCATTGCTCGTGGTAAGTCCCTGCTGACAACCCACAAAGACGACAATCAGGGCAAAAACAAACCCCTTGGTCAGCGCCATCACCATATCCTTGGTGTGGGTGTAGAACCACATGTGCTGGAGAAAGAAGACACTGTTCACATTCAGGATCCTGGTGGCCACGTAATAACTGGCAGTGAGAGCAAAGAAAATGCATTCCCCAACAAGCAGGGGCATCGAGATCATCATCGCCACGGCACGGGGCACGACAAGATAGTCGATCGGATTCACAGCGAGTGCGCGGAGTGCGTCGATCTGCTCGGTGACCTTCATCGTGCCTATCTCCGCACAGATGGCGGCACCGACACGACCAGCGACCATAAGACCGGTCAGGACGGGACCGAGTTCCCGGCAGAGCGCGATCGAAACCACGGGACCAACAGCGGAACTCATATTGAGTGCATTGAATTGGAAAAAGATCTGTGCAGTAAACACTGCTCCAGTGAAAATTCCTGTAATAATGACCACGGCTTGGGAGCCGAATCCAATCTCAACGATCTGATTAAGAACCAGACGCCAGCGAATCCTTCCGAGAAAGATCGACGAGAACGACTCGCCGGTAAGGAAAGAAATCTGACCAAGATAGAGACTAAATGCCCGTGTCAGCGGAAAGGAATACGGGAACTTCATCTGCGAATGAAAATCACTCTGATATCAGCCAAGAATTTCCGCCTCGAGATCATAACCCCGAGTGCCAATGATCCTGACCCTGTGAAACTCGCCTGCCTTCACTGGGCTAGTGAAGTGGACACGGCAATCGACATCAGGGGCATCCCCCTCAGTGCGTCCGAACTGATCAGTGTCCGCGAGCACAGTCATCTCCCGACCCACCTGCTCGAGCGCGAGTTCTGCGGCAATCTCTTGCTGGACGAGCATCGCCTCGCGATGGCGACGCTTCTTGGTGCCTCCATGAATCTGTCCCGGAAGCTTCGCCGCGCGGGATTCATCTTCCCTGGAATAGTTAAAGACCCCTAGGCGCTCGAAACGCCGATCCCTCATAAACCCCAGCAGGCTCTCAAAATGCTCCTCGCTCTCCCCGGGAAATCCAACAATGAAAGTCGTTCGGATGGTTAGTCCGGGAATCCCAGCACGCATCCGGTCGATCAGTCGTTCGATGTGGCCACGGTCCGTTTCGCGACGCATCGAATCGAGCATGACGTCATGGATGTGCTGGAGCGGCATATCAACATAGCGAGCCACCTTCGGGTTGCGGGCAATAGCGGCTGTCATGTCATTGCTCCAGTGGGCTGGGTGAGTGTAGAGAAGACGGATCCAGAACTCGCCGGGGATCTTTGCCAATGCGTCAAGCAGCGCAGGAAGACCGGGCCCCCTAGCCTCGTCAACGGGCTGACGCGGACCCGCCTTCTCCCCCCAAAGATCCATTCCGTAGTAAGTGGTGTCCTGGCTGATAAGACTGATCTCTTTAACGCCGTAAGCCACAAGCCCCTCGACCTCTTTCACCACGGACTCGATCGTGCGACTGCGATGGCGTCCGCGCATTCTCGGAATGACGCAGAAAGAGCAGGGATGGTTGCATC
>Ga0007804_1000838_pt1 | contig 10962 bp, 8 predicted proteins | sample CryBogCBE25Aug07_FD_60367 | JGI IMG/M metagenome (GOLD analysis project Ga0007804, IMG submission 60367) | Freshwater microbial communities from Crystal Bog, Wisconsin, USA - CBE25Aug07 | ecosystem: Environmental > Aquatic > Freshwater > Lake | place: Crystal Bog, Wisconsin, USA | collected... | reverse complement strand
CGAGAGCGCCAGCAGCAGCAGCGGTCTCCTGCAGGGGAAGCACCTGCTCCAGGACGGCTGAGCGGAGCCGCTGGAAGATTTCGATCTCGAGCGCCTTTGATCGTTCTTCGGAACCGAGGATCTTACCCTCCATCTCCTTGAGTTCGGGGGTGATGAAGCGTTCTCCGCCGGCCGTGGTCTGCTTGCGGGTATAGTCGCCGGGGACGCTGCCGAGATTCGCCGTGGTGATCTCAATGAAGTACCCAAAGACGGCGTTGTAACGTACTTTTAGCGACTTGATCCCGGTACGCCGGATCTCCGTTTCCTGCAATGCGGCGATCCAATCCTTTCCCTCGGTGGAGGCATTTCGGAGTTCATCCAGACCGGCATCGAATCCCACGCGGATCATTCCTCCGTCGCGGATGGTCGCGGGAGGTTCGTCGACAAGGGCGGACTGAAGCATCCCGGTAAGTTCGGGAAGGGAATGCAAGCTCTCCCCGAGTTGACCGAGAAGGCTACCGCCACAGGTCGCCAGGACATCCCGGAGGGAGGGCAGCGATCGGAGCGATGACAAGAGCGTGGCCAGGTCGCGGGCGTTCCCGGAGTTCTGACTAAGCCTTGAAACGGACCGCTCGATGTCGCGGATGCCTCCGAGACGATCCCGAAGGTCGCCCAACTTCATGGGAGAGGAGGTGAGCAAGCCGACCGCATCCTGGCGACCGGTGATCGCGGCAGGATCAATGAGTGGATGGAGGATCCAATCCCTTAGGGTGCGCGCCCCCATGGGAGTGACCGTCCTGTCGAGCGCACCCAGGAGAGTCATTCCCCGTCCGGCCCTGGAGGCAACCAACTCAAGATGTCCCTGCGTGGAGGCATCCAGCAGAAGATGTTCGGCCTGACGATAGGCACGAAGAGAGCGAAGATGCCCCGCATCGCGACGAAGCGTGCGCGTGAGGTAGTGCAGGAGGGCGCCGGCGGCGATGACTCCGAAGGGAACATCATTCACCCCGAAACCATCGAGCGAATGAACCTTGAAATGGGACAGCAACAGCTCCTTGGAAGCCATCGGGTCGAAGAGATAAGCCTCCACCTCCTCGGCCGCCGGAAATCCAAGAGTGAGACCATTCCGCAACCCTTCCAGAAAATCCTTGCTCCCCTCGGGAACGAGAATCTCGGCGGGAGCCATCCGCACGATTTCATCGAGCACCGCGTCGGCAGAGGAAAGCTCCGTGATGCGGAACTCACCCGTGCTCAGGTCGGCGCAGGCAAGGCCGAAAATCCCTCCCTCCTTCGCCGGAGGCAGGATGGCGGCGGTGAAGTTGTGGCTTTTCTCCTCGAGGCCCGCTTCCTCCAGGGTGCCGGGGCTCAGGATCCGGGTGATCTCACGGCGGACGAGTTTGCCGGACTGGACCTCACCCACCTGCTCGCAGAACGCGACGCGGCGACCGGCGGCAAGAAGCTTCTCCATGTAGCCGCGTGCCGCGTGGTACGGGACGCCGCACATGGGAACGTCGCCGCGCTTGGTGAGGGCGACATTCAGGATCGCGGAGGCCTCCTTCGCATCGTCGAAGAACATCTCGTAAAAATCACCGAGCCGGAAAAGCAGGAAGGTCCCCGGCGGAAGGTTGCGCCGCAGGGCGTGATACTGCTTCATCATGGGAGTCGCTTCGGCGGCCATGGAATAGGTGATTAGGCTAGAGACTGAAGGCTATTGGCGCGGCTTTCAGGATGAATGATCCCGAGACTAGGCGTTCAGGAAAGCAGTCAAGGGACTTGTCGGGACGGCGTGCTCGGCGGCCATGGGCAAACCCGCGACAACCGCCTCGGCGGCGGCCTCGACAGCCATACGGAAGGCCCGTGCCATGCGGACGGGATCACCCGCGACGGCGATCGCGGTATTAACCAGAACGGCGTCGGCCCCGAGTTCCAAGGCCTCGGCGGCATGGCTGGGCGCGCCGATCCCGGCATCGACGACGACGGGCACAATCGCCTGCTCGATGATGATGGAGAGTTGATGGCGCGTCTCAAGACCGCGGTTGCTCCCGATCGGGGAACCGAGCGGCATGACCGTCGCGGCACCCGCTTCCTGAAGCCGTTTCGCAAGCACCGGATCGGCATTGATGTAGGGAAGAACCGTGAATCCTTCCGCCACCAGCATCTCGGTTGCCTTCAGGGTCTCGATGGGATCGGGAAGCAGATAGCGGGGATCGGGATGGATCTCGAGCTTCACCCACTTCGGAAGACCCGCGGCGGCGGAGAGTCGAGCCAGACGGAGGGCCTCGTCGGCGGTATTGGCGCCGCTGGTGTTGGGGAGAAGCAGGTATTTCCGTGGGTCAATGAACTCGAGGATATTCGCGAAGGGATCCCCCTTCCCGGAGAGGTCGGCACGGCGGAGCGCCACGGTGACGATCTGGGTGCCGCTGGCGGCCAGAGCATCAGCCATCACGTCTCCGGAGGAAAACTTCCCGGTTCCCAGAAATAGGCGCGAGGAAAACTCCCGGCCGGCAATGATCAGTGGCGACGCTGCGGACATCTGAGGAAGCTATGCTTTGCAGCCACGCCCTGCAAGAAAGGGAACTTCAGGAAAACTAATTCCAAAGAATCACATATGGAGGACCAAGGCGTCCGCGGGCTGCTTGAGCGCCCTAGGCCACGGAGGATCCGATCGCCACCAGCGCCTCGTCGCGCGTTGCGCAGACGGGATAGGCAGTCTGGAACTGGGCGATGTCGAAGATTCTTTGCACGGCGGGCTGGAGGGCGCAGACGGCCAAGCCTCCGCCGACACGCTGCAACTGCCGGCCCAGCAGGAAAAACTCACGAAATCCCGCACTGCTAACGTATTCCAGTCCGGCAAGATCGAACACCACGCCCTTGGAAGCGCTTGTTTCAATCTCCTTGGCAACGGAGTCCTTGATCATGTTCTGCTCCGTCGCGTCGAGACGCCCCTTGAGTGTCACGACGAGGATGGGACCGGCTTTTTCAAATTGGATGTCCATGGATTTTTATTAACTCAAAATGCAGCGGGGGAGGTCCGTCAAGTCCCGTTCTTGAAAGATGCCCCGCAAGCCCGGGATTGCGGGGCATTCTCATCCTCTTGGCATTATCCCAAGGATGGACTATCGCTTGCATACGACCCTGGTACCAATGCCTGCTCTGAAACATTACCTGACACCCCGATCGATCGGGCAGAGGTTCGCCCTGACCATCGGGGCGGGCGCGGGCTTGATCCTGATCATCCTCGCGGTGGCAAACTACTTCAGCGGCAGGGAACTTCTCCTCCAGCAAACCTCGCAGGAGGCACTTCGTGCGGTGAACGACGAAATCAACACGATGGACGATCTGGTAGAGCGGATGGCCATGTACCCCGAGGTCATTGCTGCCAGTGAAGTTGCCGTGGAGAACAACGAGGGGGTGAAGGTTCCCTGGCTCTCGTCGCTGCTCAAGCACTCCCCCATGTCGGCGGTTTATGGTCTGTACATAGACAGGGAACGCCGTGATTGGCGGGATCCAGATGCAAACCCCTGGGTTGACCGCAAGAGCTTTCCCAATGCGGCCCATCTCAAATACGACTTCCACGATGAAAGTCAGGACTGGTACCGGGGCGCCAAGGAGGCAAAAGGCCTCCACGTGACTCAGCCCTATTTTGATGCGGGCGGATCAGATATCGACATGATCAGCATCACAAAACCCGTTTACTCACATCAGGGAACTTTCTTGGGGGTGGCGGGAGTTGATGTGGCACTGGATGAAATGAGGAAGATCGTCCGGAACATCCAAATCAGGAATTACGAAAGCGATCTAGCGCTCGGACTTGAGGAGGGCAAAGTGACACCCCAAAAAACTTCGACTTCGGGCGGGAAAAATGTGCGCGAAACCGCCTATTTGGTGTCACAGAGCGGAGCAGTCATCGTAAGCCCCGAGGGATCCAAAGACTCCCCGGTTCAAAAACCGAGCGAGCAGGATCCCGCCAAGGCACTGGAGGATATTCTCAGCAACGGACTCGTCACCAGCGTTCCCGGCATCCATGAGATCCTTGCTTCCGACAGCGGATGGAAGCATCTCAAGGATGGAAGCAACAAGGTGATCTACTGGGCGAAGGGACGAACAACCGGATGGAAACTGGTTCTGGAAGTTCCCTACCAGCTCATCGTGGCACCGGCCGGCAAGCTCGCCACTCAGTCAGCAGTGATCGGGGGTTGCGGGCTTTTCCTGCTGATCGGCGTCGTGATTGTGACAGCCCGCAGGGTGTCGCAACCGATCACCGAGCTTCAAAGCGTCGCGACCTCTTTTGAAAAAGGAAGTTACGATGGTGGCAAAGGGATTCTGGAAAAGATCGAAAAACGCCCTGACGAACTGGGCCGCTTTGCCAAAAGCTTCTCCACCATGGCCCGAGAAATCCGCCTCAGGGAAGAACGCCTCTCGGAATGGAATGCGAACCTCGAGCAGACTGTCAAAGAACGTACCGCAGACCTCGCGACGGCAATGGAGAGGGTTGAAAAAGTCAATGCCGCCATGGAGGCGGAACTTGCCGAGGCGGCCACTTACTCCCGTGCCGTGCTTCCTGAAAAACTCAAGACTCCGGTCTCCACCGACTGGGTTTTCATCTCCTCCTCACAACTTGGAGGGGATTCCTTCGGCTATCATTGGATCGACGACGACACTCTCTCGATTTACCTCCTGGATGTCTGCGGTCATGGTGTCGGAGCCGCATTGCTCTCCATCAGCGTGGTGAACGTCCTTCGCACCTCCTCGCTTGCCGAAACAAACTTCCATGATCCCGCCAATGTCCTAGGCAACCTGAATGCCGCTTTTCCGATGGAGAAGCACAATGACATGTACTTCACGGCTTGGTACGGCGTCTACAAACGCTCCACAGACATCCTCACCTTTGCGTGCGGGGGACACCCTCCGGCCGTCCTGATCGCGTCGGACGGCACCGTCAGTTATCTCTCGGCCAAAGGCGCCGTCGTGGGGGCCTTCCCCAAGCCCACCTACGAGACGTCTAAAACCATGGTTACTCCGGGCTCCAGGCTTTATCTCTTCAGCGACGGTGTCTACGAGATCGACAGGCCCGACGACACGATGATGACGCACGATGAGTTCTCCATGATCCTGAAAGATCCCGTCGCAAGCGGACATTCCAAACTGGAAGCCATCGTGGCGGAGGTGCGCCGGCAGCAGGGCAAGAATGACTTTGCGGACGATTTCTCGCTGACGGAATTTACCTTCCCAAAAAACGGAGACCCGATGTCATGACCCCCCAAGAAAACAAGGCAGAGAAATCACTAGCCCTAACGCTTCTCCGCGAAGAACTAACCGGGGTCGTCCAATCCATTGTGAAGGAGGCGGGGGCCGAGGGTCCGGAACGGGGGCGATTTGAGAAAATCAAAAAGGATGGCCTTCATCTCATCAAGTTGCTGGATGAAAACCTCACCGAAGAGCGGATCCAAGTCATCGATGTGGTGCAACCTCTCTGGGTGCCGAATGGCCCCGATCTGGAACCGGCCAACGCCACACCGCTCCAGGATCCACTTGCCGGCACCATCATGGTGGTTGATGACGAGCCTTCCCTGAGTGACCCGCTCATCCAACAACTCAGAAGAGACGGCTACGAGTGCGTCCAGTTCACCGACGGCAACGAGGCCCTCCTCTATCTGGAGCAGCATCCCTGCATGATCGTGCTGCTGGACGTTCTCATGCCGGCACTCAGCGGACGCAAGGTACTTGAGCGCATTAAAGCCTCGAAAACCTTCGGGGACACGCCCGTCATCATGACGGCTCAACGCCATGAACTCGATCATATCGCTGGCTCCATTCACGAAGGAGCGGAGGACTTCTTGGCGAAACCGTACAACCCGACCATCGTCCGCGCCAGGGTGGCCTCCTCGATGGAACGCCGCCAACTCAGGGAACTTGAGAAACGCACATTCCAGGCGCTCGTCAAAAGCCAGAAGCAGCTTGCCGACGAACTCGCTGAAGCGGCTGAATATGTCACCTCTCTTCTGCCGGAAAAGCTCACCTCTCCGGTTGCAACCGACTGGCGGTATATCCCGAGTTCACAACTCGGAGGAGATTCCTTCGGTTATCACTGGGTCGACAACGATCACCTGGCCTTTTACCTGCTCGATGTCTGCGGTCACGGTGTGGGAGCCGCGCTTCTCTCGGTCAGCGTTCTTAATTTCCTGCGTTCCGTAGCACTCCCGGGTGATGAAGCAAGGGACCCGGCGCTCGTCTTGAGCAGGCTGAACAGCACCTTCCCGATGGAGGGGCACAACGACATGTATTTTTCCGTCTGGTACGGAGTGTACAACGCCCGTTCCGGCGAGCTTGATTACTGCTCCGGCGGCCATCCCCCCGCCCTGCTCTGTTCTCCCGGGCAACCCGTCCGAACACTCTCCTCTGGGGGCACTGTGATCGGCGCCCTCAACTACTCCCAATACAGGACCGGCAAAGTGATCATCCCCTCCGGATCACAGCTCTATCTCTTCAGTGACGGGGCCTATGAAATCGGACGACCCGGCGCGGAAATGATGACTCATCACGAATTTGCGGAATTTGTCGGCGAAATCAAGGCCCCGGAGCGTCTCGAGACCATTCTCAGCGCGATCAGGGAGCAGCATGGCGCGAGGGAGTTTGAGGATGACTTTTCAATTATGGAGTTCCGTTTTTCGGAGGCAGCCGCCTCATCCCCCTCCCTCCTGACCTTGCGCAACAACTTGGAGGAACTCACCCGGCTACTCCGCTTCACCGAGGAATTCTCCACTCTGCATGGCATCGCCCGGGAAGACCTGATCGATGTCGATGTGATTCTCGAGGAAATGGTCACCAATGTCTTTAAATACGGTGAAATTCCCCTCGAGGCCGAGGCCTGCGTTATCGAGATGAGCCTCAGCGGCGCGGTCATGAAAATCATGATCGAAGACAAGGGCAAACCGTTTAATCCGCTTCTACTTCCCGAGGTCGACACCGCCAAAGGAATCGAGGATCGTCCGATCGGCGGCCTCGGCATCCACTTCGTCAAGAAACTGACCGATACCCAACACTATGAATACAAAGATGGGAAAAATGTCCTCACGCTCACGAAGGAACTTCGTTCCTAGCCTAATCAAGGCTTTAGCGGTTTAGGTTTTAGGCTTTTAGGTCCCAGCAGAGAGAATGACTTACGCAGAGGCGCAGTGATTTTGAGGAGATAGCTAGTCGCTCAAGCGACAGCCGTAGTAAACCTACGGCAAGCGCAGGGCAACGACGCTAGAACTCAAAAGCACAGGCCCTCAGGCGACGCAGCAGGCACCGTCAGCATACCCCTCTTTCAGGAACGCAGCGAACTCCGCGCCACCCCTGGCCTGAATGGAAGCGAGGAACTTGTCACGCTCATCGATGGTCATCGGGCGTGCGGTGAGGGCCGCCGCAACCGCCTGCTGGGCGTAAGTCATGGAGTCGATCCCGATGCACTGGGTGGCGACAACTGGGTAGCTGAGCGCATAGTCGACGACCTGTTGGATGGTCACCATGCCGTGGAGGCTTGCCCTCTTGCTTCCCCCGAAACCCTTCATGCCGATGGCGGCGATCCCCTTTTCCTGCATGAGGGGAAGGACGATCTTGTCAAAATCCTTGGCATGAAGGGTGTTTCCCAAAACAGAAACAGGAAGAAGGGAGGCATCCCAGGGATAACCGCTCTCAATCATACGGACATGAGCCTGCGGGCTGGTGTGACCGGTAAATCCGACGTAGCGAACCATTCCCTTGCGTTTGGCCTCGTCGAGGGCCTCAAGGATTCCGTCCTTGCCGAGATGAAAATCGACGTCGGCATCCTGGATTTCGTGGATCATCCAGAGGTCGATGTAGTCGGTCTTGAGCCTTTTCATCTGGGCCTGAAGCATCTGCAGGGCCTTTTCCTTATCGGTGCCCGTAAAAGGGATGTCGTATTTTTTGGCATGATGGATGCACGCCTTTGTCATGATGAAAGCCTTCTCTCTCCAGCCTCCCGAAAGGGCCACACCCATCCATTCCTCGGCACGTCCCTTGTGGTATTCCCAGGCGTTGTCGAAGAAATTGACCCCCTGATCGATCGCGTAATGGGCGATATTGGTTGACTCCTGAAGCGTCGGGGCAAGCGCGAGTGTATGCCCGCCAAACCCAATGCAGCTAAGGGTCTCCTGATGGCGTCCAAACTGGCGGCGGGGAACCGTACCCGTGGGAACGGCTTCAGCGTTGGCCGAAGGAACACGGAGGGCCTGGGCGGCGGGAAGCAGGCCAAGCATTCCAAGGAAAGAGCGACGAGTGAGGGACATGGGCAGAAGGTTGAATTATGAAAGTTGAATTATGAAGGAATAAAATACGCGGTCACGGCAAGGGAAACCGGAGGGATCTGGAATGGTTCGCTCATGCGGATCGTTCGGAGGTCTTGGCGGCCTCCCAGAGTGCGTTCATTTCATCAAAGGAGAGCTCTTTGAATTCCCTGCCCGCCGGCACGGCGCGCTCCATGGTGCGAAATCGCTTCTCAAACTTCCCGGTTGCGGCTTGGAGGGCCGATTCGGCATCGATCGAGAGGGCGCGTGCGAGATTCACCACGGCGAAGAGGAGGTCACCCACCTCTTCGGAGAGCCTCATGGCGACCACAGGATCGCGACGCCCCGGCATCTCGGCCTCCACCTCCAGGATCTCCTCGCGGATCTTCTCCACGACATCCTCGGGACGCTCCCAATCAAAGCCAACCTTTGCAGCCTTCTTCTGGATTTTCTGGGCGCGAACTAGGGCAGGAAAGGCCCTGGCCACTCCGTCGAGCAGTGAGGCATCTGCCGACTGGTCAAGTCCTTTGGCAGATCGTTCCGCGCGCTTGATCTCCTCCCATTGGGCAAGGACTGCGGCGCTGGTCTCAGCCGAAGATTCCGCAAAGACATGGGGATGCCTACGCACGAGTTTCTCCGCCGCCGTGGAGGCAATAGAGTCGGCGGTGAATCCTTCTTGCTCCGAGGCGATCTCGGCGTGCATGAGGATATTGATCAGAAGGTCGCCAAGCTCCTCCTCAAGATCGGAGGAATGCTCTCTCTCGATGGCATCGACGACCTCGTATGCCTCCTCGATCAAGGATGGCGCGAGCGAGGCCGAAGTCTGTTCACGATCCCAGGCACACCCGCCGGGTGCCCGCAGTCGGGCGATGATCCCCCTGAGCTGATCGAATGACTGGCTCATCGTAAAAACGAGGGGATTACTTCGGGCTCCGGCCGCCGCGTTGCAGGATCGCCTGCCTTGCCTGCTCCAGGGAGGCGCGCTCGGAGGAACTGAGGCTTTTCATGCCCTTGCTACTGATCTTCTCGAGGAGACGGTCCATTTCCAACTCGGGATCAACATGCACGGTCCCTTCGGAAGAAGCGGGCTTTCCCGTTGGGGCGCGTTTTTTATCGACCGAGGAGCGGAGGCCGCCCGGCGGCGCCTGGAACTTGGCCTGCGAATTCTTGAGCCCCGGAAGCGACCATTGGAATCCATAGCCGAACAATGGTTCCTCGAATCCCGCGCGACGCATCAGCATGATGGCAAGAACACTCGAGGAGATCAGTACGAGCACCTGGGGAGGCTGATGATCCGCCAGATGCTGGAGGGAGGAAATGGCGAGGAGTCCCAGAAAGACCCATCGGGCGGCCAATCCAAAAAAGAACTGAGCCCCGGGATGCATGGCCACAAAGGCGGCAAAAACCGCAAAGTTCACCTCCTGGGCACCCGTGAACGTCTGCGGTTTTCCACCATAACCGAATGCCTGAAGAAGCAAGGGCCCAAGCAGGATCAGCCCCGCATAGAGAATGCCAAAGCGTTTCCAACCGAGGCCGTTCTCCACCTCGCGTCCGAAGTAATAGAGCATCACCATCTCGAGGAGGAACCAGATCGAGGGGGCTGCGACAAAAGCATAGGTGGCAAGCCTCCAGATCTGGCCGTGCGCGACGGCTGTGCTGCTGTAAATGAAAAGATCCATCAGAGCCCCGTGGCCCGAGGCCAGAAGGAGCGAAGCCGAGATCATGGCAGCGCTATGGATGGCCACCAGCAGGGTGATCAGACGGACGGGAAATTCCCCAAGGTAAAAGAGGGGCTCGTTCTCCCCAGGAAATATGGCTGCAGACATGCCTAGAAACTAAAACCGGTACCACACAGCGACAAGCAGGAAGACTCGGATACTTCCGTGCACTGCATTATTCCCAGTCCCTCTCAGTTCAGGTGCCTGGAGACCTCGATCCTCAGGGCCCTGAGTGAGAGATAGATATCAGCAAGAAGGAAGCTCATCGAGACCAGGAGGCTCATCAGGTTGAGGAAAAACAGAGCGATGACGAGACTCTCCATGTGCATTCCGCCAAAACTCTTGAAGTAGAGAAAGAGAATCATCAGGCAGGAGAAAAAAATACTGCCAACAAGCAGACTCACCGAATAGCGAAGAAGCGAGGCCCGCCTCAAAAGAATCCCCAACTGACAGCGCATCTCACTCCGGGCGACCTCGCTGTTGAGATTGTCGGAGTTGTGGTCCAGTTCCTTGACGGTCAGACGCGACCGGTCAATCGCCCTCCCAAGACGGTTGGTGACCGAAAGAAGCAACAGGCCGACCGCCGAGATAAGCACGGCGGGCGACACCGATAGCTGCATGAGCTTGGAGAGTGATTCGACAGTGGTGATATCGTCCATACGCAAACAAGAGTTTACGGGGGATCCTTGCCCTTGTCTCCCAAATATCCGAAACTGAAAACATGAGCATGACTAAAGAAAGCGTAGGATCGCAGGGGCATCTCGACCCATCCATACCGCAGGTGAAAGCCTGGGTGAAGGAGATCGCCGCCCTCACCCAACCCGATTCCATCTTCTGGTGCGACGGATCGGAGGCGGAGGACAAACTGATGCGCGACCGCATCGTGGAGTCAGGCGCAGGTCTTTGGCTGAACGCCGACAAGCGACCAAACTCCCTGCTTGTCCGCAGCGATCCCCGCGATGTCGCCCGAGTCGAAG
>Ga0007804_1000834_pt1 | contig 10995 bp, 20 predicted proteins | sample CryBogCBE25Aug07_FD_60367 | JGI IMG/M metagenome (GOLD analysis project Ga0007804, IMG submission 60367) | Freshwater microbial communities from Crystal Bog, Wisconsin, USA - CBE25Aug07 | ecosystem: Environmental > Aquatic > Freshwater > Lake | place: Crystal Bog, Wisconsin, USA | collected... | reverse complement strand
ATGTAGAAAAGAAGCTCCAGCAACATGGAGAATTAGTAGAGATGGCAAAGAAGAGGTTATAGATTACTATGAACGAATACTTAAACCAAAATATTTAAAATAATAAGTTATGACACCAAAAGAAAAAGCACAAGAATTGGTAAATAAATTTGCTAAACTTCCTGAAGAAGGTACTTTAATGTGGTATTTATCGTTTGAAATAGCCAAGAAATGTGCATTAATAGCAGTAGATGAAATATTAAGCGTAGTTTGGTATGTTCCTGTTGATATAGAATATTGGCAAGACGTTAAACAAGAAATAGAAAACTTATAACCTATGGATAACCTATACGATTATGTGTTTCATTATTCTCCTTATACAGAATTATGGAACGCAATACCAAGAGATATATACAATGATTATTGGAGCCACAATGAATTTATTGGTGTATTGAGAGCAAAAGATATTAACGTTCTTATTGAACTTGTTCAAAAAGGTCCTAAATTTATAGAAGAAATTGAATAATATGAATGTATATTTGGTAGTTTCAAATATATAGTTTACTTTTGCTCATTAAGATAATATCATAATGAGAAAAAAAGGTAATCCTGGTGTATACATAATCCAGAACAAAGTGAACAGTAAAGTTTACATAGGTGCTTCAAAAGACACATATAATAGATTGTGTGAACATAAATGGCAATTGAGAAACAATGTTCATGTAAATGTACATTTGCAATCAGCATTTAATAAATATGGTGAAGATAAGTTCATGTTTGATACATTAGAAGAATGTAATGAACGGTATATTTATTCTCAAGAGAATTATTGGTGTAATCTACTAAACAGTCATAATAGACTATTTGGTTACAATATTGATCCAACAGCTCCTGATGGTAAGTGTGCTGTTTCTTCAGAAACTAGAATAAGAATGTCTAATAGTGCCCCTAAAAGAGCAATGGATGTTTATACTATATATGGAGAGTACTACCAAACATTCACTGATTTATATAAATGTGCTGATCATTTTAATACAGTTGCTCCTAATATACATAGAAAAATGAACGTGCTATTCTTTAAGAAGAATTTAATCGATTCATTATCAAGCAGATATATATTTGTTGATAGCAATAGTGATATAAACGAAGTGAAATCATATTGGAATAATATATTTGAACAAATAAAATCAAGTTCTGGAAAATATACAGTGCATGATTGCTTTAACAATTATATAGGACACTGTGATTCTAATAAGCTATCAGAGATATTGAATGTTACAATATCTAATATATCAGGAGCTGTGAGAAGGAATACATATTTAAGAACATTAAAATTAAGCAAATGAAAGTAATTGTAACAGACATAGAAACTATGTCTGAATTCTTCTTATGCTCATGTTATGATCCACAAACTCAACAATGGCATGATTTTGAGCTAAATAAGAATAAGAATCAGTTAGACATTATGATAAGATTCTTTGAAGAGAAAAACGATCATTATTTTGTAACATATAATGGATTAAGATTTGACAGTCAAGTGTTAGAACATATTATTAGATTTAGTAGAGATTGGCATGAATTATCTAGTTTAGAAATCTGTACTAAAATTGCTCAAGTTGCACAAGATACTATTCATGACAGTAATTATGGAGTTTTACCTAAATATAGAGAATCAGAATTAAGTTTTAAAATTTTGGACATATTTGAGATAAACCATTATTCAAATAAGAATAGGATGGTTAGCTTAAAGAGACTAGAGTTTGAGATGGACTTTGATAACATTGAGGAAATGCCTATTCATCATGCTAAAGAAAACATGACACAACAAGAGATATTAGAAACTATCTACTATTGTCATAATGATGTTAAAGCCACTCATGAATTCTATAAGATTACCACTGGTGATACAGAGCATCCATTGTACAAGGGAAACAATCAAATAGCCCTTAGACTAGATATACAAGAAGAATTTGGCATTCCATGTCTAAACTATTCAGATAGTAAGATAGGGGATGAGATGATTAAGAAGTTCTATTGTCAAGAGAAAAACATTACATATAATTCTCTACCAAAGAAAGGGTTCTTTAGAAAAGAAGTGAAGGCTAGTAACTGTATAGCTGATTACATTACATTTGTCACTCCAGAGCTCCAGAAGTTCTTAAAGCACGTAAAGAAACAGGTGTTCACCATGACAGATGATTTTAAAGAATCATTACCATTCTATGATAATGTATACACATTTGCTAAGGGTGGTCTTCATACAGAAAATAAACCTAAAATATTTGAAGCAGATGAGTCCACTGAAATTATTGATTGGGATGTTTCGTTAACACTATGGCGAAACTAAAATTCCTTAAATTGTCGGGAATCTCCTTAGAGCTTAATCTACCAAGCTATAGTAGAAATACATATAGTGGCTGAACTAACTACTCAGGTATGGTAAAAAAGATTAAGATTGGACAATCCGCAGCCAAGGGTCTATAGTGAAATAGATCAAGGTTCAGAGACTAAACAGGGAACATTTAACAATTAATTAATAAGAGTGTCTTGGTTCTATCCATCTAACTACATATATTTGTAGTATGAAATTAAATAGAAAAGAACACTTAGACAAAAGCGGTATATATTGTATAAGAAACAAAGTAAACAATAAAGTTTACATAGGAAAGGCTAAATGTATTTATAGAAGAATCAGACAGCATATTAATCTTCTTAACAAAAGAAGTAAAGATGAGAATGAACATTTTATAAATGCTTGGCACAAATATGGAAGACAGAACTTTGAATACTTTATAATAGAATATGTATCTCTTGACCAATTAAAAGAACAAGAGCTATATTGGCAAAGAATTTATAAATGTACTGATAGAAAAAAAGGATATAATTTTAGGGAAGATTCTGAAACAGGTTGTATTGTTTCTCAAGAAACAAGAAAGAAACTTAGTGATGCTCAAATTAAAAGATTTAAAGATCCAAAAGAAAGACAAAAATCTAGTCATACTTATTGGAAAGATAATCCAGAAGCTACTAAAGAAATGGCAAAGAAAGTTTCAGAAGCTACAGTTAAATATTATATTGATCAGTATGATAAAAGTGGTCAGTTTGTAAGAAGATGGAATTCAGTAAAAGAAATAACAGAACAAAATCTTTCTTATAAATGGCAGCAAATATATGCAGTTTGTTCAGGTCATAAACCTTCAATTTATGGGTTTGTTTGGAAAAAAGAATTAAAGTTAAATGATGATATAGTCCAGCTATAGTTGAAAGACTATAGGAGGCAGGAATGCATACTATCCTGCCATTATCATCACAAATGGTAAATACCCTCAACATTTGGGTAAAGAGTTTCTTAGAGGATATAAAACAATGTTTGAGAAAAGACTAGAGCTCAAACCATTAGCTAAGAAAGATAAGAAGATAGCAGGTATTGTAGGAGCTCTAAAGCTTGCTGTTAATAGTGTCTACGGTTGTTAAGAAATTGTTAAATTTTATAAAGGACTGAGATTTAGCAATCAGCCGCTTTATGGAGAAATCCATATTGAAAAATTGAGCAAAAACGGTGAAGGGTGTGATTCCTAATACCGTGCTAAACTAATAGATTACGAAAGGCTATTGGTCAGTGTAACGCATAGGAGATGAATAAATATAATTCTCCCACGAGTGCTCAACATCCTTAAGGATGAAAATATATGCTGGACTTACAGGAATAAGAACTGTAAGAACTATAGGATAAAAAGCCTATAGGATAACAAAATCGAAAAGCAGTGATATGCAAAACTGGATTTATGACAGACAACTAACTATGTTCACCACTATTACAGGTGAATTAAGCTTGTTGATGCTCATTGAGCAATATGAACTCAATGGAATTCATGTTATATCTGCTAATACAGATGGTGTTACTATTATGGTGAAGAAAGACCAATTAGAAACAATGAACACCATCAATAAATGGTGGATGGAATTAACTAAATATGAGCTAGAACGCACTGATTATCAGAAGATTATATTCTCAACTGTTAATGACTATCTAGCAATTAAAACTAATGGTGATGTTAAAAAGAAAGGTGATTTCCTTACAGACTTTGAATTACACAAGAACAAGAGTGCTAGGATTGTTCCTATGGCTTTGGAAAAGTATTATGTACATAACATTCCTATTGCTAGCACTATTACTTCTCATGATAATATTTTTGATTTCTGCCTCAGACAAAAAGCAAGCAAAGATTTCCACTATGAAGGAATAACAGACATTAGCAAGACAGTGTATAATAAGCTAATTAGGTATTATGTATCTAATTCAGGAGAAAAGCTGTTGAAGGTAAAGAATGAAGATTCTAATAGTGGAGCAGCTAGCATAAGTCAAGTGGAAGCAGGAGAATGGCTAGCTACAGTGTGTAATAATCTACAAAGCAATCACCCTCTGGATAACATCAACTATAAGTATTATATAGAAAGAGCTGAACGTATCACTAGTAAAATAGAATATGGTGGTAAGAAAAAGAAAGTCAATATTGACAAGAACCAGCTTTCTCTATTTTAAAACAAACGTTTGACACTATTTTTAAAAAGTGTCTTTTGTTTGATAACCAAAACAAATAACCTATGGGTAAATCGCAATTTAAAATTGCAGCTGATCTAGTAATAGATGACTGCATAGCTAATGGACATAGATATCCAACAGCATCAGATTACTATTGGGCTTATAAGAAGTTCTTTGAAGCTATTGATAGTAAGTTTGATATAGACAAATTTAATGATTATATAATTAAAAGAATCTAATGGATAATAAGAAAAAAGCAGCAGAATTAGTAATGGCTTTCCTACCAATTGTAGGACAAGATCCATATACAGGTATAACAACAGCTAAAGAATGTGCTAAAGTAAGTGTAACTTTATTAAAAGAAACACAAACAGATATAAACTGGGAAGAAGTAGTTCAACATATAAATTCATTCTAATGGCAAAGATCAATAGAGAAAACATATCAGAACATTTGTTAGACTATCAATTAGAAATAGTTGGTAAAACAATAGCTGAAGCTTATAAGACGAGAGAATGGTACAGCAAATGGACCATGACACAAGAACAGCATGATAAGTTTAGAGCATATGCAGTACCTCTCATTAAGAAGGTGTTTAAATGCAATAAATCAAGAGCTGAAGATACATTCAATTGGTTTGACTTACAGTTCGGATTACGCATTAAAGACTAATATATGGAAATAGGAAAAAAGAAATATACAGACAAGCTTGAACTATTAAAAGACGTAATGTATAATATGTTCTTAGAAGGAGTGCTTCCAGACTTAGACATGACAGATTTCTTTGTTATGTGGAAAGCCCTAATGTTACAATGGGATATTAAGATAGATGATCATGTATTTGATGCATTTATAGATGATATAAATACAACATCATCAGATAGATATGATTATTTCACAAACGTTTTTAATATTTATTTCACTTAAAACATCAAAATTATGGGAGCAAGTTGGTTTAAGATAACAGGATCTGGTAGATCCTTGAACAGTACATATAATGCAATATGTGAAGCTGCAACAATAGAATCAGGAGATGATCCATACAATGGTACAATTAGCACTACACAATCATTTAAAGTGTTAGATCTTACATCTAAGTTTAAATCTAGTGGTAAATCTTTAGATGTATTTATAAGTGATCAAGTGGAAGTGCTTAATAAAAGACAATGTGCTGCTATTTGTATACAACCACCTAAGGAGAACACTAATAAGATTAAAACCACTGTAAATAATATTGTCACTCCTGGTACCAAGAAATGGGTACTTAAATATCAAGTGGAAACTTATTATGAAGGTGAAATGATTGCTTCACATCCTGATAAAACAGGTGCTATTAGATCTGCTAGAGCATACACAGAGAAACATCAAAAGAAAACTAGAATCGTAATGAGGAAAGTGTTAGTTGATGTTGATTCAACAGTGGCAACAGTTGATTATAAGAAATCTACATCAGAACAACCAGGTAGATATATATTCTTTGGTTGGGCTGCTGAATAAATTAAATAATATGCCAGATATAACTTGTTGTAAAGGCTCTATAGGAGCTTATGATTGTCCATTAAAGAACAATTGTCATAGATATACAGCAAAACCTGATGAATTTGGTCAATCATTTTTTGTTAACCCACCATTTAATAGAATTAAAAAGGATGGGGAAGAAGTGACATGTGATTATTTTTGGGATAATAAAGGATATAAAAATGAAAGATCTACAAATAAATCTTGATTGGGAACATGAGTTTAGAAAAGATGCTGTATATTTGCTAGAGGCTAAGATCCTTATGGAGCAAGAGGTTGAGAGACTTCCTGCTGAAATAATAGTAGTTGATAAGTATAACATCTTAAAGAAAGAATATGAATATAAAGGTGACAGCTTACCATTTTGAGGAGCTTCTTAAAGAAGGCTTTACATTAGATATGGTGTTTCTCCTTAAATTGGCTGATGAAGATTATAATGTAAAATTATTGTGTGAATCCACTCCCAAGCTTCAGGCTCTATGTCAAACAATATATAGAAAGGGATTGGTTTCAGACAACTACAAGGTGACAGTTATTGGTAAGAAGCTTTTGGAATTTATGGACTCAAGAGCTAAAACTAGTAAGATTGTCAAGAAGACACAAACATTTGCAGAGTTTGATAGATGGTGGAAAACCTATCCAGGTACAGATATATTCACTTATAAAGGCAAGAATTTTACAGGAGGCAGAACTTTAAGAGTTCAGAAGGACGAATGCCAAGCTAAACTAGATAAAATTCTTGCTGAAAATGAGTACACTATAGATGAACTGATAGCTGCATTAGAATATGAAGTGCTACAGAAGAAAGAGAATTCTGTTAAAACAGGCACAAATAGACTTGCATTTATGCAGGGCACTGTAACATATCTAACACAGAGAAGCTTTGAACCATTTATTGAACTTATTAGAGAAGGTAAAACCATAATTGAAGAACCAGTTATAAAAGGAGCAACTGATATTTAGATTATGGAAATATATAAAGATATACCAGGATATGAGACTCATTATCAAGTTAGTAATTTAGGTAATGTAAAAAGTTTAAAGAGTAAAACTCCTAAGCTTTTAGTTGCAATTTTAAATAAATGGGGATACTTACAAGTATCTTTGTCTAAAAATAATATTAAAAAAGTGTTCACTATACATCAGTTAGTGGCAATTACTTTTTTAAATCTTATTCCAAATGGACATGATAAGGTTGTAAATCACATAAATTTTATAAGAACAGATAATAGACTAGAAAATTTAGAGATAGTTACTAATAGAGAAAACTGTAATTTAAAGCACATAAAGTCTAGCAGTCAATACACTGGAGTAAGCTTTAGAAAAGATAGAAATAAATGGGCAGCTGAAATTAGTATAAATAAAAAAAGAGTAAAATTAGGACATTATTTAACTGAAACTGAAGCTCATTTGGCTTATCAATCTGCATTATCTAATTATTTAAAACAATCTATATGACACCGAAAGAAAAAGCATTAGAATTATATAATAAGTATGCAAAAATATTGCATTTTATACATGATCTTAGGTCAGAATATAATGAGTATGCCAAAGAATGTGCTTTAATAGCAGTTGATTATATGGATGAGACTTGTGGTAGTGCCTTATCTGCTATGGGATTTTCTGATGAAATGATTAAAGAAATTAGTATTGAATATTTAGAAAACGTTAAAAAAGAAATTAATTCATTATGACACCAAAAGAAAAAGCATTAGAGCTATACAACTACTACGAGCAATTAGGTAAAGACTTTACAAGAGGTGTATCAATGAAGGAATTTGCAAAGCTATGTGCATTAAAAGCAGTAGATGAAATATTAGATTTAAAACATATAGTTTCTTTAAGAAGAAATGCTCATGGAATGGAATTAGAATATTGGGAAGAAGTAAAACAAGAAATAGAAGCATTATGAGTTTTGAAGATCTTAAAAGAGAAGTACAAAAAGGATTGGATGGTAGAAATAATGGTATCCCTATGGGGTTTAATAGACTCAATAGGTATATTGGTATCAGAAAGGGTATCTACACTCTCGTTGGTGGTTTAACAGGATCTGGTAAGACTAGTTTCATTGATGATGCTTATGTGCTCAATCCATTTGATTGGTATATATCTAAAGAGAATAAAACAAACATTAAGCTCAAGATATGGTATAGATCTATGGAGAGAAGTAAGACATATAAACTAGCTAAATGGATTAGTAGAAAGATGTTTTTAGACCATGGAATGATTATTTCTGTTAACAAACTATTAGGTTGGACAGAGAAAATGACCCATGATGAACATGATCTTTTTCTAATGTATGATGATTACATGGAGCAAATGAAAGAGGTTATCACCATTATTGATGGACCAGAGAATCCTGTAGGTATTGCTAAAGAGTTGAAAGCTTATGCATTACAACGTGGTGAAATCATTCAAGAAGATGAATATAATAAGAAATATATTCCTAATGATGAGAATGAAATCACTATGGTTATAATAGATCATATAGGTTTATTAAAAACCACTCAAGCACAACCTACAAAGAAACAGGCTATTGATAAGATGAGTGATGAGCTCAGATATGCTAGAGATTTCTATGGATATTCCCCAGTGGTAGTTAGTCAGTTCAATAGAGATATTTCCAATCCCATGAGAATCAAGAATGGTGATGTTGAGCCACAGCTAGAAGATTTTGCTGATAGCTCACAAACACAAAATGATGCTGATGTTGTTCTAGCATTGTTTGATCCAATGAGATATAAGGTGGCAGATCCTTCTGGATATGCATTAGAAAAACTTAGAGATGATGAAGGAAGTAAATATTTTAGAAGTTTGAGAGTAATAAAAAATAGTTATGGTTCAGACGACATTCGTATAGGTCTTGGGTTTCTTGGACAAGTAGGAATGTTTCGTGAACTTCCTAGACTTAAAGATATGACTGAAGCTACTTATCAAAATGTTATAAATAAAACATTCTTTCTTTAAAATAATATTTGGTAGTGTCAAAGGTTTTCTTTATATTTGTATAAAATATAATTATATGAAAAAATTAGACATTAGTCAGTATTTAGGACAAAAATTTGGTAGACTTATCATTGTTAAAGAAGTAGATTCTATACAATATAAAAAAACAAAGATGAGAAAAGTTCTTTGCAAATGTGAATGTGGAACAGAAAAAGAAATTGATTTAAACTCAATAAAAAGAGGAAAATCAGTTTCTTGTGGATGTTTCAATAAAGAACATGCAAAAGAAACACATACTAAACATGGATTAGCAATGTTATCTACTGGTATAAGACACCCTGATTACTGTATATGGATGAAGATGAAATCTAGATGTTTTAACACAAATGATAAGTCTTATAAAAATTATGGAGAGAGGGGTATTATAGTTTGCGATAGATGGAAAAATTCATTTGAAAACTTTATTACAGATTTAGGATGGAGGCCTAGTAATGATTATTCTTTAGAAAGACTTAATTACAATGGAGATTATTGTCCAGATAACTGTAAGTGGATATTAAAATCTGAACAGACTAAAAACAGTAGAAGAGTTAAACAGATTATTTATAATAATAAAAGACAATGTTTAACCGAATGGTGTAAAGAGTTAAATCTTAATTACGCTACTATGAGACATAGAATTTATGATTTAAATATTTCTTTTGAAGAAGCCATAAGATACCCAAAACATTATAAATTTAAAAAAACAGATGATAAAAGCAACAACATATAATACGCTTCCCTCAGGTAAGGATGTATTTTGGCAAGTGGTAATCCTTCCTACAATTAGTATAGTGAACAATCGTATAGATAAGGATGATGAATACTTAGCTATCAGTATTGAATGGTTATTTTGGTCATTTACAACAATTATATCAAATGAAAACAAAGTCTCCAAAGTTAAAGACTGGTTCTCTTAGAGACCAGAGACAGCAAGAGTTTGCTGATGTATTTCTAGAACATGGAGAATTTGGTATTCTTAATCTGTGTCCTAGGTTTGGTAAGATATATACAACAATCAACATTCTGGAGAAGCTAGACAAGAATATTAATATACTAATAGCCTATCCAGATTTAAAGATTAAAGACTCTTGGGAAACAGATTTCAAGAGTAGGAAGTATAAGAACACAAATATTACATACACCACGCATCTATCTATCAAAAAGCACACAGACACCCATTTTGACCTAGTAATATTAGATGAGGTACATTTACTCTCTGAAGCACAAATAGAGGCTGTAAAGGAGCTTAAATGCATAAGTATGCTTGGTCTTACAGGTACATTGTCTAAACATACAGAAATAACTCTTAGAAGTGAGCTTCAGCTGAATGTATTAGCTACCTATCCTATAGAACAAGCTATTGAAGAAGGTGTTATTACAGATTATGAAATCACTGTGGTATCTGTACCTCTAGATAACAAACGTCTTAATGATTATAAAGGTAAAAAGCGTACTGAAAAGAAGCAGTTTGATAGCTATGCATGGGTAATTGATCAGCTAGAGAGACAGAATAAGAGCACAATGTTCTTACGTCTAGCTAGAATGAGGATTATTCAGAATAGCATTGCTAAGATGGAAAAGACCAGAGAGCTATTAGCAGCTCATAAAGATGAGCGTATACTAGTATTCTGTGGATTAACCAAGATAGCTGATGAATTAGGAATTCCTGTCTATCATAGCAAAGCAGGAGAAAAGGATGTGTTTGAAAACTTTGCTAATGGTGAGGGTAATCACCTAGCTGTTGTAAAGATTGGAAATACTGGTGTAACTTATAAGCCCCTCAACCGTGTGATTATCAACTATTTTGATAGCAACGGTGAGAATCTAGCACAAAAGATAATGCGTTGTACAGCAATGGAATATGATAATCAAGATAAAAAATCTCATATATATATTATATGTTCAGATGAACCTGTAGAACGTAAGTGGTTAAAAAGTGCTCTTGATATGTTTGAAAAGGATAAAAT